>Ga0233414_10000151_pt1 | contig 30531 bp, 29 predicted proteins | sample Na_anoxic_10_MG_FD_189020 | JGI IMG/M metagenome (GOLD analysis project Ga0233414, IMG submission 189020) | Seawater microbial communities from Saanich Inlet, British Columbia, Canada - Na_anoxic_10_MG | ecosystem: Environmental > Aquatic > Marine > Inlet | place: Canada: British Columbia... | reverse complement strand
TCAATCTCTGTTCCCCTTTTCGCCAGCGCTTTAGTGACTTCACTAGCTTTGTCCCTTATTCTGTTAATATCCAGCATTACCTATACCTCCGTAAAAAAATACACAAAAAACCGTCCCCTATGGGACGGATAATTCCGCGGTGCCACCCAAATTAATCAATGATTCTCTCAAACACGATAACCGTGTGTACGGCCGGTTTCATCAACCGGATCCTCGGGGAGTGGATTCATACGCTGTACGCCGGCAGTTCCCACCATACACTGCCTCTCTTAAGACGATTTACATACTACTGAATCCCGTCAGCGGATTAGTCTAGATAAGTATACACTCATAGCATATTCCAGTCAATAAAACAAAGAGGTGCATCAGGATGATTTTAAGGAATCACCCGCTTTTCCTCCTTATGGATGACTCAATATCTTACACTAAAATCTTGGTTAAAAAAGACCCCGGACAAGATATCCCGGAATATTACCCCTCCTCTTTCATTCCACTTTGTCATAACAGCCCTTAAATATTTAGATAAATTTGTAAGTCAGGTTTAAAAGTTTTTTCTCAAGTGCTATAATTTATATATCAAATCAGGGGTATAAATTATGGATAAAAATATTGTAACGGGAACAAAGAGTGGTTCTTCCGGCGGTTTTTTTACAAAAGTAAAAAATTTCGCCCTATTTGCTTTAAATCCTACGGGAGTATTGAAACGAAAAGAAAAGCAGAAATGGTATCTGTTTTTGATTTTTCCTGCCGTCGGCTGGCTGTTGTTTTTCCTTCAGGTGGGAATAGAGCGATACCGGCAGGGTATGTACTCAGCATGGAAAGTCATATTCATATGCCTTCTCGGTTTTATCATCGGCTATATAATGGTTGGTGTCATAGGGGCGATTATTGATTTCATACTCTCACGTTCCAAAATGGAGCTAAGATTTGATCAGGTTGTTTCATTGATTGCACTGTCGCATACATATATGGTGTTTTCGGTTGTACTCGGTCTTATTTACAACTTGTTCGGTAATAGCTCTGCAGCAACTTTCGGAATTTCAGGATTATTATGTACCTTGCTTCCGATATATGCAGGTGTCAGAACATTAGGTAGAGGCAAGGCGTTCATGCCGCCCTTGCTTGCAACGCTTGCCGGGGTCCTATTACTAGGATCATGGCAACTAATAATTGTGATTGCAGGATAGGAGGAAATTAAAATGCCAAAACTAAAATTATTGATTATAGGTCTCATTATTACGATTTTCTCCATTTTCAATGGAATGCAAATTGCCGATAGTTATAGGAGAAGCTGGTTCATAGGATTCCTATTGACGTTCATTTTCTTTTCTATAGTATTTCTTTTCCAGACTCTTTACTATATTGGAGCTTCCAAGAAGCTTATCGCAAAGGGAGAATTGAAAATAGATAATTATCAGAGTCCGATTGACATCTGGCTGATAAGCATACCTTTCTGTGTTCTTATGGTAATGACATATTGGCTATTGGGCTGGTGTGTCGTGCAGGTATTCATTTGCACAAGCTTCGCACTTATCGGGATGCTTCTTGGTAATGCCCTCGGACGCGGCAGTAAGAAATGGGACTGGAAAAAGTCACTGCCTTTCTTCTTTGGTGTAATAGCTTCTACATTATTCGCAATGATGATGGGATGGATGGTGTGATATGAAAAGAATTACATATTTCTTATTAGTATTTGTGTTCTTAATGGGAATATCAAGCACTGCCTTTGCAGCACCGGGTGATACTTACTATACGGGTGAATATGAATTTGACGCTCCAAGGCGTTTCGAAGCCGTTGGTTTTATTTGTGAGGATATAGATCCCCCGCAAAATCGACTGCAGAATTTGATGCAATTTGATTTTATCAACGGCAAAGAGATTTACAGGGAGTTTACTGCTACATATGGAGATAACGAGGCCAGTGGTCCTGCAGAATATACAGTGTCAATGACCCTGACTTATAATAAGGATTTGATGGTGGCATTTGATTCATTTTTCATTGATGGCACCTTTACATACAGGAGTGAAGTTGATGGAGAAATTACTGAATACACCGGTATAGCGAGGGCACATTTAATATTAATATTACCCGCTAATATGGGTTTTATTAGTAATGATTTTGAAACAGCAGCGATTGTACTTGAATTTTATCCATCCAATGCGGATCAAAGCAATTGGTTTTTGTATCTTGACACACCCAATGACGAACTGGTTTGCATGACGGAAACTAATGTAGATTTAATAATGTATTCCGGAGATATGGGCCATGAATCACGTCCGCATATACCCAGCCCGTGGAAACAGTCTGATGTAGCGGCAGGAGTGGGGATTTCAACAATTGGGATAGCAGTTTTAAATGCTCTTACAAAAACTTCAATATTCGGTAACGCATCATTCAACGGCTCCTTTGATCCCACATCAGCGGGTCCCGGCGGGCAAGCCCCTTCAGGAGGCACAGGTGGTACAGGTCCTGCTGCAGCATCCGGTACAGGAGCTTCTGCCTCATCAGCAATTCCTACGCAGCCATCCTCTGCTAGTATGGCTGGTTCAGGTTCCGGAGGAGGTATTATCGGAGCTATAAAGGACTTCTTTAAAAGCTTGTTTGCTAATCTACGTGATATGCTGACTGACGAAGGCAGGAGTTATGCAGGCGGAAAATTATCAGAAAGCTTAGAGGATATAGTTCCCGATAATGTTGACCAAGAGTAACTTGATATAATGAAATAGGCGGAAAAAATTTGAAACGAATAACTTCAATATTATTAATAGTTCTTTTCGTATTCGGACTCTCATGTTTTTCGATGGTATCAGCTGATGTAACAGCAGCAAATTCAAAGCTGGTTGCTGATTCTCCCAATACCTTTTACGCTTATGGTTTCGAATATATTGACAGCGGGGAGGCTCCTCCTTTTCACAGGCTTCAGAATCTCATGGAGTTTGAATTCACAACAGGACAGGAAGTTCACAGGCAATATACAGTTGAGTTCCCAGAAGACAGCAGCTATGGACCTGCGGTTCATGTCCTGAATTTGAGTTTAACTTATGATCAGGCTTCTTTGGGGTTCGGATTGCCTTTTATTACCGGTTCATTCAATTATCACTGGGAACACAACGGCCAAGTAACGGAATACACCGGGACAGTTGAAGGCGACTTAATCGAAATAGCAACCGACATATTGGGATTTAATACGGGCTATGTTTATACCAACGCAATTGCACTTTATCTGGATGTTGACGGGGATCCGTGGGACTGGACGATTTACCTTGAAGTTCCCGGAGAAGAGGAATACTACGGGACAGGCTATATAACAGATGAATATGATTCTGGCCATGAAGCCTCTCCTCATGTGCCCTCGCCCTCAACGCAAGCTGACGTTGCCGCAGGCGTAGGTATTTCCACTGTGGGAATAGCCGTTGCAAATGCATTGACCAAAACCTCTGTATTCGGAAGCGCATCATTCAATGCAGCGGTAAATCCCCCTCTGACTGCTCCAGTGCCTTCTGCACCGGCACCCCAGTCTGCGTCAACTGGTTCCGGAGGTTTTTTCGGAGCAATATGGGATTTCTTTAAGAATCTGTTAGAGAATCTGAGGGATATGTTTACTGACGAAGGAAGAAGTTATGCAAGCGGCAGGGTTTCAGATTTTCTTGAGGATGCTGAGATTGATACTTCCGGTGATGACAATTAATCTTATACTACAACCGCACCATATTTGTTTTTTAAATCGCTTCTGATTCCGGCAATTCCGGGATATGTTCTTAGAGCATTAATTAATGCCTTATCATTGTCACTTGAAATGATCAATGGCTTTTTACCAATACCGGGAATCCTGGCGATTATATCCCCAAGTCTGTTTTCATCTGCACCTATATATACTATTTCAATTGCATCCTTTTCACCATATGCCATTTCCTGTATATCATCAGCTGCATCATATTCGTCTGTTCCGTCAGTAATAATCACTTTTCCGATACTGAAAATATCAGTTACAGGTATGGATGAAGATTGAGAACATAAATAAGGTCTGGCATCCACATCTCCGGAGTATTTACTTAATGTCTTTCTTTTAAGAAGCTCTTTAATATAGTCAGGTGTTGTGCCGCAGCACCCGCCGATAAGCCTGACATTCAAATCAAAATACTTAATCAGATCATCTGCAAAATCAACTGCGCACTGGTCATAAACAGTTTTTCCGTTTTCCACCCTCGGAAGTCCTGCATTAGGCTTAACACTGAGATACTCACCTGTTTTTGCCATCTCCGCGATGATATCAATCATATGGTTCGGACCGAAGGAACAGTTTGCACCAACTAAATCAGCGCCACAAGACTTTAGGATCCTTGCACAGGACGCGGGTTCTGTACCCATCAAAGTTCTTTTGTTCTTTTCAAAAGCCATTGAGCATATTACCGGTAAGTCTGTATTTTCCTTTGCAGCAAGCAAGGCAGCCTTTAGTTCAAGAATATCAATAAAAGTCTCGAAATTTATTATGTCAACTCCACCGTCAGCAACAGCCAGAACCTGTTCTTTGAATATGTCATATGCCCTGCTGAAGGTAAGCTTTCCGAAAGGTTCGAACAACATGCCTGTTGGCCCAATGCTGGCTGCGACATATGCATTTTCGCCGGCAGCTCTTTTAGCGACTATGGCACCAGCACGATTCAATTCTACTGTCTTATCGCCCAAACCATGTTTTTCAAGCATGATTCTATTTCCAGTAAATGTGTTTGTCTGAATGACATCACAGCCTGCATCCACATATGCCTTGTGTAAATTAAAAACAATTTCAGGATGTGAAGAATTAAAGCTTTCGGGAGAATCCCCGGCGGGCAGACCGGCAAGCTGAAGCATGAAACCTTTTGAGCCGTCATATATAAGAACTTTGTTTTTTATATCTTTTAGAAAACCCACTTTGTTACCACCTGTCATATAATCTCCCATTCACACATACTAATGTGATTATTCCCAATTATACAACAAATAACAAAATGGGCAATAGATTGTATTTCCTAAAATCCTATTCTTCAGGTAATAGAAGAACCTGTCCTACAAATAACTCGGACGTTAACATTTCATTCGCTTTTTTTACAACTGATACTTTTTTCCTTACATCAATGTTATTCCCATAGGTTTCACAAACAATATCCCACAGGGTATCCCCGCTGGATATTACGACCTCTTTATAAGCAACTTCTGAATACCCTTCTGTTTTAGTTGTTGCTACAAGGAATATGCTGCTTAATATGGATATTACTATAGCCAGGGCTATTATGAATCTTCTTTTATTTTTTAAAATATATTTTTTTTTCATTTGTGCGCCTCCGAACGTTTGTTCTTTGTGGTATCATAATAACAGAACGTTTGTTCTTAGTCAATAGAAATCCGAACATTTGTTTGACTTCATTGACTAAATATGGTACTATTTGTATGAAATCAGTTTATTGAGGTGTCAAAATGAATAATTCACTGTCCGAGAAACAACAGAAGGTACTGGATTATCTTAAGGTTATAATTATTGAAAAAGGCTACGCCCCATCGGTAAGGGACATCTGCAAGGATGTAGGCATCAAGTCCACTTCCACCGTTCATGCATATTTAAAGAAACTAACACAACTTGGCTTTATCGAAATGGATAATACCATTTCCCGCTCGATTCGCCTTCCTGAACCATTAAGACAGCTGGGTAGCAACGACTTGGTTCAAGTTCCGATAGTCGGTCAGGTAGCCGCAGGCACTCCAATATTAGCTGAAGAAAATATTGAAGACACTTTTACAGTTTCCTCAGCTTATACAAAGAATGCAACCGTATTCATGCTGAAGGTTAAAGGAGATAGCATGATTGAAGCAGGAATCCTTGACGGCGACCTTATTCTGGTCAAACAACAGGCTACTGCAAACAACGGCGATATTGTTGTTGCAGTAATGGAAGATGAAGCAACAGTTAAAACATATTATAAGGAAGCGAATCATATCCGCTTGCAACCGGAAAACAGCTCAATGGAACCTATACTATTATATGACGACATAATCATAGCCGGTAAAGTAATCGGGCTTTTCCGTTCTTATTAATATAAATTCTCATATTGAAAAAACACAGCTCTGGCTGTGTTTTTATTATAAAGAGAGATATGAGTCAAACTGAAATAACAAAATAGAACCTGTAGAATAGTCAACTTAAATTCTTTGGAAGTTGTGTGCACCTGTATGGCTTATAATGAAGTTAATTTTACCAATCAGCGTGAGTTAATGGCATCCCATGGAGTTGTATGATTACCACTTCTGAAAATTCGGCCGGGTTTGCCATCACCAGGCCGGTAAACCACCACTTTTTCATATGGCGATTCTGTTATCAATTCTCCGAATGAATCCGGATTTTTCTTATACCTCATCAGAGCTTTGTTTGATCTCTCTTCAATCAATTCACGCGATCTCTCCGGAGATATGTGGATAGCGGCTACATTACGGGAGTTGTATTCCTCAAACGTACACTCATCACCCCTGCCGGGCATCAAACCCTCTTTCACAGATACAGTTTCGATACCGGGCAATAACGCTTCTGCTTCTTTACACATTGCCTTGTCCCCTGTTGCTAAAATTGGTTTTACCCCTAGAACGCCTGCACACATAGCGAGTTCGCCAAGTTCTCCAATTGAAATCCCGTTTATTGATAAATCAATTACATGATGGTTGCCTGTGTGAGGTATATGTGCAAATGGAGTGCCGGCCTTTGCGTGTTGCCCAATCCATGCAACGCAGTCATATTCTGCAGTGAGTTCACAGGGATATCCTGTAGGATATCCTCTTAATAAATGAGCTCGTTTATCAAGGAGTTCAGGTTGTATACCCCCTGCTCCATGCCCGTCACTAACTAGAATTTCTGTTGCACCCGCTTTGAAAAAACCTTCAATAGCCGCATTAACTTCCATAGTCAGCAGCATTTTAGCTTTCTCATAATACGGGCTCCCTAAATGCACCCAGTCGTTTCTGTTAAGCACTCCGGCGGGTCCTTCAAGATCTGTCATTATATAAATTTTCATATCAAACCTCGTAGACTCCCATTAGTTTTGTAGTTTCAGCTTTACTAAATACTAGTTTTGCTTCCATGGCGTATGCATTTTTATCAACTCCGGGAACCTGGTGTGATAAAAGGAGTCGCTTTACACCGGCTTTAGAAGCTACTTCGGCAGACTGCAGTGCGCTCATGTGGGGAGATGTTTTCTTTAATTGGCTGTCCAGGAATGAAGAATCCGTAATCAATAAATCACAGCCTTCTGCAAACATGGGAAGTCTTTTGTTGTATGTTGTGTCTCCGCTGTAAACAATGGATTTTCCTTCAGAAGAAAATCCTAATGCATACGTCTCAACCGGATGTGTCATCTGCGCAGTTTCCACCTCAATATTTTTTACAAAGATGGTTTGCATGTCTTTTAATGTGTGTATTTTATACATATCAAATCCTGCTAAAGTATCATAAACACCTGCGGGTGTCCTGGGCAAATAGAGCGGAATTGGCACTACGTCCCGTCCATTTAGCTTTGAAATGTACAAATAATAATGGAGAATTGGTATGTCTGTGATATGGTCCCAGTGCAGGTGTGTCAGAATGATTGCATCAAGGTCGGCCGGATCTATTATCTTCATAAGATTCGATAAAGAACCGCTGCCGGCATCTGCCAGAATGCGCGTCCCCTTCGATTCTATCAGATATGAAGAACAGGCTCCTCCGGCAACAGGATAAGGTCCGTTGTTCCCAAGAATCGTAACTTTCATCATTCAACCCCTTCTAATAGCTCATCAAAAAGTACTGCAAGTTTCTCGGATGCATCCCTGATGCCGACTGAAGCAGCTGATTTACGCATTGCCGCCAACCTCTCGTCATCATCAATGATTCTCTTTATATTGTCATAAAGCACCTGGCCGCTTAATTCATCATCACGCAAGACTACGCATCCCCCGTTGGCTTCAAGCGCCCTTGCATTTTTCTCCTGATGATTCTCAGCAACATAGGGTGAAGGAATTAATATTGACGGGACACCAAGGGCTGCTATCTCTGATATTGTACTTGCTCCGGCCCTGTTAACAATAAGGTCTGCTGCGGAATAGATGATATCCGCATCATATATGTATGACGGAATTTCAACATCCTTATATTTGTTATTCACCACCGAACTGACAGAAACATAATGCTTTTTTCCCGGTGCAAAAATCAATTTGAAGTCCCCGTCTTTATATATTTCACTTAACATTTCAACCGCTGCATCATTTATAGGTTTAGCCCCCTGGCTTCCCCCCATAATTACCACAAGCTTCTTATCTATAGCCAGGCCCATGGTTGCACGGGATGTTGTTCTGTTTGCCTTAAGTATTTTCTTTCTTATCGGATTCCCGGTTACTTCAATTCTTTTGGCCTTTTTAAAATGGGATTTGCTTTCGGGAAAACATACGGCAGTGATGTCCGCCTTTGCAGAGAGAAACCTGTTTGTTATACCTGGCAGAACATTGGCTTCATGTATCAGTGTCGGCACATTGAACAAGGATGTCCAGAACAATATCGGACCGGAAGCATACCCGCCTGTGCCAAAAGCCATATCCGGCCTGAACTTAACATAGATAAAGAATGATTTAATCATACCGGCAACCAGCACCATATATGGCCAAATCTTTGACAGGCCTCCTTTACGTGAAAAACCCCGGACAGGAATCCTTGCGATTTTATACCCTTCCTTGGGCACCAGGTCGTTTTCAAGCCCCCGTTTGCTGCCCACAAATAGAAATTCTGCATCCGGATACTTAATCCTTAGATTATTGGCTAATGCAAGGGCTGGATTAACATGCCCGCCTGTACCTCCCCCGGCAATTAAAATTTTCATTCCTTCCTGACCTTCCCGGCATATCTTGATATATTCAAAAGAATGCCTATCTCACCCATGAACATGACCAATCCTGTTCCGCCTGCGCTGAAAAACGGAAGTGAAATCCCTGTAGCAGGAACTGAACCTGTGACAACTGCAATATTTAATACGGCTTGAATGAAAATCAAAGCCGATATGCCTGTTGCCATGAGTCCTGCGAACTTATCAGGACTGTTCTTTGCAACTTTGAACCCTTGGTACATAAGCATAACAAAAAGACTGATAACAACAGCAACTCCTATAAAACCAAGTTCTTCTGCTAGAATTGCAAATATAAAATCATTCTGCGGCTCCGGTATGTAAAGGAACTTCTGCATGCTTTTCCCGGCGCCTTTTCCAAGTAATCCGCCTGAGCCTATGGCATACAGGGACTGGACCACCTGATACCCGTCTCCCTGAGAATATGCAAACGGATCCAGCCAGGTCACAATCCTCGCCTTCATGTATTCAGTGTACATCGCAACAAAATACAATCCCGCCGCACTTGGAACGATTGTCACAAGTATGTGCCAGATTTTTGCCCCTCCTGCAAATAACAGGACCAGGCCTATGCTGAGTACGATTATAGTTCCGCTGAGATGCGGTTCACTTATGAGCAAGACTGCAGATACACCTAATATACCTATATACAGAAGGTATCCATTCCAGAATTTTTTAGTTTTTACTTTATCTTCAGATAGTAATTTTGAAAAAAGTACGATTATTGCGAATTTATAAATTTCAGACGGCTGCAGGTCGAATCCACCGATTGTTATCCACCGTCTTGCATTATTATACACTGTGCCGATTCCGGGAATCAAAACAAGGCACAGCAAAACCAAACCTCCGCCGAAAATGAACCAGGCAGCCTTCTTATATGCATTGTAGTTAACAAAAGATGCCGCTATCATGGCAGCAAGGCCGACTCCGAAAGCAATCAGCTGCTGGTTTAAATAATGATATATATTGTCGAACTGGTTCTTGGCCGCCGGCGTACTGGCGCTGAATACCATAACAATTCCCAATGCTATAAGTATCAGGGTAAAAGTAAAAATCAGAAAATTGAAAGGTCGTATTTTCCTTAATCTTTCCAAAAGATCCTCCTAAAATAGTCCGAGTATAAAAAATGCCAGAAGGCATGCAGCAATGGTTACAAGGCAGAATACCAGCACCACTTTCTGTTCCTTCCAGCCGCTTAGTTCAAAATGGTGGTGTATAGGTGCCATTTTAAAGATCCTGCGCTTGGTCCTTTTATAATGTGCAACCTGAATAAAAGACGAAAGCGCTTCAACTACATAAACAATTCCGGCTATCAATATAACCCACGGAATCTGCATCTGTATAGCCAGCACCCCGATTAGCCCCCCGAGTGCCATAGAACCTGTGTCTCCCATGAAAACTTTTGCAGGGTGTGCATTGAAGAGTAAAAAACCGATTAAGGCCCCAATCATCGCAAGAACCAGTATTTTTTCATCGGTTAAAACTGTTGGCGAAGACTTTATAACCATAAAAAAGAACAAGAGGACCAGTGTTGATACACTGCCCGCAAGCCCGTCTACCCCATCAGTAAGGTTTACTGCATTAGTCATCAGGTATAGGAAAATAATCAGGAACGGGATATAAAGCCATATGGGTATGGTTATTGTTTCACCCATGGCAGAAAACGGTATTATCATGTGGTTGGCTGCAGTTGTAAATAGTACGGAAAACACGGAATATACACTGGATATTACAAAAAGGGCGAGGGATTTTTGCAAGACGCTGAGGCCATCATTCTTTTTCCTGATAATTTTGAGAAGGTCATCAACAAAACCAACCAGTGTGTATGCGGCTATTGCTGCAATCATGGCAGCCATATGTCTTATATTATCTGTATAAATTAATGCAACTGCAGCAACGGGTATTATAAATATAAATCCGCCCATAGTCGGTATGCCTGTTTTATATAAATGGGACTGGGGTCCGTCTTCTCTGACTGTCTGTCCGAATTTTAGCCTTCTAAGCAACGGGATGAGTAAAAATCCCAGTAAAACCGCTGCAATCAGAGTTATGATTAGTGGCTGCCACATTTAATTGTTTCCTCCGTCTTTGGTATATTCTAACACATTTTCCATCTTCATTCCCCGAGACCCTTTTACCAGTACCGTATCGCCTTCTTTTACTGTTTTCTCAAGCAATTCAGCTGCGTCATCGGATGTATTTAATGTGTGTATTATACAATTTGCTTTTGAGGTCAGCGCCCCTTTTTTCATATTCATGGCTTCATTGCCGCATAGTATGAGTATATCTGCAGAGCCAGCTGCATAAGAACCGATTTTCATATGTTCTGTAGTGGAATAATCTCCCATCTCAAGCATGTCCCCAATGACAGCAATTTTTCTACCTTTTGCTGTATCAAGTATATCAAGTGCCGCCATCATGGATCGGGGATTTGCATTATACGCATCATTTATATAAGTCACACCATCTTTTTCAAACCTGTGCATTCGCATTTTTGACTGCTTGAAATTTTTGAGTCCTGCCTTGATGAGATTATCGTTGATATCGAGGATACGCGCCATTGCAATGACAGAAGCAGCATTGACGGCATTGTGAGCACCCGGAATAGGAAGTTCAAATTCAGTGCCATTTGATGTGAATACGCAATTCCCTTCTATATTTGCACTGATACCACTCACAGTACAGTCGTTGTCTTTGCCTGTCCCGTAACTCAGTACCCTAAGACCGACCGGCACTTTTAAATCCGCCAGCAATTCGTCATCACCATTTACAAGAACTGCTCCACCCGGCGACATGTGATTCATGATTTCGGACTTAGCCTTTAAGATATTACTTTGTGAACCAAGCATTCCTATATGCGCCATCCCTATGTTTGTAATAATGGCATAATCCGGTTGTGCTATATATGACAGGTAATCTATCTCGCCGAAACCGCTCATGCCCATTTCAAGGACTGAAATATCATGGTTTTCATTCAGATTCATAAGCATCATCGGCATACCGATGTGGTTATTTTTATTTCCTTTTGTACTGTGTACATTGAATTTTTCAGAAAAAACTGAAATAAGCATGTTTTTGACAGTTGTTTTTCCAACGCTTCCAGTAACTGCTATAACAGGTATATTAAATTGTTCCAGGTGGTATTTAGCCAGTTCACCAAGTGCTTTTATAGTATCTTTAACAACAATAACCCTGGGATTGTCGAATTCTCTTTGTGAAACTGCACATGAAGCACCTTTTTCAAGGGCACTTAAAACATATTCGGCACCGTCAAAGTTCTCTCCCTTGATTGCGATAAACATATCCCCGGCTTCAATGGTCCTGGTATCTGTAGATATGCCTGTAAATACAAGTTGCTTCGGCATGTGATCTGCAGACCCGTTCATGATTTTCACTGCCTTCTGGGCATTCATAATCATTTTTCACTCCTAAGCTTCTCAAGGACTTTTATAACTATTTCTCTTTCATCATAATGTGTCTTTGAACCCATCTTATCAAGGTAGGTCTCGTGGCCTTTGCCGGCGAGTATTATCAAATCACTCTTTTTTGCATTGCTCATGGCATATTCAATAGCATCCGTGCGGTCTTCGATGCATATATAATCGCCGCTCGTTGTTTTCATGCCTTCTTCAATCTGCCTGATTATATCCGCAGGCACCTCAAACCTTGGGTTGTCGGATGTAATGATGGTAAAATCAGCGATACGCCCTGATATTTCACCCATCATGGGCCGCATTGTATTATCCCTGTCACCCCCGCATCCAAAAACAGATATGACACGGCCTTCTGCAAATTCCTTCATTGCCTCCAGAAGCTTTTCAAGGCTGTCCGGAGAATGAGCATAATCAATAATTACTGAATATTCCGTATCAATATCCTGCTTCTCACACCTTCCCGGGACCACAACATCCATGATTCCGGATTTTACATGCTCTTCATCAGCTCCGGACATCAATGCCGCGGTAGCGGCAAACAAAGCATTATACACATTGAACATACCAGGCATTTCAAGGCTTATCTCAAATTCTCTGCCCAATCCTCTATATGTGAATACTGACCCGTCTCCCCGCATCTTAATATCATTAGCCATTATATCGGCTTCTCCTAATGCGGATAATGTAACTACCGGGCATTTGGCTGAATCAATGATATTCTGCGCATGTTCATCATCTATATTTACGACACCCTTTTGGCACATCGAAAACAGCAAAGCCTTTGAAGCCATGTATTCATCAAAATCCTTATGCTCGCGCCCGCCAATATGAGCCCTTGATAAATTAGTAAACATGCCTATCGAGTACTCTGTGTTGGCGGTCCGTTGCTGACTCAGCCCCATGGAAGTTACTTCCATTACACATCTCACTACTCCTGCATCTACCATATCTCTCAGAACTTCCTGGAGGTCGCTGGACTGGGGCGTGTTCTGTGCAGTGGTAATATGGACATCCTTATAATCAATGCCGATATTTCCCATGATGGCACAGTCGCCGAATGCCCTATCCAATATGTATTTTATCATGAAGGCTGTAGTGGTTTTTCCCTTGGTACCTGTTAATCCGATAAGTTCAAGTTCTTTTGACGGATTCCGGTAGAAATTTGCAGCTGCTTGCGCCAATGCCTTTCTCGCATCACTTGTAAATACAACAAAATTGCCCCTGTTCTCCACATCTTTTGATACAATTGCAGCAACAGCGCCGTTTTCCCATGCCTTGGTTAAATATTTATGTCCATCGTCCTCAACGCCGTCAATACAAACGAATAGGAATCCGGATTTTACTTTCCTGCTGTCATAAGCTATGCCGGTTATATCAATGTCTGCATTGGCATTTCCTGTGGTAATATCTACATTTTTCAGAACTTCAGTTAATTTCATAAATTCTCCTAGTCGACATTATCAAGATGTCTGAACCTAACCTCAACTACACTTCCCTTTTCTAGTTCCGTGCCGTAATAAAATTCCTGTGCGATGCATACACCCGCACCATCACTCCTTATATTCAAGCCAAGGCTGTTCAGTGTGCTTTTCGCTTCTCCAAGCGTCTTATTTATAAGATTAGGCATTTTCACCATAACAGATTCTTCCGGTATATGTTTATAAATCACAACTACGCTTTTTTCAACAAGCATTTCACCGGCTAAGGGGTACTGATATACAACCGTAAGGTCATCGCCGGTTTCATCGCCTTCAATAATATACTCAAGGTTAACGGCCTTCAACTCATTGACCGCCTCCTCAAGTGAATAGCCGGTGATATCCGGAACTACAGTTTCCCTCTCAATGTACTCTTCATCACCTTTTCTGGGAACCTGAAGGTATTCGAGAGTCTGTTCGATGATAGAGCCGACAACCGGGGCTGCTATGACGCCTCCATATACTGAGTCGCCCCTTGGGTCGTCAAGCATAACTAATACTGTAACAACAGGATTGTCAGCAGGTGCAAATCCACAGAATGATGCAATGTATCTGTCATCGTCTGTTGTTTCGGATGTGCCAGTCTTTCCCGCCACTCTATAACCCGGGACAAAAGCGTTTTTACCTGTGCCCACCGCAACTACGCCCTCAAGGGCTTCTGAGACTATCCGAGAAGTCTCCTCGGAAATTACCTGCCTTACAACCGTAGGTTGAAAACGTTCAACCACATTTCCGTTGTCATCAAGAATTTCCCTGACTACCATTGGTTCCATTAAATAACCGCCGTTGGCAATGGCATTATATGCGTTTACTATTTGAATTGGAGTTATGGTAAACCTTTGGCCGAACGAGGCAACGGCCATGTCTATCTCCATCGGGACTTCATGGAAAATCCCGATTTCTTCACCGGGAAGGCTTATTCCTGTTTTCTCGGAAAAGCCAAACATTTCGACATATTCGTAGAAACGTGTTATTCCCAGCGACTGGGCAACCTTTACAAAGACCGGATTGCATGAATTGTATATTGCTTCGAGGAATGTCTCTGCGCCATGAGGCCAATCTCTCCTCCAGCAATGTATCACTGCTTCCTGGACTTCAATCGGATAGTCGTCAACCATATCATCAAGACTTATAACATCGTTCTCCAGCGCCATAGAGGCAACTACCGCCTTAAATGTGGACCCGGGCTCATATGTATCGGCAATCGCTTTGTTTTTCCATACGGTCTTACTGAGAAGCTCAGTTTCCTCAGGCGAGTAGCCGCTCCATTCACCTGTTTCAAATCCAGGCAAGTTCTCTCTTGGTATATTCAGGTTAAAATCAGGCTTGGATACCATTGCAAGGATCTCACCTGTGAAAGAATCAGCTACTATCGCACAACCCCCGCGCGCAACCGCATTGTCTGCAAGGGCTTTTGATAGTGCCTGTTCAGCAATATATTGTATATTACTGTCAATCGTGAGAACCAGGCTTTTGCCATTGTCCGCGGCAATTTCAGTTGTTTCTGAAAAAGGAAGGGCGTTGCCGTCTTTATCCACTTCATTTATGATTTTACCCGGCACACCTTTTAGGAACTCCTCCATGGTAGCCTCAATGCCGAATAACCCCTGGTTATCAGCACCTGTAAAACCTAATACATGGGCTGCCAAACTATCGTTCGGATAAAATCTTTCGGTATCTTCGTCAACATATATGCCTTCTATTTTATTTTCCGACACCCATGTGCGTACCTCGTCGCCAATCTGCCTGTCAACCTTTTTTGCTATTATTTCAAACTCAGAATCCCTAATTAGTTTTAGCAGAATCGCTTCGGTTTCGAACTCTAATATACCGGCCAGGCCTTTGGCAATAGCACCAGGGTCCATTGTATTATTCCTCAGTATTTTCGGACTTACCGTGACATTGTCAACTGCAACGGAAACGGCAAGCTCTTTACCGTTCCTGTCATATATATCGCCTCTTACCGGACTTATCACCCTCCCGCTGTTCTGCTGCCGGTATGCTTCTTTGCTTAAGTCCTCGCCCCAGATAAACTGTATAAAAAATACACGGCCCAGTAAAGCTGCTGCTATAAGTAGAAACAGTCCAACCAAAACCAGAAGCCTCCTGTTTTTCCTGACTTCTTCAGTTACTACTTTTTTCTTTTTCTTATTCTTATCGGGCAAACCGAATCTCCTGCTAATTTTATCTTTTGTCAGCAACCCTGTTGCTCTGCAACCATTATAATATATAACCCCTGCCCTGTGAACACATTTATCGCTATCACAAAGGTCCCGGACAAATATGAGCAAACAAATTAGCTCGAGACCTTGGTTTTGTTTTTAGGGACAAAAAAACCGCAGTAACTGCGGTTATTGAAATTTTAGGTTGTTTTACTCTGCACCGAATATAAATCCTTTCAGATAATTAAAGATCCCGATTGAATCACCTCCCGGCGCAGCAGGTTCTTCAGCAACTTCCATGCTGTTTGCACGAGGGACATTTATATAAACAATCTGATATTTATCCGGTTCTTGCATTCCTAGTTCAGTTTCAGCAATATGCCTGATTTTCATCATATTCGTCTTCTTTTCCAAATTTACACCCAGAGCGGAGTTAATTGCGTTCTGGGTAATTAGTTCATCTTTTAAATCCGCTATTTCATAATTTAATTTGGTCATCTGGCCATATCTTGTAATAATTGAGAAAAAGGCTGCAAAAACAAGCAGTATCACCAGAAAGACCCTTATCTTTTTCCTGGATTCACTGCCTTCGATAAGCTTGAGTTTACTTTTTGTATTCACCTGTGGAGCAGTTTCCCCATCCAGCCTGCCGAGGCCGAATTCCAATTCCTGCACCATAATTTTTTCAGTCTTCATATTACCCCCGGAAAATTTTGCCGGCCGGCATTCAGCCGGCCGACGATTTCCTTGATGTACTTCTTTCGTTCTTTGTTGCTTTGTCTTTTGTGTTTCTTGTGTTTTTTGTCTTTAGTAAGTTTGTGCGTTCTTTAGTGTTTTGAGGTTTTTTCTTTAGTAATTATGTCTTGATGCATTCAATTATTCTTAGCTTTGAACTTCTTGAGCGTCTATTATTGTCAATCTCCTCGTTGGTGGGCAATATTGGCTTTTTAGATATGACTTTGTGCCTTGACACCCGGTTACAAACACATACAGGGAAATAGGGGGGACATATGCATGGGTTTTCCAACGTGGAGAATGCAACCTTAATTATTCGGTCTTCAAGGGAATGGAACGATATCACCGCAAGCCTGCCGCCCGGTTTGAGAGAATTAGCTGCTTTTGTAACAGCCTTTTCAAGTATCTCGAGTTCATTGTTAACCTCGATTCTCAGGGCTTGAAATGTTTTTCTTGCGGGATGTTTTCCCTTGAACCTGTCTTTAGGGGGGTAGGCGGCTTTTATAATTTCCGCCAATTCCGTAGTTGTGGTAATAGGAGTATCTTTTCTTTTGTGTATTATAGCCGAAGCTATTCGTCCTGCGTATTTTTCCTCGCCGTATCTTCCGATAACTGTGACGAGTTTCTCTTTTGTGTAATTATTAACGACATCATAAGCCGTTATAGTTTCTTCGGTATCCATCCTCATGTCCAGCGGCGCATCGTCGTGGTATGAAAAACCTCTCTCAGCCTTGTCAAGCTGATGAGACGATACCCCGAGGTCCATCAGTATCCCGTCTACCCCCTCAGGTACATTATCCTTTATTATTTTGTCAATGTTCAGGAAATTATCTTTCAAAACAATGAACTTGCCATTGGTTTTGACTTTTTTAAGCCTTTCATTCGTGGCTGTAATTGCATCAAGATCTCTGTCTATTGCGATCAGAAGACCTCCCTTGCCCAGCTGGCTGAGAATCATACTGCTGTGGCCTCCGCCTCCGGCGGTACAATCAATATATTTTCCTTTTTTTTCAATGTTCAGGTATTTTATAGTTTCATCGGGCAATACTGACTCATGTTTGAATGATTCATTCATATAGCAATCCTTCAGATTTCACCGATTTTTGTTTTCATACTTTTCTTTGTCCCAGATTTCAATGGAATTGCGAACACCAAGGACCCAAACTTCCTTATTAATTCCTGCCATTTCATAAAGCCATCCGGGAATCATTACCCTGCCCTGCTTGTCTATGGTGCAGTCATAACTGTTTGAGTAAAATTCCCTCTGTGTTTCCCTGGCACCTTTATCAAATCGCGATTTATTATCAAATTCGTTGTCAATCTTATCCATTTCACTTATGGTATGGATGGTTAGGCAATTAAAGTCAACATCCTTAATAACGGTAAATTCCATGCCCAATAAATCCCTGAAAGAACGAGGAATAATCAGTCTTCCCTTTTCATCTACTTTATGAAGATAGCGCCCTTGGAATTTTCTGTTCATAATTTAAGCCTTTTGTCTGAATCCCCTTGATAATGGCTGTGCATCTTACCCCACTTTTCACCACTATTCATCACCTTGAAACCATTTTACACCCCTCTCACTCCACTGTCAACCCCTTCACTCCACAAAAAATCCCTAATTCCCCACCTAATATCATTTAGTTCAAGATCATGAATAAATCGCACTAAAAAATCATCCCAAGAATAGTTTTTAGCAAATCGAAACTATCACTGGGATGATTGTGGACTAGTGATATTCATTACATAGATGATTTTGGTTTTTTATTGGATTTAAGAGATTTTTTCTATGCAGATGAATATAGGAGGATTGTTCTTTTGATTTTCAAAGGATGTTTTTTCCACTGTAAATGTTTTTTGATCAATGCTTTTGCAGAATCCCAGCACCATATCTCTCTCTCTAAAGCCGGTGTCACCGCCCTGGTATATAACTATTGTTATTATTCCGTTTTTCTTTAACAACAGCATTGCATTTGCAATTGCAGATACCGTAGTTTCTCCCTTAGTCTGCAGCTTATGATCAGTTCCCGGAAGATAACCTAGGTTAAACATTACGCAGGAAATCCCGGTCGGTACGAATTTATCCATAGCGGCATGATTTTCACAATAAAAAGAGGTATTATCATACCCTTTTTCTTTTAACAAGTCTTTTGTAATTTTGATGGACTTTTCCTGAATATCAAATGCATATACATGGCCGTCCTCACCTGCCAGATCAGCAAGCAAAAGGGTATCGCGGCCTTTACCACAGGTTGCATCAACAACCGTATCTCCGGGTTTAATCGCTTTTTTTGCATATGTATGTGAAAGACCGAGTGCATTAACCAATATCATAGCCCATGCCCCTGATTTCCTTAACTGTAAGATGCCGCCACTCCCCGGGTTTGAGCCTGGAATCGCGGATATTCCCAATGCCGCTGCGCTTTAGTGATTTGACACGTAAGCCTACAGCCTCAACCATGCGCCTTATCTGCCTGTTTTTTCCCTCAAATATAGTGATCTTTATTGAGTTTTTGTTTTGATTGTGCGGTTCAACCTTCGCAGGTGCCGTCGTATATCCTCCGATGTCTACACCGGCCCGAAGTTTTTCAATTGATGAATCATCGAATTCACTAAAAGCTACAGCTATATAAGTTTTAGCAACCTGATGTGAAGGGTGAGTCATGAATTTTGTAAAATCACCGTCATTAGATAATATAATCAACCCTGTTGTACTGTAATCCAGCCTGCCGACAGGATACAGGCGTTCCTTTATCCCATCGATATAATCAAGAACAGTCTTTCGTCCCGCTTCGTCGCTTGCAGTCGAAACAACTCCCCTCGGTTTATTAAGAAGTATATATACTTTGTTCCTCTCCGGAACTATGACTTTGCCGTTAACTGTCACCGAATCGCCGGGCATAACCTTATATCCCTGGACTGAAACTTTGGTTCCATTCACCCAAACGACACCGTTGTCAATCAGCTCCTCAGCTTTTCGCCTTGAAGCAATCCCACACATGGCTATGTATTTTTGAAGTCTGATTCCATCCATTATGACTCTGTTTCATCCTGCTGCATGACAGAGAGGTCATGTTCAGTAAAATCATCAAGATTAAATTGCGAACCGGGTTCGGGTTCATTATCAGACGGCAGTTCCACGGGAATCAGGTCGTCAAGGCTCCGAAAACCAAATGCCCTGTAAAATTCCATGGAAGGTCTGAAGACAACCGGCCTTCCCGGCGCGTCCAGCCTGCCTGCTTCTTCAATTAGTTCACGGTCAAGAAGGGTTGATATAGATGAACCGCAGCCTACTCCCCTTACGGATTCAATCTTAGCCCTTGTCGCCTCTTTATTATATGCAATAACCGCAAGGGTCTCATATGCAGCCTGTGATAAGTTCCTTGTGTCATTTTTTTCAAATAACAATCTGACTTTGTCGAAATAAGCAGGATTAGTAGCCATTTGAACTGTATTCATCAGCCTGCGGATAACAATTCCCCTGCCCTCGCCCGCATATTCCTGCAGCAGTTCTTCAACCAGACGTTCAGCAGTATCATTCTCAATACCGAGTACATCTCCAATCCTGTCCACCCGGACCTCTTCCCCGCTGGCGAACAATATGGCTTCTATGACATTTTTCATTTCCCTGTCCTTCATACCTTCACATCCAATCACTGGTAAATATCCAGGAATTCTTCAAAATCATTTTCCTGCAGTTTATCGGTTTTAACTACCTTGATATCCTTGTAAATACCCCTTTGCTTAAGGCGCGCTTTCTTTTCTTTCGCGAGTTCCAGAATGGACAAAAATCCCGTTATGACATCAAGCTTATGTTCGCCATTTTTCTTGAACTCTTCAAAAAAGCTGATTTCATCTTTCTTAAATAAGACCTTAACCAAATGCCGGAGTTTTCTTCCTACTGTAAACTTCTCATGCCGCAATATGTTTCCGACATACCGTGCTTGCTTATTCTTTTTATTGTAATTTCGTTCTTCTATCCCCAAATACATTTCTTTCAGCATTGCCGGGGATAGTGTGTATGTCCTTTCAGTTCGCCCGAAATCCTCGTTCGACACCGACCTGTAAATAAAAGCTTTATTTCTCTCGTAATATCCCTTAAGCATTAAAGCAGAGGCCTTGCATCGCCTATATTCCAGCAGCTGCATGACAAGTTCTTCCCTAGGGTCAATAGGTTCTTCCTCATCCTCTTCCACTGTCGGAAGAAGCATCCTGGACTTAATGTGAAGGAGAGTGGAAGCCGTCACGAGAAATTCGCTGGCAATATCCATATCGAGTATTTCCATCTTAAGAAGATACTCAAGGTATTGGTCTGTAATCTCCGAAATCCGGATATCATAAATATCCATTTCATTTTTTTCAATCAAATGGAACAGTAGGTCAAAAGGCCCTTCAAAATTCTTAAGTATTAGATCATATGCCGGGGTTGATTCCATTAAAGGCTACTCCCAGTCTATATTCATGGCTTTTCTAACATCAGCCATGGTTTTTGTTATAATCGCCTTAGCTTTTTTATTACCCGCTGCGATAATATCCCTAACCATCTGCGGATTTGCTTCAATCTCATCCCTGCGTTCATGGATTGGTTTAAGGACAGCTTCTAGTTTTATATGAAGATTCTTCTTGCAGGCGACACAGCCGATGTTCCCGGCTTTGCAGTCGCATTCAATCTGCTCAACCTCTTCTTTATTGAATATCTTATGATAGGCAAAGACAGTACAGATTTCCGGATGCCCGGGGTCGTCTTTTTTTATACGTGCCGGGTCCGTAATCATGCTCATTACTTTCTTCCTCAAAACTTCACCGCGGTCCTTCAGTGCAATGGTATTGTTATAACTCTTACTCATTTTCCTGCCGTCAAGACCTGGCAGTACCTTAGCTTCGGTCAGAAGCGGTTCAGGCTCGGGAAAAACCTTTTCCTTATATATAAAGTTGAACCTTCGTGCAATCTCCCTTGTCATTTCAACATGAGGAAGCTGGTCTTCCCCAACCGGCACGTAGTCAGCCTTATAAATAAGTATGTCGGCAGCTTGCAGGCACGGGTATCCGAGGAAACCATATGTCCTGATATCTTTATCAGCCATCTGGACAAGCTGGTCTTTGTATGTCGGACATCTTTCAAGCCATGACAGCGGTGTGATCATTGAAAACAACAGGTGGAGTTCCGCATGTTCCTTCAGCGAAGACTGCAGGAAAATGGTGCATTTATCGGGATCAAGCCCGGATGCATAAAGATCTATCACTACTTCATCAATATTGCTTTTATATGATTCAGTGTCTTCGTAGCCTGTCGTCAGGGCATGCCAGTCAGCTATAAAGAAAAAACAGTCATACTCATCCTGGAGTTTAACCCAATTCTGAACTGCCCCCAGGTAATTACCAATGTGTAACGACCCTGTAGGTCTGGCCCCGCTTAAAACAACTTTCTTAGACATCATAAACCTCCGTCATATTTATTCCACCAACTGCTGATGCATACATTTTATCAGACAAATACGCCGACAACCACATCAGCTATCCAAAGAAATGCTTCCCTGAAGGGATATACTAATGTATTTAACACCGAACTCAGTGCTCTAGGTGCGATTATTATGAATAAAATCAATGCAAATGCAACATATCTCTCATACTGCATAACCTTGAAATAGTATTTTTGCGGCAGAATCCCGTAAAATATCCTCGAGCCGTCCAACGGAGGTATGGGAATCAAGTTGAATACCGCAAGGTATAGGTTGACGCTGAATAGCATTAGAAAGAATTCCCAGAAGATCAATGTGAACTGCCCCGGAGCCCTTGTTGAATACAGGGCAACCATTATCTGGATGGGAAAAGCTGTAACGAAGGCTATCATGAGGTTCATCAACGGTCCGGCCAGACCTACTTTAACCATATCCTGCTTCGGATCCTTGAAATTCATAGCGTTCACAGGTACTGGTTTTGCCCAACCGATGCGTGCAAAAATCATCATAAGCGTGCCAAGCACATCCAGGTGTTTCAATGGATTTAAAGTTAGCCTGCCTCTCATCTTTGCAGTGTCATCGCCGAGTTTATGGGCTACCCACGCATGTGAAAATTCGTGGAATGTAAGTGCTATTATCAATACAGGAATTATATATAAATACTGTTCCCAGTTTGCTAGTAAGTTTTGTATTTTTTTGTCCTCCCGGGCATTGCCCTGTGGTTTTAATCATTCTATCAGAAAAGGGGCTGTTCTACAATCAGCCCCCCTTCAAAATAAGCGTTATTAACTGTTAAATGTCACCTTACGACGCCGAACCATGAAAGGATCTTACGCCAAAGCAGCTTGAAGAATCCGGCTTTTTCAGTGCCTGAATCTGTAAGTATTGAAACAGACCCAAGTTCCTCTCCATCAAGTATATATTTTACGGTTCCGATTACAGTTTCTTTATCTACAGGAGCTTCAAGGCTATCGGGGATTTCGACTACCCGTTCTATATTTTCATAGTCGGACTTCTTAAGCAGGAAAACGGAATCTTTCTCAACATAACTTCCCACTTCAAGTTCGATGCCTTTTTCAACAGGTATAGCCCCTGCCGATACGCCGCCGTCTTCAATGGTAAAGAAGTCAAACTCCAGGAAACCATAGTCAAGAAGCTTCATTGAATCTGCAAACCGAGCATTTGTATTGGGTGCGCCCATGATAACAGAAACAAGTAAAAAACCATCACGTTCAGCTGTTGCCGCCAAGCAGTGGCCGGCAAGTGTGGTAAATCCTGTTTTAAGGCCCGTTGCCCCTTTGTAATATTGTATGAGCTTATTCCTGTTATATAGGTCTACCTGGTCATCTCCGCTGCGGAACGGTTCGTAAATTTTTGTAGTGAAATCAAAAATCTCCGGATAAGTCTGAGTTAGAGCCAACGCCAGCTTAGCTGTATCTTCAGCAGTTGAATAATGTCCTTCGTCAGTGAGTCCGGTACAGTCGAGGTACTTAGTATTTTCCATGCCAAGTTCTTCTGCGGCTGCATTCATAAGCTGAACAAATGAGGCTTCATTTCCCATAATAGCTTCAGCCACTGCAACTGCTGCATCGTTTGCCGAATGAAGCTCAATAGCATTAAGCATTTCCCTCAGGGTAAATTGTTCTCCAGGTTCCAGCCATACCTGCGAACCACCGAAACTGCATGCATATTCGCTTGCAGTAATGACTGTATCATAAGTGACTTCGCCCTTTGCCAGCTCCTGCATAATAATATAGGTAGTCATTATTTTTGTAAGGCTGGCCATTGGGTATCTGATTTGGCTGTTCTTTTCGTGAAGCACCTGGCCAGTCGTAGCCTCAAGAAGAATGAAGCTTCTTGATTGAAGCGCACTGATGTCCGTGGAGAGTACCATCTGGTTGACTATGTTGATATCAAAATCCTCATCCTGGGCCGAAACTCCTGCGGCCATCCCGGTTATGAGGCACATACATAACAGAATCACTAATAATTTTTTCATTTTCTCTTCCTTTTCTTCAGTATGTTTCCCTGCCGTTTTTCGATACCCTGCCTAAAATCAACGAAGGTATATCGGGTTTTTCTTTAGAGAATTTACATGCGGCTTTGAATTCCTCCGCATAAGCTTCCAGTTTTTCAATATCCGAATACAGTACTGCGATTATATCACCGGATTTTAACCTGTCGCCAGGTTTCTTTTTTAGTCTGATGCCGGCAGAATAATCGATTGGATCTGTCTTCTTGCTTCTTCCTGCGCCAAGGTTCATTGAAATAATTCCCACACTCATAGCGTCAAGGGCTGCAAAATAGCCATTGTTTTCAGCTACTATTTCAAATTTATTCGCAGGTTGTTTAAACAGGCTAAAGTCGTCAAGTGCATTCGCATCCCCGCCCTGGCCTGCAATCATTTCCAAAAGTTTTGCATATGCACTTCCGTCGCTAATTTTACTTTTAGCCATTTCAAGCGCTTCTTTGTGGCCTATATCACTTGTCATGAAAATCAATTCACCGGCAAGCGCTGTCGATACCCTGTATAGGTCAGTATCTTCCCCGCCGCCCTTTAGGATTTCAACCGCTTCCATGACTTCAAGTGAATTACCTATAGCATATCCAAGCGGTGCATCCATCATGGTTATCAATGCGGAAATATTTCTTCCGTTGTTTAGACCAATCTCAACCATTTTCTCAGCCAATTCAAATGCGCTTTTGGCATCTTTCATGAATGCGCCGCCCCCGGTTTTAACATCCAGAACTATGTTTCCTGCACCTGCTGCAAGCTTCTTGCTCATGATACTCGTTGCAATCAAAGGAAGGCAGTCTATTGTTGCTGTTACATCCCTCAGTGCATATAGGATTTTATCAGCCGGAACCATGTTGCCGGACTGGCCGGCTATGCAAATACCGGTTTTTCTGTATGCCATCTCAAATTCAGCAACGGTCATATCTACTTTCAATCCAGGTATCGATTCTAGTTTATCAACTGTACCGCCTGAATGCCCAAGGGCGCGTCCTGACATTTTTGCGACCGTAAGACCTGCTGCTGCACAAATCGGACCGGCAATCAATGATGTTTTATCGCCTACTCCGCCTGTACTATGTTTGTCGACTGTAATAAGTTCGTCAGAAAATTCCATCATATCGCCTGACCGGGCCATCAGCATACAGAGATCAGAAGTTTCCCTTCCGTCCATACCGTTGAGATATATGGCCATTAAAAGAGCCGTGGTCTGGTAATCGGCTATGCTTTTATTAACAATACCGTTTACAAAAAACTCAAGTTCATCATATGACAAAGCTTTTCCATCGCGTTTTTTGGCAATAATATCGAACATTCTCACATCGCCCACATCCTTTTCATCCGCATATATCAATATTACAACATCCCCCCCAACTTTTCCACCTTTGCGAATTTGCCCGAAGGGCTTTTTACGATTATTACGAATTTACCCGAAGGGAAATGCACTGCTTTTATGATAGAATGAGAGTATATTCTTCAGGGGGTATTACCATGGAATATTATAAAGACTTGAGTTATCTCGGCATCAACAGACTTGAGCCGCATGGGGCTTCCATTCCATATGGAAGCATAGAGGATGCATTGCAAAAGACAAGAAGCACTTCTTCATACTTTAAAAGCCTTAACGGCGTCTGGGATTTCTATTTTGCGGAGTGCAAATATGACATTCCAAAAGGTCATTTTAAAGTAGATTATAATGCATCCGATTGGGATACCACTCCTGTCCCGTCATGCTGGCAAGCCCAGGGTTACGGCACCCCGCATTATACAAATTCAGTGTACCCGATTCCAAAGGATCCGCCGCATATACCCGACCGCAATGAAACCGGAATCTATAGGACTGAATTTACAGTTCCGGCAGGCTTTGCCAATAGACATACAATCCTGCACTTCGGAGGAGTTAATTCTGCATTTACCGTTTATGTAAACGGGGCTGAATGCGGCTACAGCCAGTGTTCACATATGCCATCTGAATTTGATATCACCGATTTTCTAGAAGACGACCTGAACCTGCTAAGCATTGAAGTTTATCAGTTCAATTGTGCAACTTATCTTGAAGACCAGGATTATTTCAGATTTTCAGGTATTTTCAGGGAAGTGTACCTGTATTCCATTCCTAAAAATCCCATTACTGATTTCTATGTTGAATCCTCACTTACTGATAATATGAAAGACGGCCTCCTAAATATCGAATGTTCATATGAAGGTCCGGGAGCTGAATTAATTTACTACCTCTATAACAGCGAGGGAACTCTTGTAGCCGAAAAATTGTTGAGCAGCGAAGGAAAGGCCGTTATAGAAATCGATTCCCCCTCAGCATGGACGGCCGAAGACCCTGTCCTGTATACAAGCATAATTGTATTGTTCAACAATATTGGAGAACCTCAGGATGCAAGGTCGCTTCGCACTGGTTTCAAAAGGGTTGATATTGAAGAAGGCATTTTTAAAATCAACGGCACACCTGTGAAAATAAAAGGTGTTAACCGTCATGATACTCACTTTCTCCTCGGGCATGCGGTTACAAGGCAATCAATGCTAGAAGATATTATCCTAATGAAACAAAACAATATAAATGCGGTTAGGACATCCCATTATCCTCCCGATTCATATTTCCTTGACTTATGTGATGAATACGGCCTTTATGTAATTGACGAGGCCGACCTTGAAGCCCATGGCTTTGAATACAATGATCCCGAATACGACGTGTCTGACAAAGCGGAATGGCGCCCTCATTTTGTAGACCGTGCCAGGAGAATGGTCATGCGAGACAGGAGCCATCCCTGCATTATAATGTGGTCTCTGGGCAACGAAACAAGATATGGAGCCAACCACCTTGCTATGATAGCAGAAATAAAGAAACACTCCTCTTCCCTTCCGATACACTACGAACGTGCATTCGAAGCATCCGGTCCTGATGTAATCAGTGTCATGTATCCGCATATTGATGAATTGACGGCCCAGGGCGAAAAATCCGGCGATCCGCGTCCGTATTTTCTATGTGAATACGGCCATGCTATGGGAAATGCCTCTGGAAACCTTAAGGAATACTGGGATGCATTTTACAAATATCCGCGGCTGATGGGCGGCTGTATCTGGGAATGGGTTGACCATACCCTCCTGACCATGGATGATGAAGGGAATATGTTTTATGGATACGGCGGTGATTTCGGTGACATACCGAATGATGGTAATTTCTGCATGGACGGCCTTAATTACCCTGATCGCACTCCACATACGTCATTGATTGAGCTAAAGAAAGTAATGGAACCAGCTAAAATTGGAAATGTGGATTATTCGAACCTGACATTTGACATACTGAACACAAATAACTTTAAAAATCTCGATTACCTTGACTGCAGCCTTGAATTACTTAAAAACGGATTCATGATAGATGAGGCCACACTCGAATCTCTTAATATCCCTGCCGGGGCTTCCCATACCTACTCATTGCCTTTCGACATAGAACCCGGTGCCGAGTACTGCATAAATATTTACTTCACTCTGCGCAACTCAACTTTATTCGCTGTCAGAGGTTCTGAAATCTGCAAAAGCCAGATAGTCTTTGAACATGAAACCGCCTTCGCAGAGCCTTCTCTCTCCATGAATGTCAAACCTGAAATAGAATCTGACGGCCGCTATTTAAGAATAGCCGGGGCTGACTTTCAGATGACTTTTGATAAACTGACATCGGAAATGACCGATTGGTTCCACCGAGGTGTTTCATTGATAGACAAAGGATTCACTCCTGATTTTTTCCGCGCTGCTACTGATAATGACAAACCAAAAATGCGTAAGATATGGCTTGACATGGGTCTCAATCGGATGATTGGCAGAACAGAAGCATTCAATTTCTCAGAAAGCAGTAATTCAGTAGCCGTTAACACAATCAGTGTCATATCTGCAATAGGTAAAAAGCCTCTCTTCAGGGTAAAAACCGAATATGTCATACATTCAGATGGCACCCTCGACCTGGAATCCGAATTCGAGCCTTTCAGGGAAACTGAATATATACCGAGAATTGGTCTGGAATTCAAGGTCCCGCTGTCAATGCAGACTCTGAAGTGGTACGGACGCGGCCCTCATGAAAGTTATTCAGACAGGTGTCAGTCGGCTCTAATGGGAGTCTATATAGGAGATGTTTCCGAACAGCTTGAGCCCTATGAATATCCCCAGGAGTCGGGTAACAAACTTGATACAAAATGGTTATCTTTTACAGATAAAACCGGGAATGCACTTATGGTTATATCAGATTCCCCTGTTTCTGCCAGCGCTCTCTTATATTCATCCGCTGAATTAGATAATGCCAAACACATGAAAGACCTGTCTCCTGACGGAAGTGTATGTGTGCATATCGATGTTGCCCAGACAGGAATCGGCAACAACTCATGCGGCCCGGAAACCCTTGAAAAATATAGGCTATATCCTAAGAAGGTCTCCCTGAAACTAAGATTGCTGCCCTTCCATAGGAACGAGACTAATGAGGAAGAAATATATATTGAAAACACAATATAGCCGAATAGATTATTGAAACTATCTAATTTAACTTATTCCAGAACTCATCCGGCGAATTATCTCCGTCAATTTTGAATTGCGGACCAAGCTGAGTCTTAATATCTATTCTTTTGTGACACCAGACACATTCCACCATTAATTTTTCACCTTCGCGAGATATCTGACTTGCTTTTACCTTTAATGTTACACCGCAGTGCGGACATTTCACTTTGTTCATAATAGTCACTCCTTAAGTTTATAAATGTATCACTGTTATTTTGGTCAGTTTCAATTCCCATAATCATACATAGAAACAGCTCCAATTCTTTCGTTAAGCTCATTTAGAATTGCAAGCCTGCCCTGTTTAACGAAATCATCCCTATATTTCTCAATAGCATCGTATGGTGATAGTGTCTTATCAAATAGGTATTCAATTGCATTATCTTGGTTCGGGTCCCGCTTATATCCATTGTCAAGGTATGTGTATTTTTGATTAAACACATTACTTTCAAAAGATAATTTTGCGGATATAGTTTCGGCGATTGCAACGCTTTCCGGCACCAGTGCAGCCTCTGCATTATAGACAGGCTTAATTTGTTTCAGATTCAGCAATACTCCCGTAAGCGGTTCCTGTTTTAGAGGCATGCCGTTTATTACATAATAATCAATATCTTCAATGCCAAATCTCAGATCTGCATAGTACTGTGTATCAGTAAATAATCTGTTGAATAATTCTAATGTCCCGTAAATGTTCTTCATCGCCTTTGGAAACATATAAAAGGCAATTTCATTTCTGATTTCGCAGACATTAGTATTGTTCAAGTGGGTAAGATAATAGCCGCTTGCCCTTTCATATGCCGATTCAGTTGCAAAATATGGTGCAAATCCGAATTTTTTTATATCGAAAACTATGTTATATTCAGTGGCAAGCTCTTTGTTGAAAACACCATGTTCAGTTTGTCCGGGCATATCATAAACCAGCAGTAACTCCTCGTTTTGAAGCTGCCTGATAAATCCTAAAGCATCTTCAATATTTTCTGAGAAAATGCCATCCTCAAAAGAGTTCGTATTAGGATTGAAAACCCTTGCATTGTTGGTCTTTGAATCTACATATACATTGAATGCCCTGAAAATATCAGCTGTGCAAGGCGTAAGCAACGGGAATATCACCATCGGATAAAACGTATCGTCGGCAGCATTCATTTCCTTTGTTTTAAGGAGGTATTCATAGAATTTAGGGATTGTATCAGGAACAACAAGATTAAGTTCGGTAAGATATGTTTTGTTATAGTACCTTGGAACAATAAACCTGTCACTATAGGCTGGTACAGCATAAATTGAGCCATTGATAATGAGCGGGTCGAGATACTGTTTATCTAAAAATTCATCCCAACCGTATTTTTCATAGTACGGGGATAGGTCGTATGCAAAGTCGCCGTTGCTTAAACGCAGCACCTCTGTGTTATATGCATATGCTGCTGCATCAGGATATTTCAAGTAAAGAACACCGTCCAACTCAATGTTTTCATCATATATGTAATCAGCATTTAGAATCCTGTAATCAACGATTATTTCAACACCCAATTTCTCATGGATGTACGTCTGCCAGTCTGAAAGCCTGAAATACTTCCCTGTATTATCTGCGGTATATATAATATTCATCGAAGCTGCTTCGCTTACATCACCCGGTATAGTTACCGACGGCGAAAGAGACGGACTATTGCTTTCATTTCCGGGATTTGGATTCACAGTCGAATTCAGATCCGGATTTATTGAAATGTCAGGTCTCAGGGTTGAGGTTTCATTAATTTGCGCTTTGCATCCTGAAATAAGAAATATGATAATAATCGGAACCAGAATTTTACT
>Ga0233414_10000150_pt1 | contig 30629 bp, 38 predicted proteins | sample Na_anoxic_10_MG_FD_189020 | JGI IMG/M metagenome (GOLD analysis project Ga0233414, IMG submission 189020) | Seawater microbial communities from Saanich Inlet, British Columbia, Canada - Na_anoxic_10_MG | ecosystem: Environmental > Aquatic > Marine > Inlet | place: Canada: British Columbia... | reverse complement strand
GGTTAGGGGGACGGCTCCTTTTTTTCTTTTATTTTTATTTTTATTTTTGACTTATGCTTTGCTTGGGACGGCTCAGTTTAAGTTTTCTGTCCCATATTGGAGCATATAACGGATTATCTCTCCTTCTGTAGATAATTCTATATTTGACAAATTCATATCTATGGTCGATGGCACTGGTGGTGGTCTAGAAATGTCATTGTATTCCTCTTCTGGAATAATACAAGCTCTACACATCGGGCATTTATTTTTTCTGACGACTGATTTTACAAAACAAGAAGTGCAGAATTTATGTCCACATGGGGTTGATGAGCTACTACCTTCTATTTTTTCCATACATATTGGGCAGTCTTCTATAAGATTGTTTATTTTTATTGCCGCTAATTCTTGGCGTAATTTGTTTTCTTCTTCTACTCTTTCTCTTTTATTATTTAACCATTGCTTTTTCATAATCAATTCTAGATGAATCTTTGCCAATGATGTTTTTACACCTATTTGTGTAGCCATTTTTTTCAATACTCTTAAAGATAATGATTTGAAGTTTGGTTCTTCTACACTATTTACTAGTTTTATTAAGTCGTTGTCTATTTGACAACTACTTATATTATGTTCTGAGCTATTACAATAGGAACAATTTACCATTACTCTTGGTGCTGGATTTACTATTGTTGCTGGATTTACTTGCTTTTCTAGCTTTTCTAGCTTTTCTAGATTTTTCATATTCATATTCATATTTAAATCTAAATGTAAATTTTTGAAATTGGTTTGTTGAGGAGTTTTTTTAATACTTTGAAAGTTTTTAAAGTTAAAGTTATACATATAGATTAATATCAAAAAATACTTCAATTTTTTTTCAAAATCTGGTTTTTGTTAATTTTTGGATGGATTTTTGTTTTTTGTTTTTTGTTTTTTGTTTTTGTTTTTATAATTAAATAAATTTAGTTGAAAAAATATTTATATATATATAATGAATTCTTTGATTAAATATTTAACTGCTATTATTATTGGAAGTCTTGTCGGATTTATTGGTGGATTTCAAGGTATTGCCGGAGGGTTTTATATTTCAATGTTACTTCTATTTACGGGTATTGTTACTGATCAACGCCAAGCTGCCGGGACTACATTATTAGCTGTTTTATTTCCGATTTCTATTGGTGCTGTTTATGAATATTGGAGAACGGATGATATCGATATTCCTATAGCATTAATCATCACCTTCTGTTATATTATCTTTTCTTGGCTAGGGGCTAAAATAAACCATCGATTCAGTGACGAATTTATTATCTTGAGTCTAGGCACTTTATTATTTCTTACCTCTTTTTATTTCTTTCATAAATACTATAAATTAATTTCTAAAACTACTTCAAAAAAATGAATTTTTAAAACTACTTCAAAAAAATGAATTTTTAAAACTACTTCAAAAAATAATTTTTATATACTATAATATAAATATGAATCGTGTTATGCCTACATTACCCACTTATTCTCAGCATTCGATGATGTATGATGATTATTCTTCTTCTGATAATGAAATTAGTTATGAAAATGCTATACGACCCTCTCAAATGGTTAATAAACATATAAATGATGATGGAAATAGTAGTGATGATACTAGCTCTGATGGAGGGATGATTATGTCTCAAATTAATGCTCAAAGAGAGAATGATAAAAAAACACCCTTTTTTATTAATTCATCTCTTCATTCATTTTCACAGCGTATTAAGATTCTTCCTGAATCTATTCAAAAAACTTTTATGGATAAGGATCTAGATAATAATAATAATAATAATAATAATACATTTTCAACAGAATCTTCTATTTGGTTTTCAATGAAAACTTTTTTAAAATTAACAGTGGTTAGTATTATTGGAGTTGTCACTATGGTGGCTATTATGTAAATTTCCTATTTTAAAATAAATTATAATTTGTAGAGAGAAATTATAATTTAATTATTGTCGAGTGTTGATATAAGGTAAGGTTGTTGTCAAGTTGTAAGGTTAGTGTGTAGATATAGAGTGGAGATATAGTCCATTCTCCAGTTATTGGATCTTTTTCTTCAATAGAAGGGTATTCTTTTAATTTATTTATTGTTTCTTCATTTATATATATCATTATACTTTTACTTTCTAATTCATCTTCATTCATAATACAAACTTAATAATCAGTATATATTTATTTAAATGATATTATTTTATATTATTTATGTCATAACAGATGTATACACAAATATTACAAGCGATTAATTGAAGCAAACTATGGCATATAGCTATACAATAGTAATTGTATTTTGGAATTTTATATTCTATTGGATATAATAATGACCCGGTTCCAATCATATAATAATATTTCATTGAAAGAGAATGGTAATAAATTAAATATAAATGATAATATATACCAAGTAATACACAACTTATATCCATATAACGCCGTATACTGGTTTTTGTAGGTTTTCGCCAATAATTAATAGATGTAAAAAAAGTAATGCTTGTTATAATAGAACTATCATATACTTGATAATATAATCCAAAATATAATGGAATAAGTTGTGAAAAACAGGTTATATATATTATATTACTACCATCTGGGTGTAAAACTAATTCATTATTCATTCTTTATCGTATCATATAATAAAACATATAAGTTGTTTTATTATATTTAATTGTAACCGCTATTTATCTATGTAGATAGAGTAGATAGAGTAGATAGAGGAGTCCTGTGATACCCCGTACTCAACGGTACTCTCTAACCGGTCCCCTACCCTTCCCTCTTCTAAGCCCTATATTCCGTTAAATACTATGTCCCTACAGGGGGTCGCTAACGGGAAATCGGTGACATAACGGGAAATCGGTGACATAACGGGAAATCAGGGATTCATAGAACCTTTAAAAAAATTGAAGTTTTTTTAAACTAGGATTTGATAACCTTTCAAAAAAAATTGAAGTTCATTTTTTTAAACTAGGATTTGATAACCTTAATTAAAACAATTATTTAACTTATTATGAATTCTGAATCTTGCCTTATTTGTGCCGAAGATTTTAACGGATCTAAACGATCCCCTATTACTTGCGAGTATTGCTCGTTTACTGCTTGTAGTGCCTGCTGCCAGCACTACATTCTTGACCAAGAATCGTCCCTCTGTATGAACCGAGATTGTCAAAAAGAATGGACTCGAAAATTCGTGGTCAATACCTTTCCAAACCATTGGGTCAGCAGGAAGTGGAAAGACATGAACGCCAAAGTGGGTGTTGATAAAGAAAAGGCCTTGTTTCCCGCTACTATGGGAGTCGTTGCCGAGTTGAAAGCCAAAGAAGCTCTCAAGACTGAAATCGAAAACCTCAAAATGAAAGAAGCTGTTATCAAACAAAGAAGATGGAATCTAGAAATCCAACTCAGAAATGGAGGTGATGTTATCGCTAATAAAACCGTTTCTAATGGACGCAAATGTCCCGATTCCGAATGTCGTGGTTATCTGAGCACCCAATGGAAATGTGGTCTTTGCGAAAAATGGGCTTGTCACGAATGTCATGTCATCAAAGGGAATGTGCGAGACGCAGAACATACTTGTGACCCTGACACTTTGGCCACAGCTCAACTGCTTTCCAAAGATACCAAACCTTGCCCCAAATGTTCTACCCCTATTCACAAGATTGAGGGATGTGACCAAATGTGGTGTACTCAATGTCATACTGGATTCAGTTGGCGAAGGGGCACTATTGAAAACCGTGTCCACAATCCACACTATTATGAATGGCAACGACAAAATGCCGGTGGTAGAGCTCCACGCAATGTGGGGGATTTTGAATGTGCTCGTGATATCGGTGACCGTAATACTCTTCGCCTTCTTACCCGAGGCTTAAGGAAATTACCTTACTCTCTTGTCAATAACAACAGTATTAACATTATTATTCGTAATACCGTTCACTTGTATGAAATTTATGGTAATCGTTTCCGTCCCCAAAATGAAGATGTTAATCAAGACGCTAGGATTAAATATATCACGAAACAATACGATGACAAAAAATTTGCCTCTATCATTCATAAAAATAACAAGGCCATCGCTAAAAAACAAGATATCTTCAATGTTATTCAACTTCAACATCAAGGTGTAACCGATATCGTTTTCCGAATTATTGAAGTTCTCAAACCTACTGAAACGATTGACCCAGCGAATCCTATCACATTAGAAGGAACCGAATTTCTCCTACGATCTGTTAAAAAAGAAATTACTTCATTGTATGGAGAATTTCAAACCCTTACCGATTATTCCAATAGTTTACTTACTGAACACTCTAAAACATACCAATGTAAACGCTGGCAATTACACCTCCTCCCAGAACACCAAAACAATGTATTTATTTAGATTATTTCCTTATTTCCTTATTTCCTTATTTATTGTAACTTAATTAACTAATTTTAAAATTTTTTTAACAAAAACCAGATTTTGAAAAAAAATTGAAGTACTTTTTCTGAAATACTATTCTTTAACCTTAAAACAAGTGTTTTACAAAAACTTTCAAACAAACTTTCAAACAAACTTTTAACAATGACAACTGTTCATTCTATCCCTTCATTTATGAAGACTATGGGAAACTTGGCCAACCAGAACAAGATTCCTAACAAAACGTTGAAGCAAAAGGCTATTGCTAAGGCTAAAAGAGGCAAGATTATCAAGCAACAACGCGCTAAGGATAACAAAAAGCAAGCCTCCTATGATGCCAAGCAGTCCAAAGCTGATGCTCTTACAAAGAAGACACTTTTCAAAGTGATCAATGTAGCTGTCAAGATTAGAGCACAAAAGCTAGCCAAGCAGGCCAAGCTCGATGAAAAGGCTGCTACCAAGCAGGCCAAGCTCGATGAAAAGGCTGCTACCAAGCAGGCCAAGCTCGATGAAAAGGCTGCTGCCAAGCAGGCCAAGCTCGATGAAAAGGCTGCTACCAAGCAGGCCAAGCTCGATGAAAAGGCTGCTGCCAAGCAGGCCAAGCTCGACGAAAAGGCTGCTACCAAGCAGGCCAAGCTCGATGAAAAGGCTGCTGCCAAGCAGGTCAAGCTCGATGAAAAGGCTGCTGCCAAGCAGGCCAAGCTCGATGAAAAGGCTGCTGCCAAGGAGTCTGCCAAGCAAGCCAAACTAGATGAGTATAGTAATTCAAATTTTGTGAAGCAAGCTACCAAGCAAGCCAAGCTCGATGAGAAGGCTGCTGCCAAACAGGTCAAGCTCGATGAGAAGGCTGCTGCCAAACAGTCTGCCAAGCAAGCCAAGCTCGATGAAAAGGCTGCTGCCAAGCAAGCCAAACTAGACTCGATTGAGTCCACAAATGATCGCAACGATTTCATTGCTACAGTCGTAGACAATCTTAGTAGCACCGAAGTCTTTTAAAAAAACAAAAAACAAAAAAAACAAAATAGCATAGCATTAATTTTACATTTAACTAACTAACTAAAATTTACAAAAAAATGACCTAGTGTCTTTTTTTATGTTCAAATTAAACAATCACTTTAAATTAAATAAAATTGAAGTTTTTTTTTCAATATTATTTATTCAAATACTTATTCACTTAACAAAATTTAAAATATGCCTTGTAGTTTTTGTGGAACCACTGGACATAACCGACGAACTTGTCAAAGATTTGATTTATTAATTCAAGAGAGAAATGAAAATAGAGGAGAAGAAGAAATTGAAAACCGGGTTTTCCGAAATGCTCAAATTAGACAAGAATTGGAACGACGAGGAATGATACAAATACCCATACCTATTCATAGCCCAACCGCATTTATTACACCCCCTATCACTCCATCCAATGCTATTCATAATCACGATATCAACAATTTCATGAACTTGGATCACCCAGACAATCTAAATATCAATAATCTAAATCTTATGGATATATGGGGTGGTGATTCTGATGACGATTACGGTAACGAACTACAACGACAACAATCACTACTAATATCACCATCCTTAACACCACGAAACAATGTAATTGTGAAATCGTTGGTTGAATATGCCAATGAACCTTGTTCCGCTAAGGATTGTGCTATTTGTATGGAAAATTTAACTTCTGTTGATTTAATGATTACTAGATGTGGGCACCAATTTCATAGCACTTGTATGATTACACATTTGAAACGACAAGATAACTGCCCTTTATGTAGAGGTATTTTATGTAATTAAATAAATTAATAAAATTAAATAAAAAATTAAAAAGATTTTATTCTTTTTTCTCTCATATCAATTCATTATATACTCCTTCTACATTCATTAAAAAAAACACTATTGAACACTATTTACTATTTTACTATTATGAATTATTATAGAATCGTAGAGAGAAATTCATAAAGAATTCAGTCATACTTTTATTAGAGGTTTATATAAAATCATACTTTTATTAGAGGGTGTATACAAAATTATACTTTTATTAGAGGATGTATTTTTATTATTATATTCTTTACAAGAATCTGCTATTGCCATCTTTAACTGGTTAGATAGTTTTGCCATTTTTACCAATTCTTGTAAATTTTTATATTTTACAACCATAATATATTATAAATATTTTTTTACTTTTTAAACCCTATTTCTCTCTTTTTATTGCCTGTTTCTCAGTTTTCTCTTTTCTCACCACGGACACTTCAGCTCGTGGCGACATAACGGACAACACAAATATTGCTCTCCTGTCTGATGTGAGTATTTGCGATTTGCGCCGTAGTGCCTTTCCCAACAACTCCCGCAGAAAGTATGACCACACTCCGTTTTAATGTTACTAGGAAATAAGGCATCTGGATTGGATAATATAGCCTCGGGTGAATCCCATCTTAACCGTCTAGAATTCCATATCGAAACCCACATTTGTTCCATACAAATAGGACAATCTTCTGCTTTCGGTCTCATTTGTTTTAATGATCGAACTGGCGCATAGAGTGACCATCGACTCACTAATTCGTGAATAATGCGGGTTTTGGGAAGGGTCAGTGAAATTTTTCCGCGGATTTTATTGAGTTGATTATTTACAATATATCTCAGCTCGTTCACTGGAAATGAGTTGAAATCAGGCATTTCGTCGTCCATCAGATAATTCTTCATAGCATCCAGAATTCCTCGTCGCCCTTTCATGTTGCTGTTACAGTTTGCTGTGGTGTGCGACAAACAATTACATAATAGACACTTGGACCCGGACTTGGACTTGGACCCGGACTTGGACTTGGACTCGGACTTGGACTCGGACTCGGACCCGGACTTGGACCCGGATGAAGACGCAATTATTTTGCACGGCATGATTTCATTTTTCCAATACTTATTTAACAAAATGTACTTCAATTTTTTACTAGGACCCTTTTCTGGCACCCCCTGGAAAAAAAATTGAAGTACATTTTGTTAAATAAGTATTAGAGGGCTACTAACTTGGCTCAAGTATGGTAAAGTTAGACACAGACAGCGTGAAAAGCACTCCCTCGAAAGTGTAAAAAATGGAAGGCATACAACTATAATAGAAAATGGTTACGCCCATGTCTATCGATTTAGTTGAGTGTATACCTGGACGAAACCACCAAAATTCGCCCCGTTCCCTCTGTGTAATATTGAAATCATTTATTTGTTATTATCTTGTTAAAAACATATAGTTTTAAGTAGCTATATGAAGATGAACTATTTGTGGAACTGATCATTCCCCTTACCAAGTTCGACTTGATGATATCTGGGTAATACTTCCCCAAAGTGTTATCCATTTGAAAATAAATGATGAATATATGATGCTACAATTTTAGTTTAGAATTGCACTACAATTGATTTAAATTATAGAAATACGGAAACTAATTATAGCGATAATAATCAGTTGCCCAGTTGAAACTTGTTGAAAAAAAGGCAAGCGTAGGCGAAATCCGTGTCGAAAACGGAAAGCAATCACAGGGGACGCCCTGTTTTTTTTTACTATTTTACACCTATTTCTCTCTTCTAATTTTATAAGTGTTACCACATTCACATTCATATATTTTTTGGCATTTTGTGCTCTTTTGTTGTTCCAATTCTTGTTCATTTGTTTCATTTTTATGCTTCAATGTCAATATATGTCTATTCCAATCACTTTGTTTGCTACATTTAAAGACACATTTTTTACAATTGAATTTTTCGGCGTTTTTCGGCGTTAAAATTGTTTCATTATGTTTCATTATGTTTCATTATGTTTCATATATATGAAACAGAGAAAATGCCTAGATAACAAATACAATATTTTTACACCTATTTCTCTCTCTTATACATATTGATTTTTTATTTCATTGGTTAAATAAGTATTTTTACTTATGGCGCTTATTATTTTTCTTGTTTCCTTTTCGTCATTATCCAAGTCTGTCATGGTATGAAATACCAACATTGTTATTTTTGTTTGTAAATCATCCTTTACATCCCACCCTTCATTCTCATCTTGCCATTTATGTATGTTTACTCTTTGTTTAAATGACAACTCACTTATCCCCTTCAACATATGTAGTAGCTCATTATCCTTTTCCCATATATCATTGTCCTTTACATACAATGTCTTTCTCGAAGCATCCGTACAATGAATCGGTCTTTTTAAAATATCCAATTCACTTAAACCATTTACCATCATTTTGGTAATTGATTTTGTTAATCCATTCTCTATGGTATGATCATATGTCTCTGCCGTTATCGGTAGTGATTCTATAAAATCGGTTAAATTCATCGCATCTTTACAGTGCTCATTTAAAAACATCTGAATATTAAATTGATTATTTGTCGTATTATGACTATTTATATTAGATTGATTTGTTATCGGCATTACCGTTATCAAATCTTTCATAAAATCTTGGTTTTGAGTGATTAGTTGTGTAAACATTTTCGCCATTTGTTCCATATCAAAACCTGTTACTGTAGGTATTATTGTATTAGTATTTGAATCTTCTTCCCCTTGAAGAATGGAACATTGTTTTTGATGTTTGTATAAACTTTGACGGTGTTTGTAGGTATTTCCACATTCACATTCAAATTCGGCATTTTTTGGCATTTTTTCGTCAGCATATGTAAGTCCTTTGGACGCATTTTGATGTTTTCTAGTTAATATATGTTTATTATAATTACTCTCTTTACTACAATAGAACCTACATAAATCACAATTAAATTTTTTGGCATTTTTTGGCATTTTTTTGGCAAGCATTGGAAGTATATATTAGACTTACATAAAAAATTCCTAAATCCTTTCCGCAAATACTTTAAAAATTAACAATCACAAATTAAAATAAATCAAAATTGAAAACAGAGCATTATGCTCTAAAACGCTTTTTCACTACTTTTCCCAATCCTTTTTCCCAAAATAAAAAAAACACAACAAATATATGTGTGTAATTTTAAATTTCTCGATTAGGTCTGTGAAAAAAGTAAAAAAGTAAAATACCTACAACTATCATTGACAGTGCCTTTTTTTCAGTCCACTTTTCTCACCTACATATGTAGACAACTACCTACACGCACCTTCATAACATTCAAAAAAATTACGGTTTTAAAATAGTATGTAGATACACTTTACTTACATAAAACTTATCCCCCTAATTCCCGAAATCCATATTTTGGGTCATCTATTTGTCGATATCCGATGATTCAAATACCCTATAATTATTATTCTGTATACTCTACGATTTCGATTTGATAGAGAGAAATGGTTGAATTAAAGATTTCAAGATTATATTAATTCAATTAATTGATATAATCGCTAACTATCACTAAAGGGGATATCGGTTACATAACGAGAAACCGGTTACAATATTGGTTTCCAATCGACCGGAAAATCACTTCTCATATCTACACAACAAACCTGGTAAGGTATTTTTTTATTTTTCATTTTTTCCGGTGTTAATAATTTCGGATACATTCCATATTCCATACTCGTATGTATTTCTTCCGAAAATACGCATGAATAGTTCTCGCAAATCTTTTTATATTTTTTCCATTTCGAGCATTTCCCATTATATCCCCAAGAACACATTTTGTTTTTATCATTTTCATTAAAGGATGAATAAAAAAAATCCGGTTTCCCATTTAAACTTACATCTCCTGTCATTCCGCATTTCTCTATTATTTCATTATATAATCTCTCTGCTTCACTTTTTTCCATAAAATTTGCTACTGTTATGTGTCCTATATGCTCTTTTTTTAATTCTATATCATCATATCTCAACCAAACTCCATATTTAAATCCCATATATATACTATCATTATATTATATTTTTTCTTAGAATGTTGTAGTGAAAATATTTCTCTATTTATCTTCTTTTTTATTTCATTTTCTCTCCTTTCATAATTATTCTATACTTTAATTCTATTTTAGTATTGATTGTTATATAGTTGAATTGTTTTATAGTTGAATACACTATTATTTATAGATTGTAGAGAGAAATTCAGTGATTAATTCAATCTTTCCTTTTCTCTCCTTTTATTCTACCATTCACTCCTTACAACCCACTAACGGGAAATCGGTGACATAACGGGAAATCGGTTAAAAAAATTTATATATTTTTGTATTTTATCTTATGCTTCGCAAACGATGGCTACTTTTATTTTATTTTATTTTATTTTATTTTATTTTATTTTATTAATTAGTTATAAACATTCTATTCTTTTTATTTTATTTTATTTTATTTTATTTTATTTTATTTTATTTTATTAATTAGTTATAAACATTCTATTCTTTTTATTTTATTTTTATATTTTTTTTATCTAATGACGGCTACTCTTTTATATTTTATTTATATTTTATTTACATTTTAGTCTTCATCATCTGGAATTTCATCTATATTTTTTGTTTCTTCATTCCATAACCCTACACAATCATGGCTATTTAAATCAAACAATACATTATCACCTGATTTTAAATAGGTTGTTCCATTTATTTCAAATGTTACGACTGGTTCACCGTCTTCTGATTCAGAATCATCTATTAAATCTGGGTTCATATTTTCATCATTTATTGTAATTGATTTATTCTCTTTACTTTCTTCAATCAATGATGCTATTAGGTCTTCTCCTACAGAAGTAGAAACTATTTCTTTTTCTTTCTTTGGGCGACCACGCTTTTTTGTTTCATTTCCTTCTTCAGATTCAGTATCTTCGGCTGAAGTGTCTCTTTTCGGTCGACCTCTCTTTGATACTTTCATTTCGAAATGACATGCTGGTATTACCCATCCTAATTTTTCTGCTTCATGTAATGCTTCGTCTTGTGTTATATTCAATTTTTTCATTACATTCGCATAAGGTATCGTTTGTTTTCCTTTTGGATCTACATATTCTAGAATCCCACATTTCAATCTATCTTCTACTGTTCCGTAGGGAGCGATACCTCCATTCTTTTCAATTAAATTCCAACATCCCTTACAATATTTTTCATTCACATCTTTCATACATTGAGTATGTAAACCTGAATTTAATTTTAGTGCCCAACATTTCCCAGATAATTTCTCTCCACACCAAGGTAATATTATATTTATCTTAGCCCCAACAACTTCCAACTTCCCGCTTCCAACAACTTCCAACTTCCCGCTTCCAACAACTTCCAACTTCCCGCTTACCCCTGACAACGGTTCCTCTTCCAACCTACCTGACAACCCTTCACCTGACAACTTATTCAATTCACTCTTACACTCTTTCAACCTTTCATTATACAACCCTACATCTGAACAACACAACTCCTCTCCCAAATATAATACACCACACAATGCTCTTAACATATCCCTCTTCACTCCATACCCTTTCTCTTCCAACACTCTACACACCTCCATACATATTAACGATTTATATATCATTGACGACATCAATTCTTTTTCCCTTACACCTTTCTACTAAACACACTTCAACTTTTTTTTGAGGGGTTCCGCCCCCTTGCGACGGTTGTAACAAAAAAATACAATTTTTTCAATAAAAACCCATAAAAAAAGGTTTTTATTTGAAATAAATTACTTATAAATTATAATCTATGGGATCCCAAAAACTGGCATCAGGCCCACTTTTAAAGATGCTACTTTTAATAACGCAACCCCTCCAACGGCAGCGGCTCCTGTCCCAGTTACGGGGGCCGAAACAACAACTCCAATCATTGCAACCGTAATTTTAATTCCTTCCCATATAACCCAACGAGTGATCAAATATGAGGCTGTTGGACCTTGCGGTATACCATCTGTCTCCTCCTGCCTACGCCGTTCATCCTCTGCCTCTTGCTCTTGATCTTGTTGCCTACGCCGTTCATCATCTGCCTCTTGCTCTTGCTCTTGTTGCCTACGCCGTTCATCCTCTGCCTCTTGCTCTTGTCGTCGCCGCCGCAAGCCGGTCTCTTCGTTATAAATTCGCAGATTTTCAGCTTTCAATAATAATTCGGCTTTTTCATCATCCTTTACAATTCGAGCTGCTTCTTCAGCCAGATAAATTTCTTTAGTCTTATTCTCAAAAACGATGTTAAGCTTTTTGCGATATAGTTCATGTGTTTCTTTTGCAATCCTATTGCGTTCGGCTTCCAGTTTCAAAATTTCTTCTTTTTCTTTTTGTTCTTTTTCTACAATACATTCAGGACATGGTTCATATTCAATTTGTTTTGTAATTTTATCGTATAGCCCTCTACGAATACGCGTCTTGTGAAACTCGTGTTTCCAACAAATCTTGTTGGATTTGTTGTTCATAATGGCATCAAACTTGGTGGTCTGAGCCAAATGGGTATGAGGACCCGACGGAGAGAAAGTTGGTGCGAACATTTTAGTGTCTTTCTGTTTTGATAATGTATCTTGCTCCTAAAAAAAAAGTACTTCAATTTTTTTTTAGGGGTTCCGCCCCCTTGCGACGGTCACCAATTCAGTTTTTTAACAAAACGTCAATTTATAAAAAAAATTGAAGTACTTTTTTTTTAGGAGCAAGATACATTATCAAAACAGAAAGACACTAAAATGTCCTCAAAAATTTCCCAAATGAAATGCCGTCACTGTGGTGGCCCGCATAAACAGAGTAAGTGTGGTCAGTTTATTCGAGATGATACTATGGCATCATTATTAACACAGCGAACCAGTAGAGATATCACGGGTAACATAGCAGCCATACCAAAACAGATTTTACGCATGTCTGTTAATAAACTTGAGTTAGGAATATATATAGGTAATACATATTTAAAACCTGAAAACGACTGGAGAAGCAAACCCTTAAACAGTTTCACAAAAAAACAATTAATATCTAGATATTACAAACTAGCAAAAGATTATGATGAACAAGTAGATAAGATAGACAAGGAAGCTGCTGCTGCTGCTGCTGCTGCTGCTGCTGCTGCTGCTGCTGAAAATCAAGAGCAAGATGTTTGTCCTATCTGTCTTGATAACTTATCTGATAAAAAATTGTGTACATCTCCTTGTGGTCATACATTCTGTTCGGAATGCTTTATTATAAATATAACCCAAGATATTTCCGCAAACAAAAATGCTAGTATTTGTCCATGTTGTAGATCTCTTGTTGTTCCGTTGGTTGCTAGGATCCGTTACTAGGGTGTTATTAATGAAAAAAAAAAGTATCTATAGCTCAGATGGTTAGAGCATCGGTCTTATGAGCCGAAGGTCGCGAGTTCAATCCTCGTTAGATACACGGGACATAATATAGTTCGCCTCCTCGTGGTGTGTCCTGGATTAAAACCAAATGAACTATTCCCTTTTAGCACAGCAAGATGCTAATTGTCGTCGGTCTAAACTCTAAATTATACATTATATTACATTACATGATACTTTGACCTGGATAAGTCATTAAACTGTCCTGAATCCTGCTTAAAAATCCAAGCAGGGGGTATGTTCCATCTTAACCGGTGTGCATGCTTATGTAGCCTTCCCATACCAGAATTATTCCATAAGAATAATTTTGGGGCCGGAAATCTCATGGTCCAGAACTATTCCAGTATCTTATACTATGACTAAGAGAGCCATTTCCGAAAGGGAAATGTATTGACTCGGTAGTAAAAGATTGGGTGAGAGAGGAATAGGCACTTCTTACTTGGTGTAGACCCCTTAAATGTGGTGTAAAGTAAGGTGTAGTGGAGCGTTAAACGACAGATTGTATTTAAACAAGGTATCAATAATGACGGTTGTTGGTATCTTGTGGATAGTATTGTCTGTTATAAATGTGTTGTTATCATTCGTATTAGAGGGACAACATTGCCTATCTCCAACTGAGGTAGGCCGTTACCATTACACTAGATGAAAAATCAATACGAGTGAAAAATAAGCGTTATAAGGACTGATCATTCTTATAATGTGAATTAGAAGCTTTATGTTGTTTATCATCTTATGCTAGTCGATATTTTCAAGGAGTGTTTTAAATCGGAAATAAGTAATTATAAACACCCACTATTAATAAATTTGGTCGCAGATTTAATAATAGTTTTTTTTTCAAGAAAAAAATAATTTATTTTATTATTTTTATTATTTTTATTATTTTTATTATTTTTATTATTTAAGTATTTGGAATTATTCTAGTTCTACATAAACAACAGTGGTGACTCATATTATTATTGTGTCTAATATTATTAGTAAAACAATTCATACAAACTCTATGACCACAAATAGGAACTATATAATTATTGTTCCCTATATTCTCCATACAAATTGGACACTCGTTGTCATTGTTAACTTCATTTTCTCTCTCCAACGTTTCTTTAATTTTATTTTCCAAGTCGTTCATTTTGTTCATTAAATTTATATTAAATGTATTATCTATTTCGATGGATGGAACGATATGTAATGTAGATAATGTATTTAATTCTGTATGAATATGTTTAATAACTGGTTTACTTTTTAATCGATCAGGATAAATTCCTGTTTTTATATAATCATCTACTTCTTGTTTATCCTTTATATTTTGAAGGAAAGTATCGATATCTTCTAGTTCATAAGACATTTTATACTCTTGGTATTTTAGTTAATATTTAATAGTTGTTACATATAAAAAAGTATTTCAATTTTTTTATAAATAATATTTTTATATTAATAATGTTTTTACTTTTCGTTTGCTCTTATAAATTACACTGCCAACATCAGGTCCTTTTTTTAGATTATTACATTTGGTATAACATATTTTCAAATTTTTCAAATTTCTATATTTTGTATTATTTTTACACAGTTGAGCAGCATATTCTAACACTTCTTGTTCCGGATCATTATCTTTAATAATAACATGACATGATGGAAATGAATTTAAATGTAACCATATAAAATCGCAACCAAAATTAATTATATTCCAATTTTCCTCAGCATTTTGCCCAATTATTATTTGAGTATCATTAAACTCTTCGGTCTTCATTTTTATTATATATACTATAACAATGAAATAAAAATATATTTCAATTTTTTTTATTAGATGAAATTAATATGAGTTCGTATGATAGTGTTATCGGTATTTACTTTAATATTTCTAGGTTTATTTTTACACATTTTGTTATATTCTTTTACAGTCATCCAATAAGTATGTGTTCTAATTACAGGTTTAATCATTATTCAATATAAATTAATATCTTTATATTATTTATACTATTTATCCCTTATAAAGGTTCTCCCCAATCATTAAATTGATTTGGAAAACAGTTACACGTTTTTTCTTTCGTATATGATTGATTTCCACAAAATGAACATTCATATAATTCGGATTTGTTATTAATTAATTTACTTAATTCTCCATTTTTATGTAGATTATTTAATTCAGTATAACCTCCAATATGTTTTCCAAATATAAAAATATTAGGAACAGTATTTTGATTTGTTCTATTCATTAAGTCTTGACTTAAATCTAATCCATTTGTAATTTGATTCAATTCATATATTTGAATATTTACTGTATATTGTGTTAAAATTTTTTTCGCTTTTTGACAGTATCCACATGTGGTCTTACTGAAAACACAAATACTTAACGGGTCTATGTAGAAATCGATTAAGGACATATATATATATATTTAATAAAAAGTATTTAAATAATATTAATATCAATTTTAAATTAGATGTTAATATTGTAGTAACATAAGATTTATTTTTCACTTGATGAAACATAAGATTTATTTTTCACTTGATGAAACATCAGATTTATTTTTAATAAAATGTCTATTCATAAATCGTTGAATATTAAAATAGGTTATAACTGTTTCTTCATCAGTTCCTAGTAATGTTTTCAATTTATTATCAGGTTTGATAACTCGTTTATTTTCATTATGTGTTAAAGAATTTGATTTAATATAGCTACATATAAATTTAGTAACATCTGTTCGTGCGCATTGAGTTCCATGATCTTTTCCCATAAAATCACACAAATCATTTGAAATAGGTGATGCTTCGGCAAATCCTGATGGTTTTCTATTTCCAGAAGTTTGTTTCTTAGAATTCTGCTTTACATGTTGTTTAATTTCTTTTTTAACAGTTTTTTCTAATGATTTTAATTGAACAGAAAAAGCAGTAATTTGAAGTTTAAATTGAGATAATGTATTTAATACAGCTGTAAATTGTGTATCAATTTGAGATGTCTCGTCATCTATTTTAATTTCAGTAGGTTCATCACTTGAAATACTTGTCATTCTATATATTAGATATATGTAGTGTCTTTATATTTAAATAATTAAATATTAAATAATTTTTAATATTTAATAAACTATTATACCCTTGTTTATTTTAAAAAATATGATTAACAATAATTTTCCTATCTAGATTCTGTATTATCATTAGTTGATGTTGATGTAGTTGTGGTCGATTGTGAGTTAGTATTTTTATTATCACGAGGTCCAGCTCCACGAGGGCGAGATTTATTCATATTACGAGGTCGTTCTGTATTATTAGAATTATCACCAGTTCTAGAAGACATAGTAGTTCTATTCTCATTACGAGTCTCGCAAAGAAGTTTTCCTTTCTTAATTCCGGTAATATTAGCAGCTTGGTATTTATAATTTTCGGATGATTCAACATTAGAAAGATTAAATTGAATATATTCACCTTGAACAAGGTATTTATATTGTTCATCATCTACGCTAATTCCACTGTGATGTGCGAATACATCTGTTCCCACTTTATCGCCATCAATCACTGTAACAAAACCGTATCCAGTTTTATTATTAAACCACTTTACGCGTCCTTGGTAAATAGTATCGTCTGTAGTACTCATTATAACAAATAGTAACATCATATCTTTATATTGTTTCTGATACAATTTATTTTATTTATTACTTAGGTAATATAGTTATACTATATACTTATAAATAATAAAAAATTGAACTGTGTATACACTATTGTATATATAAAATACTATAATACTATGTCTGAACATGTTGAATATGCTGAATATGTTGACCAATCTTACCAATCTGACCAATCTGACCAATCTAAAATATGGTTAGAGGTTCATCCTAACCTATATCATTCTATATGTGTAAAGGAAGAAGTAACAGAATCTATGTTTATTGAGTGTTATAATTGTATTCATAAAATTAAAGAAGCTATGTGTTGTAAAAGTTCTGGTTCTATATCATATCATACAGACTGTAAATGCTATGAAAAAACAATTACACATATAATATGTAAAAAATGTGAATTAATAAGAAATTTATTAATAGATTTAAATGAGGAATTAGACAATTTAATATATAATGTATCATATGACATTAAAAAATATATAGATTGTAAAGATAAAATTAACAGAATACATGAAATATCAAAATTAATGAGAGAATATAAAAGTATGATAATTCATAAACAATAAAAATATACACATTTATACACCTACACATTTGTATACATTTTTTATTTAAAATTGATTTATATTAAAGAATATTATTTATATCAATCAATAAATAATTAAAGATGGTAATTATCTGTAAAGACACATTTTCTCAAAATGATTTATATAAAGAATATTTTGATAAATTTCCATTTCCTTTGAGTGATTTTCAAAAATATGCGATTAAAGCAATTATTGAAGGTGACCATATATTAGTTACAGCACATACTGGTAGTGGAAAAACATTACCTGCCGAATTCGCTATTGAACATTTAGTAGCACAAGGTAAAAAAGTAATTTATACATCACCTATTAAAGCATTATCCAATCAAAAGTTTTATGAATTTACTAAAAAATTTCCTCATATATCATTTGGTATTTTAACTGGAGACATTAAATTCAATCCAGAAGCAGATGTATTAATAATGACAACCGAAATTCTAAGAAATACATTGTTACAAAAAACAATTGATACTACCAATGACACTAATAATGTTCCACTTCAATTTGAAATGGATTTTCAGAATGAATTGGCGGCGGTAGTATTTGATGAAATTCATTATATTAATGATTTGGATAGAGGAAAAGTATGGGAAGAAACGATTATGTTATTACCACCTCATATTCAATTCGTTATGTTATCGGCGACCATTGATAAATCAGAAGTATTTGCTCAATGGATCGAAGATGTTAAAACCACAGACTTGATTAAAAAAACAGTATATTTAGCACCTACAACCCATCGAGTAGTCCCTTTAAAACATTATTTCTATACAACAATGCCTCAAGGACCATTTAAAAATATAAAAGACAAAGAATTTATTAAATTTATCAATGAATTTCTTCATAAACCAATTCTTCTTAAAGATACTACTACAAATTTCAATAAGGATAATTATAATAAAGTGAATAAATTACTTACATATATAAATAAAAATAATTGTCATATTAATCCTCCATTTGTATTAAATGAACTAACAAAATACTTGAATAAAAATGAAATGTTACCCGCAATTTGTTTTGTATTTTCTAGAAAATTGGTTGAAAGATACGCAAAAACCATTAATTCATCATTATTTGAAGAGAATTCCACAATTCCATCCACAATAAAACGAGAATGCGAGCAAATTCTAAGAAAATTACCTAATTTTAAAGAATATATCAATCTACCTGAATTTGATATGATAATTCGTCTTCTTGAAAAAGGTGTGGCTATACACCATTCAGGTATAATGCCTATTTTTAGAGAGATGATTGAATTATTATTTTCAAAGGGATATATTAAACTACTATTTGCTACTGAAACATTTGCGGTAGGTATTAATATGCCAACGAAAACAGTTATATTCACTGGATTCGATAAATTTAACGGAACATCAATGCGTATGTTATACCCACATGAATATACACAGATGGCAGGTAGAGCTGGTAGAAGAGGGATAGATACAATTGGATATGTTGTTCATCTAAATAATATATTTGACCTACCCTATAGCACTGATTATGAACAAATGGTTACTGGTAATCCGCAAACATTACAATCGAAATTCCAAATTTCGTATAATTTGGTGTTAAATTTTCTACAATTTAATAACAATTCATTGGATTTTGCGAATAAAAGTATGTGTAGTAAAGAAATCCGTAAACAAGTGGATGGATTAAATACACATGTTGAAAAATTAAAAAGAGAAAATATAGAAAGATATTCGAATCCATGTTATGAATATGTAAATAAAAATAAAGATGTTTTCGATAAGTATTTATTATTATTAACAAATGTCAATAGTAGTAAACAAAAGGTGAGAAAACAAGCACAACGAGAAATAGCACAAATTATGGATGGAGATAAAAATTTTAAACAAAATCTTGAAAAATATAATTTATTAATCAGTTCGGATAAAGAAATTAAAACTATGGAACAAGACATCCTTTCATTAAATGAACATTTTCAGAATACACTTACTAATATGATTTCATTATTGAGTCATTATAAATTTTTAGAAACAGATAATTTGATAGTAGATAAAGGTATATTTGCTACCTATATACAAGAAACACATTGTCTAGCGTTTACTGACTTGTTGGTAAAATTCAATTATTTTGAAACATTCAATGCATATGAAATTGCGGCAATCCTCAGCTGCTTTTCAAATATTAGAGTGAAAGAAGATAACAAAATACACAATATTAATAATGTATCATGTAATGATGAATTGAATCAAGTCTTCACAAGTATGACAATTATTTATGAAGACTATCTTAACGAAGAATTAAGATACAATATTCAACCAACCGATGCGTTAAATTATATATTTGAATTAGTAAATCCAATATTAAAATGGTGTGAAAGTTCAGATGAAAAAACTTGTAAAGAAATTATAAAGGAATGTGAATATAATTATGATATATTTACTGGTGAATTCATAAAAGCTATATTAAAGATTAATAATATGGTCAATGAATTAAAAAATATAACCGAGTATACTGGAAATGTTGAACTTCTTCATAAATTGACACAAATTCCTGAATTAACACTAAAATTTATTGCCACAAATCAATCTCTATATATTTAATTCCCGATAGTAAAAGGAGGAAATGTGGGTAAAGATGTATAAATAAATGAACTATTATTGCTGTAAAAATCGTCTAATAGTGGTTTAAATTCAACATAAATAATATATTTTACTTCATTTAATGATAACGGATTATAATTAAATACAATGAATTGAAAAAATAAATATTGAAATAATATTAATAAAAAAGCAAACCCTAAATAAGAGGCTAGTTTTTTTTGTTTCATCAATTTTTCATATGATTTATCTTCTAATTCATCATCATCTATTGATCCTTTTCTATAATATGTCTCTCCTTCCATTTCATTTAATTCCAATTGTGATTGTGATTGATATACAATTGTTGTTAGTGGTTTGGTATTTTTATATTTATAATAATAATAATAGTGAATTAAATATGTTAATACACTTACTAATAATAATACAACCCAATATTCTATTGCTGTTTTAAATAAGATTAGGTTTTTATTATATCTATTTTCTTTACCTTGTTCACTGTTATGTAAAAGGTCTTCATATATAGATTCTATTGAATTATTGTTATTTTCTTGAGAAAATATATTTATTAATACAATTTGTTCTGTAGGTGATAGATTATTATGATTCGTTAGATACATAACAGGATCTACTAATAAATCTGATATTTTTTTTTTAAACATTTGGGTTTCTATGGGACCTATATAAAAAAAGAAAAAACATGTTTCTAATAAAATTACACCACATAAATGAAATAATATATTATACATTATTATACTTTATAATATATTATATATTATAAAAAAACTTTTAATATTTATTACATTTGATAATTATGTTTTTCTTTTTCTATTTATTTTTCTCTCTTGTTCTTTTTTTTATTCTAGTAAATGAAGTCTAATTTTTTTCTTTAATGATGCTTCGTCATTAAATATAAATATTTTAAATTTATTTTTACTATAGTCTTCTAATTCAAATCGCAAATTAATTCTAGAAACTGTTTTTAATTCTACTAGATAAACTATATATTGAAATAACCCATCATTTCTCTCTATTTTATCAAATACATACCCTTCATATTCTTTTTCACATATATCCGGATTATTAAAACATAATTCCAATAAATTACAATCTCCTTGTATTTTCCGAATGACTCGCATAGTTGTGTTTATATATTCTAATTTTTCTGTCCATTTATTATGAAAGGTTTCATATCTAGAACCATACTCAACCATTTGTAAATTCATTTGTAATTTTGCCATATTTAATAAATCAACTAAACGTCTTATTGGTGATGTACAATGAATATAAGAATCTAAATTTAACATTTCATGACATTTTCTCTCATCATATAAATCATAATGCCCACATGAACTATTCCAAATGGTTAAGAAATTATCAATATCATCATCCAAATTTTCTGGTTTTTGAATTTTTTGATTTAATTTGACTGATCTATAGATACCATTTTTATATTTTGTCATTTCAAGAGCACTATAATAATTCATTAAAATCATTAAATAAGCAATCACATCATTACTAGTTTTAATTTTAGATGTATATTTGTATTGTGTTGAAAGTTGATCTACAACCTGAAACATTTGTTGATAATTCGTATCTTTTTTTAATTCTTTAGATTCATATTCATGATTTTTATATATTTTTACAAATACATTTTCAAATTTATACCCGATTATTTCATTATTACTAATCGTAATATCTAAAACAAACGCCAATCTTACAACATCTTGGCAAAGACTACAAATACATTCCGATAATATAGTTGGTAACATAGGTCGCTTTCTATCAGGTAAATAAATAGTAGATATTCTCTCTGAAAATGAATCCCATAATTGTAATTCTTCCATCCACATAGGAACATTAGATATATAAATACTTACTTTATAACCAGTATCTCCTATTTTACATATACTAATAGCATCATCATAATCTGTTGTTTGTTTGGAATCAATGGTAAATATTTCTTCCTTTGTCCTATCTATTAATTTATTCGTTGTTATCATTTTACTGATTAATTCTTCTTCGGTTTTCAATTTTAATGCTTGTGTAGTTGCTTTATTAAATTGTTGAATAGAAGCATATAAACTTTTACAATATAATTGGTATTCATAAAAATTTTCCAAAATATCTACATCTCCCAAATTATTTACCATCGTTGCTTGAGGATGTTTTTTATTCCAATTATCAAAACGAAATATTACATATTTATTATCTATATTTTTTGAAAACCCTAATTTCAAATAATAAGGAATCAGAAATACCGGTAATCTTCTATCATCTGGAATACATTTATATAAATATTTATCCTTGTATTTTCCAAATGTTTTTCCGTCTTTTAATACCAAAATTCCTGGAATAGATGGCATTGTTCTGACACTTGAATGAAGTAAATTTATTCTGTCATCTTTCATGTCAAATATATCAGTGGAAAATAATTTATCTGTAGCTGGATCTAATGGTATTTTATCTACTGGTATCATAGATAAAGAATCTACTAGTTCCCAATCTTTATATTCCCTGTCATTAATTAATATTTTATAGGGACTTGTCATTTTTTTTAATTAAATATTTATATCTATTTTGTATATTTAATTAAAATCAATTTTATATTTTAATGTCCGTGCTATTCAGTTTAGATTCATTGGTATGTTCATCTAATTGAGCTTCATCTAATTGAGCTTCATCATTTATTTGAGTTTCTTCATCTATTTGTTTTTTCTTGACTGTTTCTCTCTTTACATTTTGATTTTGAAGTAAATTCACCAATAAATGATTGGATATTGCCACATTATTCATATAAGTTTTATATTTAAATACAGATATACTGGTATTTTCGGAAAATTCAAAACTATACCACCAATACGCAGGTATAAAAACGATTTGCCCTGTATTCAATGTTACTTCTAAGGTTTTTAATTTATCAAAGTCCGCTTTAAATTGAGATTGAATGTCCCATGGATTCACTGGAGAGAGAAATTCAAAATTATCATAATCTTTAATAGTATATAAATACTTTGAAGACTTTGGCGGAATCATTTTCACTTTCACGCTACCTTGGGTTACTAAGAAAAAATTTCGATAATTCAATTCATATTTTAATGGGGTTTGTGTTCCTTGCGATGAAAACATTAAATCATAACTACAATTACTTACCGAAAAAGGTCTTAGAAAATTATCATTATATCTAAATGTTTTTATTATACTTGTTTCTTCTAAAAAATCGTGATTATTTTCACTTATGAATCGGGCATCATTATCTTTGCGAAATATATCCATAGCTGTATTTAATGTCAATGGTAAATATAATTCACTGCTAATATCATATTCTTTCACATTTCTAACTTTAATATCAAAAGCACCATAATTTTGTCCAATAAAATCTATATTACATTCCTTCATTAAACCATCAATGTTATAGTCAAATATGACTGGTTGTCGTAGATCACAAATTTCTTCTAATTTATCTTTGGATGGTTGATCAATTTCATATACTTCTAAATCATCACTAACTTTTAGATGAAATGTTATATGGATATAAATAAATAAAACAATACAAAATATTAAAACTGTAAAAAGGCTTTTCATATTATTTTATTTTTATACTAAAATTTTTCATATTTTACTTAAATTCATTTTTTATTAAACCCTTGGTTATTTAATCTACTTGAGGATTTAACATAGTATCGTCCATAATATCGTCCATAATATTTGGATTATATTCGAGAGTAATATTTCGTGTTTCGTCTATGGTTATAGCTTGTGTAGGGAATGTTGGTTTATTGTCATCTTCATTTTCATTGTTTACATCATTGTTTACATCATTGGTTACATCATTGTTTACATCATTGGTTACATCATTGGTTACATCATTGTTTACATCATTGTTTACATCATTGGTTACATCATTGGTTACATGAGTGTTTGGTAAATTAACATTTAATTTACTAACTAAATTAAACAATGCCATATTTAATCCGTTGATAACCATTTGTTGAGATTTAAGAGTCTTCTTTAATGATTCTATTTCGTTCATTAAATTCGCATCATTCTCATAAAAAACTTTAAAATCTAATTGTTTTTCAATATTGGTTATCACTATTTGTGTTATTTTTTCTATATCTATCTGGTTATTTGTCTGGTTATTAATTATTTGGTTATCATTTGTCTGGTTATCATTTGTTTGTTCTCTAGCCATAGTAATTTCTCTAATAGTTTCTTCAATAATATTTAATTTTAAATGGTGTTCTTTTAATATTGATAATGGATTAAATGGTGTTGATTCTTGTGTAGGTGGATTACCACGTGATTGTTGCTGTTGTTGTTGTTGTTGCTGTTGTTGTTGTTGTTGTTGTAAATGTTGTTGATATTGTTGTTGTTGTTGTTGTTGTTGTTGACGTTGGTTTGTTGGACCACTTGTAGAAGTTGGTCCAGAACCACCTCCAACTCGCCTTCTTCTTGCGCCTGCTAACGATGAACTTGAACTACTCATATTTAAATATAAATATAAATAATACTAAAAATTAAATTTCTTATCGCATTTTAATTACTTTAATAAATCGCCTAAATAATTGAAAATAACTAAAAAAAATACATAATTTAAATAAATGGAAAAGGAATTAAAAATATTTTAAATATTTATATATTAAAATGTTATTCAACATTCTAAATGCCTTACTATTATGCGTATCTGTATATTCTTATACAGAATTAGCTCAACTAGATCAAATTACAAAACTACCTGGCTCCGAAAATTTAAATATTACTTTTAATCATTTTTCCGGATATATTCCTGTAGGTGAATCAAAACAAATACATTATTGGTTTGTCGAATCTATGAATGATCCATTAAAGGACCCATTAACTTTTTGGACAAATGGAGGTCCTGGATGTTCTGGATTAATTGGATTTTTAACCGAACAAGGTCCATTTAAACCCGATAAAAATATGAATTTAGAGTTCAATCCATATGCTTGGAACACCATTTCTAATATGGTATTTATAGAAATACCCGCTGGAGTAGGCTATTCATATTCTACTGATAAATCCGATTATACCACTGGAGACGCTCAGACTGCGGAAGACAATTATAATATGATTCAAGGTTTTTTAGAAAGATTTCCAGAATATTTAGCCAATGATTTATACATCACATCTGAATCTTATGGTGGTCATTATATGCCTACATTATCTAAATATATTGTTGATGAGAATTCTAAAAAAACAAACAACATAATTAATTTAAAAGGATTTGCTGTGGGTAATCCATATACTAATTTTTATACAGGAGTTCCATCGGGATTAGCGACATATTGGGGACATCAAATAATATCCAAACCTATATGGGATGAATATTCATCATTATGTCTAACTAAGAAAAAAATTGTGAATATGGAAGAATGTGAAACATTAATGTTAAAAATGTATGCCCAGAGAGGTAAAAATATAAATCCATATGCGTTAGATTATCCTGTATGTGTAACAGATAAAAAATTAGCCAATGGTAGAGCTCAAAGAAATTGGTTAATCAACTATATAACAAGTGAATATTCGTCTAAATTTAAAAGTGTTATTCATAATGATATAAATACTTATGAACCATGTGAAGATAATTATGCTGCCAGTTATTTAAATTTACCTGAAGTAAAAGAAGCAATCCATGTGAAGACGGATATTGAATGGGAAGAGTGTTCTCGAACAATTAAATATAATATTAAAGATAAAGAGTCATCAATGGTTGAATATTACAACTATTTGATTGATGGAAATTTTAATTTAAATATATTGGTATATTCAGGTGATGATGATTCTGTTTGTTCTACAGAAGGGACACAAAGTTGGATATGGGATTTAGGTTACGAAACATCAAGACGCAATTGGGAGACCTATACTTATAATGATCAAACAGCTGGATATTTTACTGCGTGGAAAGATACAAAATTAGGATTTTTAACTATTCGAGGAGCAGGTCATGAAGTTCCTACTTATAAACCAGAAATCGCATTAGATATGTTTAAGAAATATTTAAAAGGTTATTGGACTTTTTCTGAACAGTAAACCACAAGACATTAAATTACCGTTTTTTATTTTATTTCATTTTTTCATATTACTATATATATATAATAATATGAAAAGTATAGTTCGTCGTCATAAGAAAACGAGTGTAAAAACAACTCGTAAAAATAAAACTCATAAAAAAAAATCCATAAAGCGATCAAATAAATATAGAAGAAGTAGAAGTAGAAGTAGAAGTAGAAGTAGAAGTAGAAGTAGAAGTAGAAGTAGAAGTAGAAGTAGAAAAAATAGAAGAATTAGCAAAAAAAAAATATATAAAGGAGGAAATAACGATGTGAACTGTTGTATATGTAATAAAAAACAAAATATAGAAAATACACTAGCCCCTAGTAAATGTTTACAACAAAATATGAATAAGGCACATAGAATATGTCGCGATTGTTGGTGGGATAAATTTGCCATTGAAAATATGACTCACGATTGTCCGGGTTGTAAAAAGAATTTACCCCTAACAACTACAGATAATACAGATTCAAATGAAGTAATAGATTTAACTTAGAATTAGTTAAAAAATATATAAATAGTATTTAACTATTATAATAATGGAAAAATATATAGATAATCCAGATACCTATTATGTAAAACATAATGTAAATCATAGTGAATATTTTATGCACAAATATGTACATAAATTAAATATAGTAAATGTGCCAGAAATTGTAAAATATGATGATGAGAGTAAAATAATGGTAATGTATAAAATGGGAATTCATAATTTATCAGATTATTATGGAGATACTGCTACCAAAGTTCCGGATAAATTATTTAACCAAGTCATTAAAATAGTGCGTAATTTGGTATTACATGGTATAGAATATCCAGATTTAACGGGTTATAATTTTATAGAAGATCCAACTGGCATAGTGGGGATAATTGATTTTGAACACTCCTCTTTAATGACTTCGTCCCAAGTTAATAATATTCATATACAAAATATTTGTAATGGTTATAAAGTATGGAATCCAGAATTTAGATAGGTGAAATCAATAAAAATATATAATTATTTTTTATAGTTATATATTTTACATCGTGTATCGTATTAAATCTCTTAATTCAAAATTTCTTGGTTACCATTATGCATACTGATACTAACCCAGACGAAGTTAAGCAACCATCTTTATTTTGATAGGTGGATGGTGTTGATAATCATGTATCTTAAAATCTTCTAATACATAGTCATTAATATTATATCTCTTGTTTAAAATTTCCAGTGTAGGAAATGGGTATGGAGTTCTTGAAATTTGCTCTTTCATAGCATCTAAATGTTCCGCATATATATGGCAATTACCACCGTAATGTATAAATTCATGGGGTATTAAATCACAATGTTTTGCTAATAAATGTACTAGAAAGCTGTAGGAACATATATTAAATGGAGCACCTGCTGCTTCATCTTTGCTGCGCTGAAACATACAACAGCTTAACTTATTACCATCAACAACATTAAATTGAAATAAAACATGACAAGGTGGTAAACATCCTCCGTCCAATTGTTCTACATTCCATGCACTAATTACCATTCTTCGTGAGCTTCGTTGAGCAGGGTCTTTCAAAGTATCTATTACTTGTTGTAACTGGTCTATACCTTGTCCCGAATAATCAGCATCACAACCCTTATATTCTGCTCCGAAATGACGCCAGATGAACCCATATAGGCTGCCCACAGTACCTTCTTCGTAATGCTGTAACCCTCTTGAATCTAAAAATTCACGGGTAGTATTCGCATCCCAAATATGAACTCCAACATCGTTTAATCGTTTATTTGAAGTATCTCCTCTAATAAACCATAATAGCTCTTTAAGGCAAGTTTTCCAAGCAGTTTTTTTAGTAGTAAGAATAGGAATCTTACCATTCTCTAGAGAAAAATGCATTGCTGAACCAATAGCAGTCTGAACGACACCGTTTCTACCCTCTTCAAGAGTGCCATGTTGCATTAAATCTTTTAGCAAATTAAGATATTGATATTCTTCGTGATAATCAGCATTCTGATCTCTATCTTTGTATTTATTTAGGTCAATTGCATATTTCAACATTATATAATAGAATAATATCATGTTTTTAAATATTTTAATTTCTTATTATAAAACATATGGATAGACTTGAGAAATCAGGATCAAATGATAATGACGGATTTATAAAAACAGTTTTTCCTTTTGATGAATCACGTCTCTTTTACTCATTATATAATATATAAACAAAAAATTGAATTTTGTCCAAACATTTTTTTAATTTGGCTGGGTATAGTAAATATATCTAATTTTTCCTGAGTTTCCTCCCCGAATTCCCATTTTTCTTTGTTTTTAATATCTATTTCCTTTGCAATACGAGCCAAACATATACAAAGTTCATATCGCTCTTCTATAATATTGTTCATTACTGTAGTACAGACCATTATTGTTGTGTTATTATATTTGATTTAAAAAAGATTTTTAAAATCAATTTTAGTATATTATATCTTAAGTATTTTTTATTCTCTGTTTAATACCATCAACAATTTCTAAATATTCCTGTGCAGTTTCATATACTTCATCATCAAGTAACTCATCTTTATTAACTTCTCTTTCACGTTCTTTCATAATATTTCCAAATAAAAAATTAACATAATCTACATTTGATGTATTTTGGTCATTTATATTGTATATTCTAAAGTCATTTACTATTTTATTTTGTTCAAACCAGAACGATATATAACGAAAATAGTCTTCTAATGTACATTTATATTTGCCGTTTACTTTTGGTTGAATAAACCAGAATTTAATTCGTTCTATCCAACTCGTAGGTAATAATCGTTGGTTCAGTTTCCTTTGTATCTTATATTCTGTTGTTTTTTTATCAATTATGTTAATAAAATTGTCAATTTTCTCGTCACTTTTCAACTTTACCCAATAAGTATTAATTATTGCATTTAAAAAATCATATGTGTTTTTAATATTTTTAACCAATACGAATAACACCGTGATTAATTTTTTGAGCAATTGTTGTTTATCGCGAATTATATTATCATCTGTAAATTCATAATGTTGTTCAAAATAATTATTTTTTGGAAATTTAGTATGTGTAACAAGACGACCTTTTTTTTCTGTATTATTCATACTAATCTGAATTTTTTCATCATTCATACGATAATTAGATATAAATATGGATAAATCTATTATTTCCTTAAATAATTTCTTTAAATATTGTTGATATTTTTCACTGGTCATTATTATTTCACGCGTTAATATATGCTTATTATCAACATATAAATAATCTATTTTTTTCAAAAAAGATTGAATCATATCTATATAATCGGAATATGCTTTAATATTGAGTTTAATTTCTTCTTCTATTTTTAATGTATGAGTATTATCATATACAGCATTGACTACATCTAATTCTGATTGTATAATATTCATTTTTATATCATTTTCAATACCAATATAATAGTCTGTATTCGTCGTTTCCTTTTCTGTTTTTGCGAATTTTAATTTTCGTTCTTGTTTTACTTTATTATTTTTGGATTGTTTTAGTCGTGTAATTTGGTCTAAGGTTCTTTCATAATTGTATACAATTTGGTCATTAATTTCTAAATAACCAGAACAGGTGGGTATTTCTTGAGAAGGAATTATAATAAATACATTTTTTAGTTCAGTTAAACCAACAAAATTTTCAGCTTGGGTATATATATCCATATGTATTAATGGAAATAATATATGTTTATATTGGTTTACCCCCTTATTATAAATCGTGTTCTTTATCTTCTTTTTTTAATAATTTACATTTTTTTTCATGTTTCCATAGACCAGAATTAGTTTTAAAAAATTTATTACAATTTACACATTCATATGAGTTGATGTTTTTTATGATTATATTATTTCCATTTATTTCCTTTTTATGTTTAGCAGTTAATAAATGTCTATTATAATCTCCTTTTTTAATACAATTAAAGTCACATTTTTTACAATAAAAATTATTGATGTTTTTTGATGTATTATTTATTTCCATTATTTCCATTTTTGTCCTATATTGGAAATATAAAAAACTTCTAAATACTTTACAAAAAAAAATATATAAAATTACAAAAAATTACAATAACAAAATAAAAATATCAAAAATCGTTTTCTTACCTTTATGCTCTGAACCACTTTTGTAACTCATCTTTATTAACTTCTCTTTCACGTTCTTTCATAATATTTTCTAATTCTCTCTTTAATTCACTAGGAGAAGCATTTTCTAATTCTCCTTTT
>Ga0233414_10000147_pt1 | contig 30835 bp, 42 predicted proteins | sample Na_anoxic_10_MG_FD_189020 | JGI IMG/M metagenome (GOLD analysis project Ga0233414, IMG submission 189020) | Seawater microbial communities from Saanich Inlet, British Columbia, Canada - Na_anoxic_10_MG | ecosystem: Environmental > Aquatic > Marine > Inlet | place: Canada: British Columbia... | reverse complement strand
GAGTTAATGGAATGATTTTTGCTTCTCTTGTCCACCAACAAGGGAACGCTACTAAAGGAAAACCTCTTGTTTTGCCTTCATTTGTCCCTCTTGTGACTTTACCATAAAACCACTTTTTGAAATCTTTTTTTGGTTGAAGTACAGTAACTTTTCTCCCAATATACACCTCTATTCGTTTAATGTATTCGTAAAGTTCTGGGAACTCAAAGCCAGTATCAGCAAAGACAATTTCATCTATTTGCATATTTAACTCTAACATTCTAAGCAACATAGCTGTTGAATCTTTCCCACCACTAAAACTTACTATTTTTTTCATTTTTACCTCTTTCTTTTCTTTCAATTCTTTTATTTGTTCTATATTCAACAATTACAATAATAAAGATTAGTATCACAATTAATAAAATCTTAATTATTGCCACTTTCTAACCTCGTTGCAGCAAGGTATTCACGATACCCACCTTGGTTTTTTTCTAACCACTTTCTTAGTAGTAGTAGTTCCTTTTTAGGTAGTAGTAGTTTTTTGGTAGTCATTTTTGATTGAATTATTTGATTATTGATTAAATAATTTAAGCATTTAGCTTTAAACCAATTAATGCCATTAATGCCATTAATGCCCTTTTTCTCTATTAGCTCCCTACACAGAGAACCTATATGAAAAACAAGGCATTAATGGCATTAATGGCATTTTTATTGAAATATCAATATTTTCCATTCTGGAAGTAAATTAATACATTCAATATATCTGTCTGTTACTGAATCTCTTGTTGTTTTTGTTTGAAATAATCCTTCATCTTCTAACATACTGAAGAACTCTTTTCTTGTTACTTTCCGTTTCTTTCTAGCATTTAGGTATTGAACATATGCATTATATAATTCTGATGACTTAACGTATAAATCAACACCTCTTTCACAATACATACTGATGAAGTAAGGTAAAGGGTTACTAGCCATAATGTACCTTTTCTTTCTTTCTTCAATGGTCCCTTCATTTGTAAATGTACCAGTATTGATTAGCTTTGTTAATAATAATGCTGATTTCCTTGCCAAATTGTTATATTCAACTTGTGGGATAGTATTAATAATGTCTTTTCCTTCTTGGAATTCATTTGGGAACTCAATTATTAACCATCTTCTATAAAACCCATCAGAAGTATCAAGACTTGAAGGTAAACTATTACTGTTAATAATTATCTTAGCATAGTTATAATCATCAAAAGGGTTCTTGTTTTTGAACTCAAACCCAATTAAATCACCGCCAGTTAACTTTTTCAACAAACTAGTCCTACTGATAACTCCAAAATTAGTTTCCCCTAGTGTACACACAAGCTTCTTGAACAGCTTTGCAGATTCAAACCTATTTTCAATAAGTAGATCTAATTCTGTACTGCAAGTGTTTTCTGCACCAATAAAGTTCTGAATAATCTTTTGGTATTGACTTTTCCCATTCCTTCCACCACCAACTAAACAGAATAAACGGTGAATCGGATAATCATTTATACAACAATAAGCTATTATTTCATATAATGTACTAACAAATTCTTCCCCCACCCATTCAGCAAATAGTTGATCCATTACTGGGGTTTGGACAGAATTGCCTAATTCATGAGGAATTGGGTTACAACACAAATATTCTGGTGTTGCAGGGAAAATCTGTTTTGTTTTCAAATCATAAAACTTGTCTTTGAACTGTAACCAATCCCTTGGGAACTCTTTTGGTATACTTTGCCTTCCAACTTGTTTAAATGCTTCTAAGTAGTTACCTTTAATTTTATTAGTTATAAGTTGTCCGCCAAACCTTAATTCTTTGTCAATCATTAACAAAACATCAGTTTGGTCTGCCATTTCCCACTTAAATTCTTCTTTGTTCCAAACCCAGAATAAACAAGACTTATCATAAAAGAAAGGATTAATCTTAACTAATAACTTAACATTATCATAGTAGTTAGTTATTTTAAGCACATCAGCAGGAACATAATTCCCACTAGCTATACTTTCATTTGCTTTTTGTATTGTTTCTGTGACATCTATCATTGTAAACCTCTAGCACTCTTTTTGATAATATTATATAGCTCGCTTCCATTCTTCTTAATTTATGGTTGTCAAGGTAAATGTTATCTTCAATCCAATCAATTTTGTATTCTGGTACTTCTCTTGTTTGGATATCTTTAATACAAAACAAGATTAAATCTTGTTCTTCTTTTGTTCTAAACCACTTCTCTGGATCTTTAAGGTAAGCTGCCCTATTTAGCATCTTTTTTCTTTTCCATCTCCTTTATTTTCTCTTTCCTTTTCTTTTCCCAATACTTCCTGGAAGCTTCTTTGATTGTTTCCTTATCAGTTTTCATTACTCTTGTCCATGCCATTCTATTTACCCCATTTCATCCATAAATGAATATACTCATAGAAAGTTAATTCATCTTTTATTATACAATCCAGTAATGAATAATCACAATGTCTTTTATCTAAAAACTTTTCAAATTCATCCATTTTAAACAAACCCCAACATTCCTAATAAGAATCCCCATAAGAACATTACTACAAAATATATTGCAAACGAGAACCCACCAACTATTCCCACTTGAACTGGAAAACTTAAATGTTTAAACTTAATTGTTCTTTCTTCAATTTTCATTTTCTTCAAACCTCTCAACTGGTAGTTTCTTAATCATCACTTTGATTAAGTCACCTTCTTTAATAGCTGCATATTCACACAGCTTCTGGGGTATTGTTATTTCTAACGATGTTCCACCAGATGTCCTTACAGTTCCAACAAATTGCTCTGTTTCCATTTTAATCATCTCCATAACTTCAAGTTACATTCAGTATAAACACAATTAATATATAAACTTTTTGTTATCACTTTAGAAAGAATTTAAGCTTTGACTAAAATATTTAATCAAAACTTGACATTGAAGATTTACTTTTCCAAATTTGGTATATTACCCAACAAAAAATGGCACCCATGCCTATTTTACTCATATCCATAAAAAAAGATTCAAACATATTTTATCACCTTTCTATACTCCATTTCCACAAACTATTAATACTAGCTAGACTTTCCAGTATATACAACCAACCCAAACCATTTAATCTCCTTCTTGGAAGCTTAGCTTCCTTTAAACTTTCTAAATAGTGATCCTAGTTGTGCTAGTATATTAGTAGCAACATAAATCAATGTCAAGATTCCGCACACCCTGAAAAGGATCTGTATATTAAATGCGTAACCTAACAGGGTCATTCCACCAAACAGCCCTATTGTATATAGCTTGGTTTTGTTTCTCTGCCAGTAGTTTCCATCTTGATCGTTCTGGTCCATGCCCCATGAAACTATATCTAAGTTCATCTGGTTGACATTAAGTGTTGCTTGTTCCAATCGTTTTGATAGTTTGCTTTGTTTCATTCTATTGTTCTCCTTCGGTGCTGTTTCATCCACATTAACCCTTTCCTCGAACCCTCAAAGAAAATACTGCCCCTAAATTCCGACTTCCGTTGAAAACCCTAGCTTTTTAGCCAATTTCTTCCAATCTCGTAAGGTTCTATCGGAAACTCCGATGTGAAAAGCCAGTTCTCGTTGGTCATAAGGTAATCTAGCCACTTTATACTTCAATTCTTGGAGTTTAAGGTAGTTGATGTCTTCTTTCTTTGGGTCCACACCTACTGACATGATAGCTTCGTCCTTCTTCTTCTCATATGCTTCTTCATTGATTAATTCAGATAGCATGCTGGTAAAGCTTCCATGAAAGTCATGATGTGTCTTGTATAATCTTTGTCTTGTTCTTAATCTATCATAATACAACTTTTCTTTTGATTTCTTTCTGAAATAACAGAACCTTCCAAGTTCTAATTCGTTTCTAGCATAAACATGAACTAAAGCGATAGCTCTATCAATCAAAATGTATTCAGCTAACTTAAAAAACTTTGGGATGTTAAAAAAGAAGAAATGTCTTTTCTTTCTTGCTACCATCAGAAGTTTGGTAAGTTCAATCTGGAACTTGTTACCCCAGTCAGTTGTTAGACCACCCAGAGCTGCTTCGTCCCATATAATAATCTGATCTTCTGTACTCTTAGCAAAATTTATCATGTCTTTTAAGTTGAAAAATACATTTTTAACTGAGAATGGTCTGCCTGTCTGATGGGAAACATAATAAGCACATTGAATTGCAAATGTAGATTTACCAAACCCCTCATCACCATCTATCACCCATAAGTTATCTAATTTCTTTTTCCCACTACACCTGTCAATACAAAGGTCAAGTTTTTCTTTTAACCTTGGTTCCATATAAAATTGTTTGTCAGTTACTCTTACCATTTATAGCCCCCCATCATCTTCTTTGTAAGGAACACTTAATCCACGTTTTTCCATAACTCCTCTTAATTGAATTTCCCATTCATCAAACAACCTATATATTTGGTGGTTAAATTTCCTTTCCTTTTTGAATAAATTAACTGCCATATTATAATGTGCTGTTAATACAACCAATGCCTCAGCATGTTCTTTCCTTTCAGGACCAAGCATTTTAGCTTCAAGTTCTTTATACAACGCACAAAGTACTCTAAAATTTTTCCTAACATTCTCAAGAATATCTTTTTTATCTTCTCCTCTTTGGAAAGTTATTTCATCAAGACCTTTCAGAAGTTTATCTACTCTTTCAATGTATAAGAAGGCACCATGAAATTTAGTTTCCTTCTTTGTTTCAGCCGTATTGAATTCTGGTTGTTTCATTTTTTAAAAGATATATCCCTTTGTTTCTTACTTCCTGTTATTTCTTCCTTGATTTTCTAATCTGTGTTTTTTTTTATGACAATCCATACATAATACCTCTAACATATTTAATAATTCCTGTAGGAATAATTGTTTATCTTTTGGGGTGTACTTGTGTTTGTAATGCAAGTGGTGTATTTCTAGATTCTTTGTATTATTGCATTCACAACAAAACTTCCCCTTGCTTTCAAATATTTCTTTCCTAAAGAGATCTATATATCTGCGAACCTTAATAAATTCTTTGTGCTTGTGGTAATATTTAAGAGCATGTTCACGATGTCTTGTCTTATTATTTTTATACCAATTTCTAGAACGTAAATTACTTTTTATTCTTTCTTCTTTTGTTATTAATCCTTTTTTCCTTCTTTCTGTTGCATTAAGAGAATTATAACAATTAGAACACATATAAATCTTATGTTTTTTCCTATAGTATATTAATTCTTCCTTATTACATCTTGGACAAAAATTTTTCATAAACAAAGAAAGTTTAAAAACTTTTTAAGCATTTATGTTCTCCAGTATACACTTCTTTAAATACATGTTTGCATTACCCAAAAGATATTAATGTTAACACCTTGTTAACAAAGTGGTTTGGTAGATGGTTAAGAAAAAGAAATTTGTTCAGAAGGTAAGAAACCCTGCAGATGTTCGTGCAGGTATTAAAGCTGAACAACAACCATTAACTAAGAAAGGACAAAGGACAGCCACAAAAAAGGAAATAGAAACCTTTAAGAAAACTGGTGTTGGTGCAAAAGAACAACAATCCCAAAAGGAAAAAGAGAAAACTACTTCTGAACAACAAGTTGAACAGAAAGAAGATGTTAAGAAAGCAGAAGTATCACAAACACAATCAAAAAAACAAGGACCCTTATTCAAAACTCCATTTCAAAAGATTCAAGAAGGAGAAACATTTAAACAACCAACGACTTCTAAAGGAACATTAGTTGAAACATTACCTGGTGGATTTGAAAGAAGAACCATTGAACAAACAAATCCATTCAGAACTAAGCCAGAAGTACCACAAGGTTTCGCATTTGTTACTGAAGAAAAAGAAGTTGACATTAAAGCAAAACAACTTAAAGGTGGCGGGTTCCAATTATCAGGAACAAAAGAACCAATAGTTTTTGCTGAAGCTAAAAAGAAAAGTACTGGTGAAAAGTTTGCAATCGTTGGTGAGAACTTTATACCTAAAGAACAATTCAGTTCTGTTAAGGGAATACAAACCGAAAGAAGTTTACAGAAAGTTCAATCAGACTTTATACCAACACCAAGAACCCCAGGCGGATTATTAGAATCAGCACAAAAACAAAGTTCTACTTCTAAGTTTAAAAGAAAGCTACAAGGATTATTAACTGAAACTGTTACTCGAGGGAGAACAAGTAGCCCAGAACAATTAGGTGCTGAATTAAAAAGAACCATCCCTTTATTTGAATCTAATTTAATTCAACCCATACTTGGGCTAGGATTATATAATCCACTTGTTGATAAAGAAACTAATATAAAAAATGTAGAAAAAGAATATAAAATATTCTTAGAACAAGAACGAGTTGGCGGTGAAGTATTAACTTTTGGTGCCAAACCAAGAATAATAAAGTTTGCAGATCAATCAAAGTTTGATGTGTTTCAAGCAGGTGGTGACATTCTTGCAGATCCATCGTTAAGAACTACTGGAAAACTTGTTGGTACTTCATTCAAAGCAGGTGTAGGTTTGCTTGGGAAGTCTTTTGCACAAGCACCAATAACAACTGTTGGTTCTTTATATGTTGCTGCTAGGATCCCAACAAGTATTGTTACTGGATTGTTTGCAGGACAAACAACAAAAGAAATAATCAAAGAACCAACTCCTGGCGGGAAGATTGCATTAGGTACACTTGCAGCTGTTGAACTTGGAACTTTTGTAGTTGGTGGTAAAGTTATTCGTAGTGCGAGGAGAACCATTGGAACAGAAACTATTAGGGTTCCAATAAGGGAACAAGTTAATATTCTTAAAACAAAACCACTAAAATCAAGGGGAGAGTTTGTTCTTAAACCAAAATCAATAATTGAAGTTACCCCAAAGTTCAGGGAAGTAAAAACAAAATCATTTACAGAGAAAATAATTCTTGAAGAAAACATTGATCCTTTCAGTAAACAAAAAAGTATTACTGAAGTTATTGAAAGAACCCCAGTAATTAAATCTAATCTAGTTGAAAAGCCAACATTTACATTAAAGGCAGTAAGACAACTTCAAAAACCTTTTGCCCGTCCAGTTGATATTAAAACATTTGGTTTACAAGCAGGAACAAGAGGATTAGTTTTAGGAACAAAAGTACCAAAAGAATTCGGTGGAATCAGTTTAGGTTTATCCAAGAAAGGCAGAAGGATTAATATTGATGACGTTGTTGGAGTTGCTACTCAACCAGTTGGTGCAGTTGCAGCTAAGTCAAGGTTCTCAATCTTTGATGCACCAGGAGAAATATCAAGACAACACTCAGCAATAGAAGTTGGAAGAATATTATTTCCAGAAAAAGGATTGCCTGTAACTTCAAAAGATATTGCTTCTGCAGATCCAATCATTGGTGGTTTGTCAAAGAAAGAATCCAGACAATTCTTCCAACTTGCAGAAACTTTTGCACAGAAAGGTGGTAGAAAAGTTAGGTTACCTGGTCAAAAGAAAGGTGAGTTCTTCGGAACATTTACAACATTACAATCCCCAAAAAGGTTTCAGAAAAAGATATTTGGGGACATTGATGTTAAAATTCCCTTGGGAAGGGCAAGATCAGAAGTAGCAACAAAAAGGTTCTCAGAAAAACTAATTAAAGAAGGGTTTGATGTTAGCATTAAAAAAGAAGAACCCTTGTCAATTAAACTTGAAAGGACAGGAGAAAAGATATTTGAAGTTAAATCAAAAGAAATAATTGGTGGGGAAGAAACAGTTGAAGGTTTTGCAGGTTTCAGGTTTGGTGTTGGCAGACCAGTTAAGTTTGGAAAAGCTAAAGGTAGAAAGTCAGGAGAACAATTTGTTACAAAGATTTCTGCTTCATCATTTGTTAGACCCGCCACAAAATTACAAGATGTTCCAGAACCATTTAGGGTTGCGGGTTTATTCCCAAAGGAGAAAAGATTTAAAGATTTACCAGACTTGATTGCAAGGGGTAAAGGACTAATTGAAATAAGGGAAACAATACCAAAAGTTAGACAGACACCAGTTGGTAGGGCATTAAGAACAAGAAGGACAAAAAAAGCTAAAACTAAACTTCAAGAATTTGTGGAAAGTTTTTCAGAAGAACAACAATTAGCATTAAGGGAATCAGTTAAAGAATCTACTATTGGTGGAGTAAGAATAAAATTACAGAAAGGAGTTGGTGTTAGGGAAAGATTACCATCAGTAAATTTAAAGGGAAGTAAAGGTAAGGTCCCATTATTTAAGATCCCTTCAATACAAGAGAAAAAGAAAAAGAAATCTCCTAGTGCAATTAAATCAGTAACAACAACATCATTTAAATCACCACTAGCTAAAAGTTTATTACAATCAACTGGAACTTCAGCAGCACAGAAGTCACCAGTAAGTCCAAGTATACGTTCTCCAACTTCACCAAACATTTCAAAGATAACTTCTTTAAGAAGTCCACGTTCTCCAACTTCACCTAGAAGTCCAACTTCAATCATAACAACAATTACAACACCAAGAACACCACCACCTATATTATTTTCATTCCCGCCAGGAAGAACAAAGAAAAAGAAATCAGACAAATCATTTAAGAGAATACTAAGATTCACTCCTTCATTAATTGCTATTGAGGGGGGGATTAAAGGTAAACGACCAGATGTATTAACTGGTCTTGAAATTAGAAAGATAACTACATGAGGTAATTAAGATGGCAAAGAAGAAGAAAGGACCATTTAAAGAACTGCAAAGTGCAGCAACAGGAATGGCAGGATTAGGATTAACTACTGCAGTTGGTGCAAGTATAGCAGCAAAGGCACCAGTAGGTTCAGCAAACTTAACAGGTGGGTTTAATACTCTTGCAGGTTTTGCACCAATAGCAGTAACAGCAGTTGGTGGTAAAGCGGTATTGAAAACTTTACCTAAACTAAAAAAGAAAAAGTTTTAAAACTAACAATGGGATATACAATTTGGAGTGATGGCTTATGGGCATGTTTGACAAAATACTAAACAAAGAAGGAAAAGAAGAAGAAAAACAAATTCAAGAACAGAGGGACTTTGTTCGTGAGCAGGACATGATGAGTAATGCAACTGCTTCTGAACAAGTTGACCAGTTCAATCAAGAATCAAGAAGTGACTTGCTGAAATGGCAGCAAGACCTTAGTGATGAGATTGAGAAACTTAAACATCGTTTAAGGTCAGAACATCTTAATGCTGAGGGACAATGGGTACAAAAGTTGATTCCCGTTGGGTACGATGATCAGAACAAGGTTGTTTACGATTTAGTTCCGCCATTAGCCAATGAAATTTTCATTGACTATATTGAAACTCAAGTTGAACCTTTCCTTTCAAGAAACATGTTCAGTAGTAACTTTAACGAGAAAAGAATATTACAAATGTTAAAGAATACTTGTAATGATATTGCAGATGCAATGGCAGACGGTTGGGACATATATGCGATTGAGTTCATTAACTTTAATATGGTTATGAGGTTGATTAAAAATATAATTACACCTGGACCATTCAGAGCATTGAACGATGGACAGAGAAGGCATGACCGAACAATAGCAAAGCGAGTAGAAGCTTTCCAAGATAGGGAAACAAATTCCCCCCGTAAATCTTTTATGGGAATAAATATGGAGTGATAAAAAAATGGATATTGGTGCAGCATTAGGTGGGATGGATTGGTCAGGAATGGCTGGTAAAGTTGTTTTATATTTAGGTTACATTATTTTTGGCTTAGCAATAACAGCAGTTATGGGGGCAGTGTTTTACATAATGTCTTTCAACATTAAAGCAGACACTTGGCAAATGTTTGGGTCTGGTAAAGATGGGGTTTTCTCTATTGGGAAAAAGAAAAGGAACAGAATCAAATGGATTAAGAAAAGAACTGCTTGGCGAGCAATGATGCCGTTAATGAATAAGAAAGATATTGAACCTTTTGATTCAGAATTTGTTTACCCAGGTAATCAAATTTATTCGTTTATACTTAACAATGAATGGATCCCTGGAAGGGTAAACATTAACAAAGATGAAAAAACAATTAGGGGAGAAATTAATCCTGTACCTTATTATGTTCGTAACTGGCAAAGTCTTGAACATAAAAAGAACGCACAAGAATTTGCAGAACATAACTTTTGGGAAGATAACAAATACTTTTTTATGGTCATCGCAACTGCGGCATTATGTTTAGCAATGGTTGGAGTAACAGTATATTTCACTTACAAGTTCAGCACAGGGGGAACAGCAGCAATGAGTAACTTGGCAAGTGCAATAAGTAACTTTAATGTAATACCTGGAAAATGAAGTTAAATAAAACTATTTTTGTATTTCTTTTATTCTTAATAGTTTTAACTTCATTTGCTTTTTCTGATAATGAAAAACCAAAAAATAATCATGGGAAATTAGAAATTAATCACATATTTGTAGATGTGAAATTTAGTGAATATATTGAAAGTTATGAAGAAAGAGTAAATTTAGTAGGTAATGCTAAACCAGAAAGAAACAAGATAGAAATTACTCACAAAGATTTAAAGAACAAAAAAGCTAAATTGACTTTTAAGATGAGTGATGTTCAAACACCAATATTATTAAGGGATGGTGTATGGGTGAAAAATGCCAAGATTAAAAAGAAAGATCTTACAAGTTGGGAAGTGGATGTTAACCATTTTTCCATTTACGAAATTGTTGAACAGACATTCATAGGTACATTTGATAACACAACAATAGTTAGTTCTAATTTAACATTAACGGGTGATGCAGTATTTATTGCAACATTTGAAGAAAATGAATCAACAGTATATGACAAGTCTACTTATGGAAATGATATTGATACTTCTGCACCTACAAAACATCATGAGTGTAAGTTTGGTACTGAATGTTTAATATTTGATGGAGTTAATGACCACGTGAATTTAAGAGATTTTGATTATAGTAGTCAAAATCAATTAGTTGTTTCTGCATTTGTTAATAAATCTGATACTGATACAGACATAATATTTAGTAATCACCAAGGTGGAAGTTATGATTTTCAGTTAAGTACAACCGGAAACAAAGCAAGATTTTATATTAGAGACAGTACAGGTGCTTACATTGGAGTAGATTCTACTAACACTTATTCAGCTAACGAAAAGTTCCACATTGCAGGAATGTATAACGGTACTGATATTGCAGTATACCTTAACGGTGTTGAAACTTTAGGTGCAGGTGGTATTGGTGGGTTGTTTGGATTTGCTGATGGAAGAGACACATTAATAGGTATGGGTGTGGATGGTTCTGGTGACCCACAAAGCCCAGTAGACGGAGTAATTGAATGTGTACAATTCTTTACTGGTAGCATAGTACAAAGTGAAATTTTAGGTATTAATTCTTCAGGTACTTGTGATGAAGCTTTTGGTACTCCAACAATAACATATCCAGATTACACATTAAAATTAGATGAATACAAGAAAAATCAAAGAGATAGTTCTGTTTACAAAGATAGTGGATTAGGTAATAATCCAGGAATATGGGGATCTAATTCAATGACACCAACACAAATAACTAACATTTCACAAGAATGTAAGTATGGGGATTTTTGTTTAGAGTTTGATGGAGTTGATGATTTTATAAATTTTACAGATGTTAATGATTATGAATTTAATCAAGCAGTAAGTTATGCATTTAATTTTAGAACAACAGACAGTGGAACACAAGTTATTTCCAGTAAATCAAAAAATTCACCAGGATATAACGGAACACAAATTTATATGGGATTAAGTGAACTTTATTTTAGAATGTATGAAGGTGGATTAGGTACAGGTATAAAAGTTAGAACTAATACAGGTGGTAGTCTTGCAGATGGTGTTTTACATAATGCAGTAATAACTTATAATGGAAACCAAACTGGAGAAGGTGTTACAATTTATATTGATGGGATTGAACAATCAACAATAATAAGTCCACAAACAGGGTTTACTAACACAATTCTTAATGATGCGGATTTTGTAATAGGAAAATCATCTTATGGAAGTATACCTTTTACCGGTAATGTGGATTGTTTTACAATAGTTGCAGGAGAATTGGATTCAGGACAAGTATTAGCAATTAACAGTAGTCCAACTTGTATAATTGAAGGAGTTAGTTTATACACTCCAGTAACAATATTTAATTCTACAGGTACAGTAAATTCTGGAAATGTTGATTCTTTAATAAATCTTGATGGGGATTATTATAATGTTTCTGAGAAAACAGGTATACCTGGATTTGATATATTAATGAACATTACTGCACCACCAATATATTGTAATTTATTATCTATTGATTCAAATTATTGGTATGATGGTAATCCTGGACATAACATTGATATGGAACTTTACAATTATAGTGATGGAACTTATTTTACTATAGGAACATTTCCACAAGCACCAGGATTTGGACCAGGAATATTTTCAATTGACCCATCATGGTTTATTAGTGGGGGAGACGGATTAATAAGAACAAGAATCACACACACTACTTCAGGTAACAATATGCATCTTTTTGCACTTGACCAGTTTGGGATAACTGTAGATTGTTCTGCCACTTCAGTATATGAACTTGACCCAAAAGCAGGAGATTTAGATGCTTTTTATAATGATGATAATGCAACATTAGGTTTTGGAAGTTTTGAGTTTGATGGTACACATGATTTTATTAATATAGGAAACCCAACTGAAATTGAATTTGTTAGTAATCAATCACACAGTTTTTCATTATGGTTTAAATCTAATGGAAACCATTTAGGAACAATTGGGTCAATGTATTATGATTTATCAGGTTCTCTTGGAGAATGGATTTATGTAAGTAATGGTGGAAATATAGTATATCGATTTGGGGGTTACAGTTGTGTACATAGCGGGATTACAGATAATATATGGAGTAACGCAGTAGCTAATTACAAAGGCACTACAAATACAATGGAGATATATCTTGATGGAAGTTTAGTTAAAAGTTGTAATCCACCAGACGGGTATAAAAACTCAATAGGTTCAGGAGATTCTTTTATAGGTAGACAGAATTCTGCAACTAATTATGCTTACAATGGATTAATAGATGAATTTAAGATATTTAACAGGTCATTAAACACATCAGAGATTAGTAACTTGTACACTTCAAGCCCATTATCTAAATATAAAACTAATGGAAAGTTTACTAACATAACTAACGGGACTAATTATGAATCAGAATCAAAAGCTAATTTATGGAAAACTCTTACATTAAATTCTAGTGATTGTTCACAAGTTGATAGAATTGAAGCCAGAGCAGGAGTATGTGGTGCAATAGCAACTTCTTACGTAGAAGCTAACCAAAGTGGATGCATATTCACATTACCACTAGGGCTTACAGGACAATGTTTAGATTGGTTTGTAGTACTTGAATCAGATTCAGAAACTTCTCCACAAATTAGTGGATACAACATTGCAGTTAACATGACATTTACACCTAGTATTAATCTTACGAATATTTGGGGTGGAGATGATACTACAGTTAACATAACTGCCAACGCAACATTTGTTGTTAACAACAGCGATAGTGGAAGTGTACTTTTTGAATGGTATATTAACGGTAATTTAAACGCATTAGGATTTGTTGAAGGAGTAGGTAACGGAGATGTAGCAACTGCAACATTACATAACACATTCTTTAACAAAGATGATGATGTTTGGGTTGACGTATTACCAATAATAGACTCTGTACAAGGTGCAAGAAATAGTAGTAATAACATCACAGTAGGTAATGCAGGTTATTCTTTTGATTGGGTTCCGAATATAAACGGAACAATAGACGCAACAAAGCCAGAGAAAGTTTATTTTGAAATTGAGTTCCTAACTGATGTTGATAATGATGCAGAGGTGACTTGGTATGTTGATAATGAATCACAATCCACAGGTGATACTTATACATTAAAGACTTCTACTCTTGTTGCTTATAACCAGTATAATATTAAAGCCAACATAACTGATGGCGAATTTGAAAATATAGTTGAATGGGTGGTATATGTGAATCCAACAAATTTTAGTGGTGCAGGGGGTATTGCTTTAACCTTCTTCATTTTGTTTATTGCAGGGGGATTATTTGCACTACCTTGGATAATTAAATTTAGTAAAAATGAATGGACAAATAATATAATTAAACGTGGAATATGGTCAATAGCAATATTCATTATGATGTGGTCATCAGGAATAATGGCAGCGATTGCAGAAGCTTCTGGTTTAGATGTTGTTCAAGACATGTTTAGGTTAATGATAATGTTTGGATGGGTAGGTTACTTCTTTGTTTCATTGATGGTAATACTATCTTTAATAGATATTATAAAGTTGTACAGGTGGAAGAAAGATGTGCAAAGGTTTGGTGATGAAGAATGACAAGAAGAAAAACTAAATTGATGAGGGTTTATTCTGACGACTATAACGAAATGAAAGTAAAGTTTCCCCATGTTACTGGGGCAGATTATTTTCACATGATTAACAGAACAAACCCATTTATTCAAGTGGAAGCATTACTAAGAGGAAAGAATAAGAAAAATGTTAAAAAATAAGAAAGGATCAATACAGGACTTAATTTTTGTAGGAGTGATATTACTTTTTGCTTCAATGGTAATCCTTATTGGTTTTAAAGTTAGTAGTGAATTCAACACACAAATTCAAGATTCACCAATAATTGATGAGTTTGATGTTGGTAGTAATGCACAGGTGGCATCTGCTTCTTTAGTTTCAAATTATTCAGGGGTAATAGATAATACATTTTTACTTCTTGCAATAGGGATCTCAATAATAACATTAGTACTTGCTGCATTGGTAAGAGTTCATCCAATGTTTATTCCTTTCTTCTTGTTAGGTTTACTAATTGTAATCTTTATGTCAGGTGTATTCTCAAACATATACCAAGAAATGGCAGCAGACCCTAACTTATCTGCACAAGCTGACCAACTAACATTCATCAGTTACATCATGGAATATCTCCCTTTCATTATAGGGATTTTTGGTTTCCTATTAATGGCTGTAACTTACAAACTGTGGAAAAATGCGATTGAATAAAATAATAATACTACTTGTAATTTTAATGGCTTCTTTAGCCACGGCAGCAACAATAACCAAAACAGATTTCTTTGGTAATTTCCTTTTAGATGAATGGAATACAAGTAACCAACAGGAAAATGTTGAATTCACGATAACAACTGAAAAAAGTAATTTAACCTTGAGGTTGCCAAAACATAGTGAAGTTATTTCAGTATTGATGAATATTTCAACAGGAGATGATTTAATAAATATGACAATAAATATAAGTGGACAAGGTGAAATATACTCATGAAGTTTAGAGTATTATTATTGTTTTTACTAGTGTTACTAGTAGCACAAAATGTTAGTGCAGTAGATTATACTACCAATTTAGTTCATAGGTATACTTACGATACAATTGACACTACAGGAATGGTAGTTGCTGATACTGGTACAGGTATAGATGATTTAACATTACATAACGGTAGTAGTCAATTTTGGGTAACTCAAGAAGAAGGATGTTTATGGGAACAATGTTATAATGTATCGCCAACATCTACAAGTAATAGAGGTTCTTCCAATACAGGTGTGAGTTTTCTTAATGCAGACAATAGTTGGACTATGAGTATATGGGTAAAAGATTTTAATACTAGTGCAGTAGGTTCACAAGCTACAATTATAGGAGAATATACTGGTGCTGACAAAGGATGTAGAATTGAAGTATGTAGTGGTGGTGCATTATGTTTTGCTACAAATGATTTTGATGATGCTGGTTCAAAATTTGAAGATGGTGAAGCGGGAATAAGTTTGAATGATGGATTTTGGCATCAGATTACTGGGGTTAGAGTAGATGCAACTAATTATAATTTTTATGTTGATGGTGTATTAGTAGGTAATAATACAGGTGGATGTGATGCAGGTGGTATATTTAGAGCAGGTGGTGCAAGAACTGATACAGATTACATGCCAGGAGTAATGGTAGATGAAGCGAGATATTATTCAGATGCTTTAACTTCTGCGCAAATTAATATTACTTATGAGCATGGATTAGAACAAATCATAATACCACCATTTAATGGTTCTGCTATAATTACAGGGTTTGAAACACAAATAAATAATTATTTATCTACATGTACAGCAGACGCACAAGGGTTTTGTGATATACCTTTCATATTTAATGCAAAATCAACTGGTAACTTAAGTGTAAATCTTTCTTCTTTAAATTATGCAATCAAATATAATTTAACTTATAATAACGAAACTATTGAAAAAGCATTGAATACTTATGTGCTTGAAGTTTTTAGTAATGAAACGGTTTTCTCTAGTTTATTTATTGGTCAGACAGAATCAAACCCAATTAAATCAACAACCACCTCTCAATCAACATTTACTGTTCAAACCAGGGGGGATTGGGTTGATGATGATCCAAGTATATTAAACGAAACACTACCATTTTATTGGAAATTAAACTTTACTGGTAATCTTTATAATACAACTGAAAAAAACCAAACCTCTTACAAAATATATATTAATAATTGTACTTCAGGAATAAGAGCATTAAATATTACTATACAAGATGAAGATACAGATGCTTTATTGGTTAGTGATTTGAGTTCATTCTTTAGTGTTTGGTATGATTCAAGTTCATGGGCAAGGAATCATTCATTTGCTTTAACTGGTAGTAACAACTATAGTTTTTGCATTTATCCCACGTGGGTAAATTATAGTACTGATGCACAGATGGAATATTCTTCTCCTGGTTATGATACAAAGTCTTATTATCTTAATAGTTATGGTTTAAGTAACATTACAAAACTTTTACCTCTATATTTAACAAACGAATCAACACAAGTAACCTTAACTGTTAAAGACTTTTCAGACACTATTATTCAAGGTGCAACTGTTAAAGTTTTAAGTTATGATATTGGAACGAATAGTTTTACTACTACAGAGATTGTTGAAACCGATGATTCTGGGGAAGCATTTGTTCAGTTAATACTTAACACCGCTTGGTATTCATTTATTGTTGAAATTGATGGTGAAGTTAAACTTCAAACATTACCAACAAAAATAACTTCTGCTTCAAAAACATTAAAGGTAGATTTAGATTCAGTTGATTATTTTGAAAAGAGTGATACCATTGCAGGAATCAGCCATGACATAGACTTTGTAAATTCTACTAAAACATTCAGTTTTACTTATAGTGATCCAACAGGAGATATTGCTCAGGGCTGTTTAAAGGTGGTTAGGACTTCTATTAATTCAGAAACAACATTAACTGACACTTGTCTTACTTCAACAGCAGCAAGCATTGAATATGTTATAATAGAACAAACTGCAGATTATGGTTATACTGCCACAGGTTATATTAAATTTGATGATGGTTCAATTGTGCCTTTAGAAGTTTTATCTATAAGTTTTGATGAAAGGTTTGAAACATTTGGTTTAAGTGGAATATTTATTAGCTTTTTAGTTGTATTGAGTTTAGTAATGGTAGGGATCTGGTCACCAGTAATTGCAATAGTTTTAATGATTGTTGGATTAATAACAGTTATTGCATTAGGACTATTCGGTTTAACTGTACCATTAATAATTGGTTTCATGATAATGGGGGTTACAGTAATGTATAAGATTTCAAAATAAAATGGCATCATTAGATAAAATAGCATTAAGTGTAGTTGTATTTTTCGTTTTCATAGTTGGGGGTGTTTTGTTTGTTCATGACTTTGAAACACAATATCAGGATGTTGGTGGTGTTGAAATGGGGATTAATGATTATATTGCAGACACATGGAACACTACTACTGGAACTAATATAGATACATATTCACAAGGCGACTTATCACCAAATGCTGAAACTAGTGACATGGAACAAAAATTACAAGAAAGATCATTAGGTAATTTAGAAGAAGGCGGTGTTGAAGATGCAATGTTTTCTGGTTCATTCTCAGGAATAAAACTAATTACCACTCCAATAAAATTAATAAGAAATGTGATGACACAGATGTCAACACAACTTGGTGTTCCGCCAATATTCCTTAACCTAGCATTTATTGCGTTAACTATAATAGTAATGTTTGCAGTAATTTACTTAATATTCAGGGTGAAAGCATAGAATGGTATATAATCTAACGGGAGTAGTATCAAACTCAACAACAACTATCGGTTTTATTCAAGGTATTAATAGTGGATTAATGTTTGGTTGGTTAGGTGTATTTTTACTACTTGCCCTTACTGTTGTATTATTTGGTTCATTCTATTTCACAACCCAAGAAACAGGGAAAAGTGTTGCAGCAACTTCATTCATTATATTTGGTTTGTCAACTTTCCTTAGGGCTTTAGGTTTAATTAGCCCGTTAGTTTTATACATTACTTTGATAATTGCAGCTTCTTCTATAGCTTTTACATTTAAGAAAAATTAAGTATATGTTAACACAGTGTTAACACAGTTTTATATACCATCTCATATATGTATATAGTACCATATAAATGGGGGGCTAAAATAAAATGAAATTAATTAACAAGAAAGGACAAATTTTTAGTCAGCTAAGTGGGCTTGGAGTTGGTATCGCAGGATTGGCAATTACATTAGTAGTTGTATTCTTAATCATGTCACAAACCAAAGCAAATCCTACTGTGGCTGCAGACGTAAACGCAACAGGTGCTTTGACTACATTACAAAGTGCAGCAGACGACATCCCTGGATGGGTACCACTAGTAGTAATCGCTGTTATTGGGGCTATCTTATTAGGACTAGTTGCATTATTTAGACGAGGACAATAAATAATGAGTTTCAAACTTGACAAGAAAGGTCAGTTTGGTCAACTTGTAAGTCTTGCAGTTGGTATCGCAGGTTTGGCAATAGCTTTAGTGGTTACCTTTTTGGTAATTAGTCAAGGTAGAACCCAAGTTTGTGATATTGAAGGCATCACAGGAAACTGTGCAGCAAACCAAACTAGTTTGGCAGTTAATGCTACTAATACATTAGCAAGTGCAGTTGATGATATCCCTGGATGGGTACCATTAATTGTTATTGCTGTTATTGGTGCAGTACTGTTAGGACTTGTTTCTTTATTCAAGAAAGGAAACTAAAATGAAGTGGTTGAATAATAAGAAGGGACAAGTATTAAGTCAGTTTGGCGGTTTAGCAGTTGGTATCGCAGCACTTGCAATTACTTTAACTATTACCTTTTTGGTAATTAGTCAAGGTAGAGAAAACATTGTAAGTATCGGGCAGGGTTGTGAGAATACAAGTAATTTCTTTAACGCAACAGTTAATAACTGTTGTGCACAGGAAGTTGGTTGTATTGGTGCAAACCTTACTGGGGGAACATCTGCAGCATTTAACGCAACTCAGACGTTAGGTAGTGCAGTAGACACAATTCCTGGGTGGGTACCTTTAATCGTTGTAGCTTTTGTTGGGGCAATTTTGCTTGGACTAGTTGCTTTGTTTAGAACAAACCAAAGTTGATTTAAAAATATTTTTTTTTTTATTTTATTTTAAATATAATTGTAAGAGGTGTAAATAATGGTCACAAAAAACTTTATGAAAAAGAAAAATGCAGTAAGTAAAGCTAAAATGTCAAGAAAGAAAGGTTTTGCAGCAACTGTATTTAAGAAAAAGAAAGGTTACGGCGTATCTGTAACAAGAAAGTAAGCCAAAAAAAAGTATATCCCTTCCCCAAGGTTCTGAAAGATGTTCCTGGGGTTTATTTCTTCTTAATACTTATTATATGATCAATTTTAAAGAATAAGTAGCTTATAATGGATATTAAGTAAGGTATAAAAGCCATATAACTGAACTTTTTAATACTTTGAACCTTCATTTCTGTTGTTACTGCCATTGCTTGTTGTATTGTTGGTGGATCTAATGCTACTTGAATGTTGTTGAACACAACAAATACTTTTAAAATAGTAATTGTAATAAGTATTAATATACAATAATACCTGGAATCAACATTGTCTGTCTTTCTGTATAACCAAAACACAGCTAAGAGTAATAATATGTTTATTCCAACAATACCTGGGATTCCAATATAACTATAAACGGGGTTTGCTTCTAAGTATTGGACCAATTCACCTAAACTTAATGTAGAAATCAAATCAGCTATTGTTAGAATTGTATAAGCTATAACCAGTATAATTATTGCTGTACTCTTTTTGTTTAATTTATCAGCCATTTTATTAATTGGTATCCCAAAGTTATTGTTGTTATTGTTATAACCATTACTAAAATAATTTTATCTTCTTTTTGAAATTCTCCTCTCACTTTTTCCTTTTTTTTAATTTAGATATATTTCTTGTCTTTTTAAGACTTCTACATAATGTACATTTGTAACCATGACAATGTTTTTTACAACAAAAACAAATTCTTCTTGGGAACCTTTCAACCATTTTATTATATTCCTCTTTGTTTATAATTATGAATATTTATTCTAATTCACATAAATTTTCAAATATTGGGTCACAATATATATCTTCTTTAGACAATCCTTTTAATTGTTCTTCTTCCCAACCATTTACTTTTTCAAGGATAAGTCGATATACCTTTTCTGCTAATTCTTTGTTCATTTTTTACCCCATTCTTCTTTTAATCTTAATGACAGCAATCTTAAATTTAGATTTTCTATTATTTTATTATTGGGATATAATTCTCTTTCTTCTAATCTTATCATTTCTATAGTTTCAATAGCTTTCTTATTTATTCTATCCATTCTATTCACCTCTTGTTCATATTATTTAGATTACCAGTATATTTCACAACTAAATTGATAGATTAATCTAATTTGATTATCATTAAGTTGTTTATTATACACATTACATTCTTCTATTTGCATTTTCTTTAGATTACCAGTATATTTCACAACTAAATTGATAGATTAATCTAATTTGATTATCATTAAGTTGTTTATTATACACATTACATTCTTCTATTTGCATTTTCTTTAGATTATATGTATTTTTCAAACTTGATAGTATGCAGATATTACCATTGCCACAAAAAGAACTATAATCACACTGAAAATGATTATTAATTCTTTGTTATTTCCATTCATTTTGTTCACCATTTACTTCGAATGCGAATAACATTCATCTTCTAACTTTCTTATAAACTCTTTATAATTACTCATTTCAATCCATCCATTTTCTTCCAATAGTTTAAATAAACCTACAATACTATGTAAACATAATCTCCTAACTTCTTCATTTCTTACCATTTTGCACCTCTTGACTCAATTGTTCTAATTTATACTTTAATGGTATTCCAACACTTAAAGCACCAATTCCAAATGCAATTATAAATGTTATTCCTAACCTGATTTCATTTACCCCAATCATTTTTCCCTCGTTTGTTTATTGTAAAGTGTTCTTTTTTGTTTCATTATTGTTTACCCAGGGTGGATCTCTGCATTTGTGTCACAAAAACTCAACAAAGGTTTCACATTTGCAAACTTTTTAGTCAAAGTTTACTATTCCAAGTCTTTTGTTTTTCCTATAATTGCCTAAAACAACACCTAAAAAACCCTTGATTTTTTCATCATGTATTACTTTTGAAGCAATTAGTAGTGATAATTGTTTCATTGCAGTTGAATCCTTCTCTTGTTGTATAATATATTTACATTCCTCAAACAGCTTCCTTTCTTCTGGATTAAGTCTTATTGTAAAACTATCGACTTGCTTTTCTTCATTGTAAACCCTAAAAGGTTCTTGTTTTATTGCCATTTTTGATTATGAACCCTGAAAAGGTAGCAACTTCCAACGGGCTACTGGGCTTCCCGTTGTTGGAATTTAACACTACCAGTTCTGAGAGGTGATAGTTGAGGAATTACCCCAGAACTATCGCATCCTTGTAGCAAGGACACACCCAAAAAGAAGGATGTTAGACAACTTCTTAGGTTTTGTGCCTTATTCTTTTGAAATGTATAATGTAGCAAGATTATGGACCAACATTAAAACATGACCCTTGTTAATGTAATCTATATCTCTTTGGCTTAATTTTACTGTTATTTCTGGTTCCATCATCTTAACACACTCTTTATTGTTTATTTGTTTCAAACAAGTAATAGATTAATAATGGATCAGTTGCATTATATCCAAATTGTTCAAAGTCTTTAATTATCATTTTCGCACCTTCCATTTATGTTCAAAACATCTCCAAGGTTGAATACAATTTACTCCATCACAACCACAACAAGAGAAGATGTACCCATCTTGCCATCTTGGATGTATTTCTAATAAATCTTTACAATGCATGCATATTTGGTATATCCCCATCTTTATCATCCCTTTTTTTTTCATTTGTTTTGTTTTTTACAGAGCAGCATGGGCATGTTGCCATGAACAGTTTGCCTGAGTAATCCCACTCATAATCACACTTTTTACATTTGATTTTCATATTCTTAGTAAAGTAGTAGTAGTATATAAACCTTTCCCCTTGCTAATTAAAACCTTTAATCATTGATTAAAAATGGGGTAAAAATACCCCAAAACTTTATTCAATGTGTGGAACAACATTATACTTAGTGTTCATTCCTGTACCTTGCCTTAAAACACAAACGAATTTAAGGTTAGGCATTTTCTGTAGTAATGCTTTAATTCCACCAATAACACTACTTGCAACTCGATAGTCTTTTTCATCAATAGTTGCGTATTTATAGGTGAATTCTTCTCCATCACTTGTTTTACCTTTCCCATCCTTCAGTTCAATATCTATTGGGATTTTATCCAATTCGGCGATATTTAGTGTTTGCGGTGGCTGATAAGCCATTGCTTCTTCTTTTAATGTTGCCATTTTTTTTACTTCTCCTTCCTGAGATCCCAATAAGGGGTGAGGAATATTATACTTGTTAAGTGTGTGACAAGACATTTTTGCTTTATAGCTTATTTTTTTCATTTTATTAGATAAATTTAAATACTTCTTTCTGATCCGTATAAATATGGCATCTGTTGAAAAACGTGGTAAAAGTTTTGTTGTTGTTAATTCCAGGAATAAAAAACCTGTTGGTAGTCCAAATAGATTTGACACCAGGTCCAAGGCACAAACAAGAGCAAAACAAGTGCGTTGTAAAGTTAAAAAGGTTTGTTAAATACAAATTTATTATAGTTAGGATCATTTTATTAATTCTTAAACCCCTCTAAACTACATTGTTTTTCTTTAAATGCTTTCTTAACTCCTTCACACCCATTCCAACACTCGTATTCAGGCATCTTCTTTGGAATCCAACCACTTTTGAATTTGTTTTCAAACTCTTGTAATGGTACAAGTTTGATCCATTCTCCAGTTACTTTCTTTGTTTCTTTGTCCCACCATTTGAAATCTTCCCACAATTTTGGGTAAAGTTTCCATAATACATAAAGACTATTTTGGTTTTGTTTTGGGCATAAATAACAACCTAACCTGTTGAAATTCACATAAAGGGGATTAAGCATTCCTTTCTTATTAAGATAATCAACACAATCAGCTTCTGTCCATTTCCATTCTACTAGTGGATATTTCAAATTACCATCAACTGATGACATTCTTTCTTTTTCATCATAAGCAATCCCAATATAAACTTCTGTTGCTTTCTTCTGAAACCGAGTTAATGGAATGATTTTTGCTTCTCTTGTCCACCAACAAGGGAACGCTACTAAAGGAAAACCTCTTGTTTTGCCTTCATTTGTCCCTCTTGTGACTTTACCATAAAACCACTTTTTGAAATCTTTGTTTGGTTTTAATATTGTTATTTTTCTTCCAATGTGTTTTTCCACCCTTTTGATATACTCATAAAGTTCAGGGAACTCAAACCCTGTATCTGCAAAAACTATTTCATCTATCTTATGGTTCAACTCTAGCATTCTTAATAACATGGCAGTTGAATCTTTTCCACCGCTAAAACTTACTACTTTCATTTCCGTTTCCATTGTTAATTAACCTCATTTGTTCATAATGTTTCTTACATTTTAAGTGTAGTTAAAGTGTCATTATACTTAAGAGTTTCCATAATACACTTTCATCTACCCGAATTAATAGTAATAACGTAGAAGTCACTATCCGTTGTTTGTTCTGTTCTTAACTTCCCTAACTGCTTCCGCCACAAGGTCTTTGCCATCTTCCCAACCAAACTTACTTTCCATATAAGCTGACAAATTAGCATATGTGTATTTGGCATTCTTGACACACTGCTCTTGGTATATAGCATATATCAAATCATTCCGTTGTTGAAATATTTTCTTTCTCAAAGCACTTACTGTTGCTTTTCTTTCGTCTGGTTCATTTGTCAAAGCTTCAATAGCTTCATCCTTCTTACATTCATATTCTTCTTCATTAAAGAAAAAACCACAAGTATCAGTGAAATCCCCCCTAAAATCTGCCCTGACACAACTCTGATCATACTCTTTCATTCCCCTTAAATATAACTTCCGCTTAGTGTCATAAGAATAAAACTTGAAATAACCACGATGTATTCCTTCGTTAACAGTACAATGAATTAATGCTCGTGTCCTGAATATAGCAAAATATTTCCTAAGCATAAAAACAGAAGGAATTACAATAAATATGAATAACCGCTTCTTTCTAATAAGTACAAATTTCTTAATAAGTAATTTCTGAATGTCACTTGCATAATCAGATGCAGACATTGAAAGAACAGCTTCATCAATTACTAAAGCTTGCCCTGGTTTGGCTTTGTCAATCGCTTCCATTACTTGTTTTCCAGTGAAAACTATTCTGTCTGGAGTTCTTTTATTACTTCCATCATTAAGTGGTTCTCCTGGAAATGTTGGATCAACATATTTTGCTAAAGTAAATGCCATTGTAGATTTACCTGCCCCTTCAATTCCACTTACAACAACAACCCCATCAAACTTGTTCTTTACTGCTGCAATTAAATAATTGTCAACATTACTTTTCAATGTTTTTTCAACATAAAACCCATCAAATTCTCTACCTGTATGTTTAATAAATTTAGTTTCAGTTTGTACTTTTACCATTTTTAATTTTCAAACATTTCTGCTAGTGAAGGAATACGTTTATACAAAATGTCACATTTTGAACAACCTTTAACGTAACAAGCACCAATATAAATATCATTTTCATTAAGTCCACTTGCTGTTGTTGTTGTATATTCTAAACTTGTTGATTGAGAAGCTACATTAAATGCTGATGAAATACCAGTTTTTACTACTTTTTCTGAAGAAGAAAATAATTTACATTCAACTTTAACATTTTTTGCTTCAACATTACCAAAATTCCTAACAGAATATTCAAAAAATAATTCTTCATCATTATCTACATTAATTGCCCAATTCATTAAATAGACATCAAGCATTGCTTTATTGTCTAATTGGCAAGTTTTACAAGTTTCACATTCTTCACAAGCAGTTTCAACTTCTGGGTTAAAACTGGTAAGTGGGTCTTCTATACAACCAGAAACTAAAATCATTATACTAATTAATCCAAAAATTAACATTATTCTTTTCATTTTATTTTTCCTCATTATGCGTTAAATTTTCCCATAGCTTTCCCTGGATCATCTTTAAGTTTAGTTAAAATTCCTGCTTGATCTAACCTTAACAATATTAACCTGAAAGCTATTCTGAACTCACTTTTAAGTTTGTCTTTATTTTTCGGGTTAATTCTTGTAATGTTTCCTGTATTGTCCCTAACACACCATGCATCTTTATTCTTGTTTAACCATTGAAGTTTATGTTCAAGTTCATCATCATCAATTTTTGGTGATGTTAACATTTCAAGTGTATCAAGTGCATTAAACATATTTTCAAAATGTTCTTCAAACCTACAATAAATAAAAATGTCAATATTTCTAGAAATCTTTTCTAACCAAGCCATGTTCATATTGAACTCGTTGGTTATTTCACTTGAATATCTTTGTTTCATTTTGCCCGAAAAATTAAGTTGTCACACTTTAATTAAAATGTTAAGAAATAGGTATATAAACCTTTCGTAAAAAACGGGAAACTTTATAAAGCTTAAGAAACTACAAACCATATATTAAAGATGTTTGAATTTAAATGTGATAGTGTTGTACTTAATTCTAAGGTAGAGGTTAATTGTAGATGGCAGTAAAAGCAAAAAAGAAGTTTGTCCAGAAAATAAGAAATCCTGCTGATGTTCGTGCTGGTATTAAAGCAGAAAACTTGGCAATGACTAAATCTGCCCAAACTACTGCTACAAGATCAGAAATTAAAACATACCAAAAAACTGGAGTTTCTCCCGCTGCTAAAAGAACTGAATTGGCAACTCAACAAGCTAAAGTAGAACAACAGAAAGTTAAAGAACAATTTGAACAAAAAAAATCTACAAAATTAGAACGTAAAACTCTTTCTCAACAATTTCAAACTAAAGCTGTAAAAAACCAAAAATTACAAAGTCAACCTCAAACAATAAAGAACCAGTTAACTCAACCAGGAATTACTGGTACTGCATTTGATAAAACAATGCCTTTTGGTGGAATTACAAAAAATAAGAATATTCTCCCTATTGATGTTTCTGGAACTGGTGGGGAAACAAGAACACAGAAAGGAATATACCAATTAGAAGCAGAAAGGTATCAAGCACAACACCCTGGTTTTTTTCAGAAAAGAATTAGATCAGCAAAAGAATTTTTCGGTTTAAAACAGTCTGAAGAACAAACCGAGAAAGGGAAAATACAAAAGTTCAGGGAATCAACACTTTTTGATAAACCAACAGATTTGAAAGCAGGGTTTGAGAAGGAATCAAAAAAAGAATTTTTGGGAAAACAACTATTAGGAATAAAACAAGTTTCAGAAACTATTCAAACTGAAGAATCAAAAAAGGCAGAAGAAAAATTAGTAAAGTTAACAGAAGAAATTTTTGCAACCAGCCCGAAAGTTCAAGAAGTAAGATCATTGGAAGCAAAAAGGGTGGGAGTAGTAGCAGGAAATTATCAAAGAAAGTATGGGTTATCAGTAGAAAAAGCAAACCAACTTCTCGCTGGTGATGTTGAACCAACAACCGCTTCTGAAAAACAATTCGTTTCTGCAATTCAGCCAAGGTTAGAATTAAGTAGTAAAAGATTAATTAAAACTGCTAGTAAGGAATTAAATGGTAGAGATATTAAAATTATTGAAGATGCAGGTCAAATGGCACAGCAAAGGTTGGAAAGTTCTGTTACTCCTTCATTGAAAAGTGCGGGTTTATTAGACCCTGGAAAAAGAAAGTTAAGTGAAAGAAAAAAGCAATTAGAAGCAGAAATTAAAGAATATGAAAATAGAACTGGAAAAAAAGCAACAGTAAGTAGAATAGAATTAGCCCAATTAAAAAAGACAGGTTCTACTTCAAGTGAGGACATGTTAAAAGTAATTGTTGGTGGATCAATAGTTGCCCCAACCCTTCCATTCTTAGGAACTGCTGGATTAATTACTGCTGGAGTGGGCATTGCTGGTTCTTATTTAATCCCAAAAGCAGGAGAAAAACTGGTTTCTGATAAAGGTAAAGATGTATTTAAAGATGAATTTTTAACAAGAAGATTACAACAAACTGGGTCACAAGCAGTAATCAGTGGTTATAGAAAAGAAAGAGTGCAAGAAATAAAAGAAGAAGGGTTTAAACTTATTAGTGGACAAAAACCGTCTTATACAAAATTAGGAAAAAGTACATTTAAACTTGGTGCAAGTTACCCATTAAGTTTAACTTCTGTGTACCCTTATGCTTTGGACATTTCAAGTCAAGAAAAAGAATACGAAAAAGCAGTAAAACAACAATTATTTTCAGAGGGGTATAGTAAAAAACAGCAGGAAGAATTTGCTTATGCAATCGGAAAACAAAGAAAATATGTTGTGGCAGGAGAAACTTCTGGTGCGATTGCAATTGCTGTAAGTACCGAAATGGCAAGTAAAAGAGCATTTTCAAAAGTATTTTTGGAACGTGCAACAAGACCACTTGGAGAAAAAGCATTCAAAGGAATTGTTGGAAAAGAGTTGTTTTTACTTGGTGGGTATGAGGGAACAGCAACTTATGCTTCAGAACGACTAGCTACTGGTAAAGAAATAACTACAACAGGTTTGGCATTTTCAGGTATTGCTGGTGGTTACACTGCAAAATATTTAGGTACAAAAATAATTGGCGGACAACAATTTGATGATACTTTAATTAAAAAAGGTAAAACAAAAATTGCCACAGGGGTTGGGTATGGCTTAGACTTACCTGAACTTGTTGCAGATACAGGTGTAAGTTTCGTTGAAAAAATAAAAAGAAGAACTGGAAGGAAAGTTTATAATCCCGCAACAGTTCCAGACACTATTGGTGGTACAAAAGTTGTTTATACAACTATAGATGTTTCTGGTGGATTTAAAAGACCAAAAATTAAAACTGCTAATATTCCAACACCAACTCAAACATTAACACAACAATTTTCTAATAAGTTTAATGTTCCAACACTTTCTGTCACTCAAACCCCTTCAATAACATTAACTTCACAAATTACACCTTCAATAACTAAGTCTGTAACTCCTACTGCCACTACAACATTAACTCAACAACTTACCCCAACAATTACTCCTACTGTCACCCCAACAATTACCCCTACCGTTACTCCTACTACTACACCAACAGCAACTCCTACTACTACACCAACAATCACTCCAACTATTACTCCTACAATTACACCAACCCCTCCATTCTTTCCATTTGTTCCTTTTGCTTTAGGTAAAGGTGGAAAAGGAAAAGGTTATGGTAAGGTTAGACAATATGGTTACACTGCTGGTTTTGCAGCAAGGTTATTAGGAATCACAGCAGAGAAAGCACCAGAACCAAGTAGCGGTTTTTTCACTGGTCAAGAAATCAGACCAATAATTACTGGTAAGAAACCTAAAAAGAAGAAAAGTAAAGTAGTGCCTAAAAAGAAGAAGAAAAGTAAAAAGAAAAAACAAACAATGCAACGGATGTATAACCCGTTCTAAATGGAGACGACTGAAAAATGGAAGCATACCAAAGACAACAACCACCGATGCAACAAACTACTAATCCACAATACGAGCAGGATTTAGAAGATGGCATGGCAGAATTACCAAACCCGCAGATGGGTTCAACAGCAGTTTCACAAGATCAAGTGTTTATGAAATGGTTATTTTCATTCCGTAAAGAAGTGGTTGACCCGTTAGGTAAAACGTGGAGAGGTTACGAATTTGACCATGAAAAACAATTATGGGTATACAATAAAGACTCTGTAAAAATTATGAACGAGAAAGGCATCAGTTGGTGCATTTCTCTAATTGAAAGTTATATTAACCCAGTATTTATAGTTTCAAATTTCGATAAGGAAATGATGAATTATACAATGAGGGAAGTTGTAAGAGTAATATTTAACAGTCTTTGTTTAAGATATAAAGAATTTGACATGAAAAAGTCTGACATTCCAAGAGTTGCTAACGAAATTGAAAGCAAAGTATTAGCAATTTTGTTAGGGGCAAGAGGAGACGGGTTCAGAATATTCTTTTCAAAACAATACCACGTTTCAGAACAGAGTAACTTTGGTGGTAACAATCAACAAGAAAGACGTGGAATGTTAGGTGGAATGATGAACATGTTTTCACCAAAAAAAGCATATTAATAAACAGTAAATAGAGCAGAGTGAGGAACTTACGAAAATGGAAATAGGATTAATGGTTGCCAAGTTTATACCTTGGTTTATGTATGCAGCAATGCTTATCTTGGGATTAGCATTGGTAGCTGGATTGGGATACTACCTTTTTATTGTTAAAAGGAGAAAAAAATGGAAAGTAACAATCTGGGAAAGAAAAGTTAACGGTAGAGTTTACAAAGTCGGTTTTGACTGGTTAATTGCAAAAAAGTTCAATAAGGGTAAACAAGTAATGTACTTATTGAGAAAAGCAAAGGCGGAATGTATTCCTCCACCAGAAGATTGTGTTGATTATGTGCGTGGTAATGAAGAAACCAATTATTTAAGGGTTTTGGATGAGTACAGACCAATGAACAGGACAATACAATTACCAGAAGACTTCCTTGACTTTAATGAGGACAAAGTTACAGGACAGAAAAAAAGTAAACTAATAATCAGGATCAAAGAATCGCTGGAAACTATCAAAAGACTATCAACATCAGAAACAGAAAGTAAGTTTGTGTTCATTCCACTGGATAAAGCGATTGTGGGAAACATTAACTTTAAACCGATGGATTATGATGTTAATATGATGCGGATCAATGCACTTGATAACCGAGATAAAATTTACAAAGATTCAGCTGACTGGATAAGTAAATACGGTCAACTGATAGCGATTGGCGGAATAATCGTACTAATCATTGTGGTACTATACCTAAGTTTCGATTTTGTAACTGTGGTAATAGACAAAGGGTTAGGTGCTGCGGATAAAGTAGCAGAACCATTAAACAGCTTGGTTAGTAAGTTGTCTGGTAACTAAACAATGAGAAATAACAAAAAAAGTATATTAACTGTACTTTCTTTTTTAATTTTTTTAGTTTTAACGTCAAGTTTAATAGTTGCAGAAAAAGACAAACCAATAACTGACCATGGTAATCTTAAAGTTGAACACATATTTGGAGAAATACAGTTTAATGAAAAGGTTGAAAGTTATGATTCAAAAGAAAAACTTAATTCTAAGACTGAATTTAAACAGAATTATATTAAAGTTGAACATAAAGATTTAAAGAACAAAAAAGCTAAATTGACTTTTAAGATGAGTGATGTTCAAACACCAATATTATTAAGGGATGGTGTATGGGTGAAAAATGCTAAGATTAAAAAGAAAGACCTTACAAGTTGGGAAGTGGATGTTGACCATTTTTCTATTTACGAAATTGTTGAACAAACATTTATAGGTACATTTGATAACACAACAATAACTAATTCTAATTTAACATTAACAGGTGATGCGGTATTCATTGCAACATTTGAAGAGAATGAATCA
>Ga0233414_10000146_pt1 | contig 30899 bp, 24 predicted proteins | sample Na_anoxic_10_MG_FD_189020 | JGI IMG/M metagenome (GOLD analysis project Ga0233414, IMG submission 189020) | Seawater microbial communities from Saanich Inlet, British Columbia, Canada - Na_anoxic_10_MG | ecosystem: Environmental > Aquatic > Marine > Inlet | place: Canada: British Columbia... | reverse complement strand
GGTATTAGAAGATGTAAACTTTTTTGATACAATAAAGTCTACATTAGTTTCTGCAATTAAAGGTATTGAAGAGGAATCTGAAGTAGAACCAGAACCAATTGTAGAAAATTATGAAAGAATGAATATTATAGGGCAAAACGGTAATGATGGTATACATTATGAAGCAGCAAAGGATATAAATGTTGTTGCACCTCAAACATTATCACCTGATTTATTTGACGCATCTGATTTATGAAATGTTTAGTTTGTGGAAAGAACTCAAACTCTGAGTATTGCTTTCAACATAAACCTAGAAAACAATTATCTGTCAACAAAGGATTTAAAAAACCAACACTAGCTCTTAAAAAAAGGGTTAGTGTTGGAAAATCCCAACCAAATTCTGATCATACATTTTTTAAAACTTTGTGGAGTAAAAGACCTCACAGATCTGAAGTAAGTAATACTTATTTAGGAACAGAAGCTCTTAGCACTTACTTTCACCATATTCTACCAAAAAATAAATATCCAGATATTAGGTTGGACGAAGAAAATATTATATTTTTGACAGTTGACGAACATGCTAATGTAGAGGCAGATATCTATAAGTATGATGAAGTTAATAAAAGACGTAATCACTTATTAAAAAAATATAATCTCTCATGATTGAAGTATTAAAATTTAGTGCCACTTGGTGTGGACCCTGTAAAATGTTATCAAAAACCTTAGAAGGTGTAGAAGGTATTACAAATGTAGATATAGATACACAAATGGATTTAGCAAAAGAACATAAAGTTAGAAGTGTTCCTGTTATAATATTTAAAGTTAACGATAAAGAAGTTCACAGAACAGTTGGTGCTATATCTAAAGACAAATATTTTGAAATTTATAATGAAATAGCCATGGATACCAGATGGCAAAAAAAATAAACAATATGAAAAACCAATTTTATTACACAAGAAAAGAGGCTATTGAAGGTACAGACCCTGTAGAGTATGCAGAGTTTTTAGATAGCATTAACTTAAACAAAGTTATTAGAACAGTACAAACAGCTAGCGATACTGTAGTAGTGTTATTAGATGACATGCATGAGCGTGTTACAGAAGTGCCTAATATCAATCATAAGACTAATAAAGTGATTGGTACTAAAAAGAAAGTAGAAGTCTACCAGACAGAAGCTTATCTAAGTGGAAATGATATAGAACGATTTAGAAAACTATCAAATATAGAATAAAATGGCAAAACCGTACAAAAAACTTTTAGGAAATAGAATATACGTTAATGTTCCTAAAAAAGAAGAGAAAAGTAAAATTATAGTTGACTCAGCTACTAAAGAAGAACTACAAAGAGAGATGTTGAAAAAGATGTCTAAGCTTACAGTTTATGATGTAGGTGACTCAGTTAGTATTGTAAAAAGTGGAGATCGCATTCTTGTAGATCCTGCTAAACTAAAAGAAGCAATGTTAATCCCATTGAATGAAGACTTAGATGTTTTATTAGTGTCTCCTTTTGATGTAATACATGTTTGGTAATGAAACTTCTTCCTTTTATATCATGTAAATGTATAACCTATGGTAGAGTGGACACGTTAGTAGAAGCTCTACATAGTTTTCTTATACAAGATTATCCAGCAGATAGGTGTGAGCTTATAATAGTTAATGACTACCCTAAGCAAAAACTTATCTTTGATCACCCACAAGTTACTATATATAACCTAGATGAAACTTTTCCTTTAATAGGAGAGAAAGAAAACTACGCTATTGAAAGATGTAATGGAGATCTTATTGCTGTATGGGATGATGATGATGTAGCTATGTCTAATCATCTAATGAATATAGCTAATCATTGGAAAGAGGATACTAACATCATTCATTGGGAAACAGGTGTTTTCTATAATGAACCTAGTATTACAGCTATAACTGGAGTGGGTAACTCAGGTATAGTGTACAGTAAAGATGTGTGGGAAAGAATAGGTAAGAGTCCTTTAGAGAACGCAGGAGGTGATACAACATTAACTAGTAGAATTCATGCCTTAGGTGGTGTAGTAAATGTTAAGATGCCTGACAATGAAGCTTCTTGGTTTTATATGTGGGGCGGTAGAGGTTATCATCAATCTGGAGAAGGTACAGATGATGAAATTAGGCCTAATATTATACAGAGACATTCTGCATGGATAGAAAGCTTAAGAGCAAAGGGTGAGATACCTACAGGTGATATACATTTAGTTCCTGCTTGGCAAAAACCATATGATAAAATGTTAGAGGATTATATAAATAAACAGTGATTAAAGTTTTAGTTACAACAGCATCATTTAGTAGCTCTATTCATTCTACATGGGTACCTCAAGAGTCTAACAAATACGATATAACTCTTAACAGAGTAAGTGATCAAACTGACAGTGCTAGACCTTTAGCAATGCACCCTCGATTACGTGCAAAAATGCCAAAAATGTTAGCTTGGGAAGAACATCCAGGATATGATTACTACATATGGATGGACTCTTCTTTTTCTCTACTTTACAATACAGCAATTGAAAGAATAGTAGACTATTGTAAAGGTACTGATGCATGTTTCTTTAAGCATTCTGGAAGAGCTTCTGTACAATCAGAAGTTCAATTTGTTTTAGATCTTTTGAATGATGAAAATCAATACATAGTAGATAGATATAAAGAAGAAAAAATAGGTGAACAGTTAAAACATTATCAAAAAGATAAAGATTGGAGTGATAACTTTTTAATAGAGTGTGGTACATTTATTTACTCTAAAAATGTAGTGGAGAATAAAGAATATAACTTAATGAAAGAATGGTTTTATCATAACTGTTTATGGTCTGTGCAAGATCAAATAAGTTTACCTTATCTATTACATAAATTTAAAACTAAACATAAGTTCTTTGAAAAGAATGTATTTAGTAATGATTACACGTATTATAGTTAAAATAGTTTCAAAAAAAAGCCCCAATTAAGGGGCTTCTTTGTTAGTTAGTTAGCAGTTTATTTTTTTCTAGTTTTACAACCAGCTTTTGCTTTCTTATATTTCTTTCCAGCAATAGTACGTTCTTGTACTTTAGTCCAAGCTCCTTTAGGATCTACCATAGGTGCTTTTTTAGACTTTCCAGCAACACCTCCAGCTTGAGCTTTCTTTACTACTTTTTTACCTTTTTTAGCAAAGCCCATTTTATTACGTACAGCTGTAGGTAATGCTTTAAGTCCTTTTTGTGAAGGTTTAGGTGTCTTTAATCCAGCTTTAGCTTTCATAGTTTTACCATATCCTGCTTTTTTTACTTTCTTTGTCCCAGCTTTAGCCTTCATAGACTTCCCATAAGCTGCTTTTTTCATCATGATATTTTAGATTTTACTCTTCTACAATTTGCATAGGAGCAGGTTGTTTTTGTACTTCTTGTTCAGGAGCTTCAACAATTACATCAGCTGTAACGCCTTGTTCCATAAGTTTTTCAATTACTTCATTAGTTCGCATCATTAACTGATATTTACCAGCTTCTTCACTTGCTAAAAATGTTCTAACCGTGTTAAGGATTAGTCCAAAGTCTTGTCCTGATATTTCAAATTTAGAGTCAGGTCCCCATGTGTAACGCTTGTTTGGATCGTACTGTGCCATAGTTTTTAATTATTGGTTTATAAAATTAATTCAAATTTACTAAATTTTTATTATTCGTCCAAATTTATTTTAAAAACAATAGTGCCTGTAGTCTTAATGCTTTTAGATATATCTAGACGTATGTTAAACATTTTATGCAGCTTCAGGATCTCTTCTAACAACATGTTGTTGTATTTAGGTACACTAGGTGCTAGCCTAAATATATAAGAGCCTTTCATTCTTGTTATTTGCAAGCTAGAGTATTCATCAACAGAATCTATTACACCTTGTAAGTGTGCAAAGTATGCTTTTTCATTCTCTAACAAAACTTCAGGGAAAAACTTCCTGCTTACCTGCATGTATGTTTATTTTTTAACGCATCTGTTTACCATCTTAGCTCTACCACTCTTAGTTTTTTTACCACTAGGTGATTTCTTTTTACCGACAGCTTTATAACCTTTCCAACAGCTAGGTCCTTTTTTCTTTTGCTTTGCCATAATTAGTTTAATATATAAGCCCAGGGAGGTTATATCCCTGAGCTATATAATTTAGTTTATGCGCATAGATTTACTGCTGTAACAACTCCAGTGACTGCAATTTTGACATTCCAATCTTCACCATCTGGTGTTGCCACTCTATGAAAGTTTGTGCTTCCATCATATGGATTTAATCCAGCTGCGTCATTATATACAATATCTCCAACTGCTATCACATTTACTGTAGCTAGTTTTAAATACACTACTGTATCTAGAGTTAATGCACATGCATCAGCTGCATCTGAAGCAGATGATACCTGACCTGCAGGATATGATTTTACTGTTGTTGTAGGATTGCAGCATTCGTATGCTACAATTTCTTGCCAGTTACCTACTTTAGGTTTGTTTCTACGTAACACAAGGCTACCTGCTACTACTCTGCCAGATCCATCGAATCTAACAAAAGCTTTTAACGGACGTTTGTTAATGCTTCCCATTTTTTTAAGTTTAAAGGGTTAGTAATTAAGATTATATTTTTGTTTTATATTATTTAGTGCGTTAGCATAATACCAAGTGCACAACTCTTTTGATTTCTCATCATTTAATACTACATCTAGATGTGGATCCTTTGTAGGATCTGCACCTGAATGGTATTTACCTTTGTAAAAACAAGGTCTTTCTTGTTGATGTACAGAAACAATACCAGCATTGTGATATATAGTACATTTATCTAACTTAGTTATTGGGTCTGATCCCCATGCAAAAGCTAATTCAGGCACCACCTTTGTTTCATGATCTAATAACCAAAGATTCCATAATACAGCCCACATATCTGCACACCATGATTGAAATCCTGTATTCTCATCTTTAAAGAATTCTTTATTTATTGATTGTAAATAAGTTCTGATTATTATACAATCATTCATAACTTTACTCCAGAAAGATGCAGTAACATTTTTAAGAAAGTATTGAGCTCCACCTGAGTGCTCTTTATTCTTTTCAGCAATCTCTCTACTTATACCTATGACACTAGCAAGTTCTCCAAGAATATCTCTATTCTTATACTCTTCTAACTTCTCTGGTAGCACTTGATGGATTTTACTATCAAAGTACTGAGAGTTTATATAGCTATTTGTATCTGAAAGATAGCATGTGTTATCTTGTGCAAAGTCATCTACATTAAATTTATCTGTAAATAGTATATCACTATCGCAGTAAAATACAGCATGTTGAGACATTTGTGGATTCTCTTTGAAGTAGTTCCACAATAACCACGGTCTTAGTACAGGTATGTATATATTTATTAACCTGCTTACTCCTTGTGGATTATTTATATCTTCGTCTTTGTAGAATTTAAATTCAGTTTCTGGATATAGGTCCTGTATCTTTTTCCACTTATCATTAAACTCTCTTCTTGCTGGAGTAAATATTAAAACAATTGCTTTATCAGAATGTCCTATATTCTTTAAACTTTCTAACCAGAGGTGAACTTGCCATGTGTAGTAAGTATCATCTGGTTGAGCACAGATAAATTTTAAGTCTTTCATTATGTAGTTGTTGGTTTTAGTTTGTCTTACGGTGAAGTAGTTGTTGTTGTAGTTGTACAACACTTACCTGAAACCTGAATCAGTCTTTCTAACTGTTTTGAGATGTTCCAAAGAAGTTTTTCTGTTTCACCCCAGCCAATTTGTTTGCTTGGTATTGCCATTTCGTTTTGTATTAATTGTTACATTGTAACAAAGTTATGAATATTCCTAGAATTATCTTAATCTTGTGTAAAATTAAAATAATCAAAAGTGTTAAAACTCTCTAACTAATTTAGTTAGAAATCTAATGTTAGTGATATTGCAAAGATATACAGCTTAATGGTTGTATAATTAAACTTTTCTGTTGGTTCTATAAACTCCCACCCTAGTGCAAATCTTTGGTGTGGCCAATGAAATGCTATTTCTAATTCCCAGTTATCCATATTTCTTAGTATTTTAAAATATTTTATATTCAACTACAAAACCATACCCTCCAGGGTTGTTAGGTTGCACAAACAGTCTACCTCCTACTGTAAACTTTCCAAGTTCTACTTCTGTTTGAATATATAAGATAGGATTTATTAAAGATGCTTGAAATGTTTGAACACCTACAAAACCATTGAATCTTATAGGTTTTTTCTTATTTATTATATCTTCTTGTATACCTATGTAAGAATTTTTGATAGAGATAATGCTATCCTTTAATCTTATTCTTTGTAAAAGACTAAACTCTTTCCTTTCAAATAATGATATTCTATCTTCTAACTTTGCTGTTATAAGTTTAAGATTATCATATTGAATTAGATCTTTTATTACCTGCTTAGCTTGCTTTTCAGTTAGTGTTACTACTGGAGCTCTCAGAGTATCTATCTGTGAAAAACTCTTGAAGGTCACTAACAGGCATATTATCAACCATTTTAATTTGTACATATTCTTTTTCTTTGATGGTTCTTATTTTTTCCACCACTCTAGTGTCTAAAGTACTAAAACTATCTACAAGAATTCTCATACGTTCATCTTGTCTTTCATAGATTTCTATTCGTAAGTTTAGCTCTTTTAATTGTACTTCATATTTCTTTATAGTTTTATCTGATTCATATTGCATCATTAGTAAAACTATAATAAATAAAACAAAGAACCACTGGTCCTTAAAAAAGTTAATTATTTTCATAAAAGTCTATTATATCTTTATACTCTTTTGCTACAGAGAAACTTGGACAAGCTTTTCTAGCATATTCATTATGACCGTGAAGAGTTGCACCATCATAACAAGCCATAAGCTCCATAAGTAATCTCCATAAAGCTGCCTTCTGTTCAGGTGTTCTTGTATCTTCAGCAGGCCATTTGCCTCTTTTATCTTTTACGTTAGATACTCCACCAATATAACAAACACCGATGCTGTGTTTATTCTGTCCTCTGACGTGAGCCCCTGGGATTTCAATAGGTCTTCCGTTATGTATACTTCCATCTAAATAAACTATATAATGATATCCTATGTCTTTCCAACCTCTTCCTTCAACATGCCAACGTCTAATCTCATCAACATCAAAATGCTTACCTTTAGGTGTAGCACTGCAATGTAATATGATTTTGTCTATTGTTCTCATAACTCATCTTCATTAGAATAGGGGTTATATGTTGGAATGTCTGATTTCTTTGCTTTAAATAGTTTTTCTACTAGATCTGAAACACCTTGTATAGATATATACACAGTGGCTATTATTACCCAGTCAGAAGATGTTATATTACCTAAGAATAGACCAAAACAAGCTACTATAAACACAGTTAACTTTCTACTGATCCATTTTTTTAGATAATAATCTATCTTCTCTTTTCTACTCATACTTTTTTATTGATCCAAGACTTTACAATGTCCCAGTTTTTGTGTGCAAACACACCAAAAGATACGCCTGCCCATATTTTATATCCAAGAACCCATAGTATTAGTCCTAATAATAGTCCTAAAGTACCTTCTACTCCATTAGAAACAATCCAACTCTTTATTAGTTTAATAATGCTTTTCAATTTTTCCATATTACTTAATTTTAGTGTATAAGTTAATAAAATATTGTATAATTAACGCTCCTCCTGTAACAAGTCCAACTGTCCAAGTAAATTTCTTTTTAAACTCTTCTTGTTTCTTAACTTGAGCCTCTAGGAGCTCTATTTTTTTTTTGAGCTGATCGATATCACTAACAAATCCACCTGTTTTAGTTAGTGAGTTTCCTAATATAGCATCAACTACTTGTGTTAATTTTGCGTCAATAGAGGTCATTTTTTCCTCCATCTCGTCTAGACGATGATCCATATTTTTTAATTCTTGTTTTACCTGTGTTTGATATGAGGTGGGATTGGCCATGTGTTTTGTGTTTTGTGTAACAAAAATGCCACTGCATACTTAACCAGAGAGAAGAAGATTAGGTTAGCATCAGTGAATAGATAATTTTTTTGTAATAAGCAAATATAGCTAGATCATTATAGATAACCAAACCTTTTAATCACAATTTTCACATAATATAGCATAAACTTTTAATTTATTTTACTAACTTTGTTTACAAACACAAAACCTTATGAAAGCAGATAAAGCCTTTGTACTTTATGCAAATGAAGCATACTATGATGTCATATCAATGGCAGTAAAAAGTATAAACAGTGTCACTGACATTCCTGTTATTGTTTATATGATGAATTGTAACAAGTCTGTACACGGAGCATCTAGAACAATACCTTGGACACTAAATGGTGCAAACCCTTCAAAGAAGGATTATATTGATAGGAGTGATCCCAATATATATAAACTTCTTATCCAAAGGCCAGCTATTATACTAGACGCTTTAGAAAATTATGCAGAGACTGTAGCATATATAGACTCTGATACAGTGGTGACTAAGAATATAACTAAGATATTTGATCACTATCCTGATGGTTGTACACATCCATATTTTGTAGAAGGTATATATGACTATTTATTTATAGATGGACGAGGTGGTGTAGAAACCAGAGATGAATTGCATCTTAGTTTAGAATATCCAGCATGTGATCTATTTAATGTAGATCAATCAGTTAGAAACAAGTACAGACAAACAGGATATTTTGTAGCAGGACAACAATCAAAAGATTTTATAAGTGAGTGGTCGTGGATGTGTAATCACCCAAAAGTTATAACTAATCACAGGTTATATGCACCGTATCACGAGGAAACAATAGCAAATGTATTATTATGGAAATATAATATACATGAGGGATTACCTATAATGTATATAAACTACACAAAAGATGTAGATATAATGTCACTAGAGTTTACTGGTAGCATTAATCATACGTCAGAGTGGGTAGCAGTTCCTGCAAAAGAAGAGCATCTTATGGCTTTACATGGAGAAAAGAATACAATCTTAATGCAAAACATGATAAACAAAGTTTCTAAAAAGATATTGTTTCTAGCACCACACTTGTCTACTGGTGGTATGCCTGAGTTTCTTTTAAAAAGAATAAAAGCTTTAAAGGGTTTTAATATATATGTAGTAGAGTGGGCTAACTACAGTGATCACTTTGTTGTACAAAAAAATCAGATAAAACAACTTGTATCTAACTTCTACACTTTAGGTTATGATAAGACAGAATTAATAGACATTATAAAGTACAATGATATTGATATTGTACATATAGATGAAATGGCAGAGTGTTTAGGTGATGGTTCAGAAGAGCTACTACCATTATTATACGCTGAGGATAGATCTTGGAGAGTAGTAGAAACTTGTCATAATATATCGTTTAGACCTGATAGGGATAAGAGGTATCATCCAGACGCATATGCGTTTTGTACACCCTATCACTTAGAGACATTTAAAAACATGCCTTCTCACAGAGAAGTTCTAGAGTTTCCAGTAGACGCAGTGATACATGACTGGCAGAGCAAGATGAATGCTAAATATGACTTAGGATTGGATATCAGTAAAAAACACGTAGTGAATGTAGGACTCTGGACAAAAGGTAAGAACCAGGGAGAAGGTATAGCTATTGCAAGAAAGCTACCAGATGTACAGTTTCACTTTGTTGGTAATCAAGCAGGTAACTTCCAAGACTATTGGGAACCTTTAATGGTAGACTTACCAAGCAATGTCACTGTATGGGGAGAACGTAATGATGTAGCTAAGTTCTTATTAGCTGCAGATGTGTTTATGTTTAACTCTGTATGGGAATGCAACCCACTAGCTATTAGAGAAGCTATATCATATGGCCTACCTATACTAGCACGTAACCTTGCACAGTATAAAGACATGTTCACGCCTTACATAGAGGATCTAAACCCTATGAAGATGAAGAACCAACTAAAACGCTTGCTAAATGATCTTCCAAAGTATAAAGTACCTGACAACAACACCAGTGCTGTATTTGGAAAGAAACATTCTGAGTTTTACAAGAAAGTGATGAGTTTAAAAGTAGAAACTCACAATGACTATCATATAAATCAAAGTTTTATAGGTACACCAAGGATAGAACTAACAGGTACATCTGAAAGCGAGTTTACTGTTTATATGTTTGACGGAGAAGAGCTTATATATGACAATGTTATGAAGGTTAACCACTGGTCAACTCTTAATAGACAATACTATACAAAGTGGAAGACTGTTGTATTAAAAGATGGTGTAGAGGTGCATAATGAGACGTTAGATTTAGAAAATAAGCGTGTGTATATAGCCTTTGATAGCAAGTCTTTAGGAGACTCTATAGCATGGATACCTTACGCGCTAGAGTTTCAGAACAAACACAATTGTAAAGTGATTGTAAGTACGTTTAAGAACTTCTTATTTGAAGAAGTGTATCCTGAATTAGAGTTTGTAAATCCTGGTTCAGACGTACCTAATATACATGCAATGTATAAGATAGGTTGGTTTTATGACAAGAACAGAGAACCAAAGTTGCCAAATACAATTTCGTTACAAGAGGCCGCCTCCAATATTTTAGGGCTGACGCACAAAGAGATAGTGCCTAGAGTTAAAAGTAACTGGGGAAATGAATGTGGTATGAAAGATAACTACAATGTTCCAGGTAAATATGTAACTATAGCTACTAACTCTACAGCTGGTTGTAAGTTCTGGACAAGAGAAGGGTGGCAAGATGTTATAAACTACTTACATAGTGAAGGTTATATGGTTGTTAATACATCTATAGAAAATAATCCCTTTGATAACTGTGAGAAGATAGTGGACACTAGTCTAGAGTATACAATTGATTGCATAAGACAAAGTGAATTCTTTATAGGACTGTCTAGTGGACTTAGTTGGTTAGCTTGGGCTATAGGTACCCCTGTTATAATGATATCAAACTTTACAGAAGCTGACCATGAGTTTAGTTGTTACAGAGTGACTGATGAATCTTTATGTCATGGGTGTTGGAATAATCCAAACCATAAGTTTGACAAAGGAGATTGGGATTGGTGTCCTGAACATAAAAATACCCCTAGACATTTTGAATGTCATAGAGGTATAAAATCTGATAAGGTTATTGATATGATTAAATCTATTTAGTTTTTGTACAATACACAACTGTGCCTTTATTATTTGTAAAGCCTATTTTACCATTTCTGTCATCAACACAAATTGATACAAGATAAAGATCTGTCTCTTTACCACCACACGCGCTAAACCATGCTATTGTTGCATCACTTCCAGCGTCACCTTTTGGGCCTTGTGCTCCTGTATCCCCTTTACCACCAGTTGCACCTGTACTACCAGTTGAACCTTGTACTCCTTGTATACCCTGATAACCTCTAGGACCCTGTGAGCCTGTTGCACCATTTACACCTGATGTACCATTTGAACCAGCTGGTCCTCTTGATCCTGTATCACCTTTAGCTCCATTTACACCTGATGTTCCACTTACACCTGACGTACCATTAGCTCCTGCATTACCTGTGTTACCTTTAACTCCCTGAGCTCCAGTACTACCTGTAGCTCCCTTAGCACCATTTGCTCCACTTGTACCAGAAGTTCCATTTGCACCTGCATTACCTTGTGGTCCTCTACTACCTGTAGCCCCTGTTGCACCTTTTGCACCACTTGTTCCTGAAGTTCCGTTTGCCCCAGCTGCTCCAGTATTACCTTTAGATCCAGTATCACCTTTAGCTCCAGTTGCTCCATTTGCTCCAGAGGTACCAGATGTACCATTAGCACCAGCTGCGCCAGTGTTTCCAGTATTACCCTTTACACCTTGGGAACCAGTTGATCCTGTATTACCTTTAGCACCTGTCTCTCCTTGAATACCTTGAATACCTTGAGCTCCATTAGATCCATTAGATCCAGCAGGCCCAGTGGGTCCTCGTAAACCCTGAGATCCTGTTGCACCTTTTGCACCATTCACACCACTTGTTCCATTTGCACCTGCAGCACCAGTATCACCTTTTGCACCAGTTGATCCTTGAGCACCAGTGTCACCTTTTGGACCTTGAATACCTTGTATTCCCTGAGAACCTGTTGTACCTTTAGCTCCTGTTGCACCTTTGGCTCCACTAGTACCACTAGTACCATTGGCACCAGCTGCACCTGTTGAACCAGTGTTTCCTTTAACTCCTTGACTACCTTGTGGTCCTGTAGCTCCTTGAGAGCCAGTATCACCTTTATCTCCTTTAGGTCCTTTAATAGAACCACCACTTATCCAACCTTCAGCTGATGTCCATAACCAAATAGAATCATCTGATTGAACAATGTAAGCATCACCATTACTATTACCTGTAGAAGGTAGATTAGCTTTAGTAGCCACCTCACCTTTCATAGTTATACCCCATCCAGCATCTCCTTGAGCACCTGTATTACCTTTTACTCCTTGTATACCTTGTGCTCCAGTATCTCCTTTTACACCCTGGGCACCAGTGTCACCTTTAGCGCCATTTACTCCACTTGTACCACTTGTTCCAGCATTACCAGTGTTTCCTTTAGCACCAGTTGTCCCTTGAATTCCTTGAACTCCTGTATCTCCTTTAACTCCTTGTATTCCTTGACTACCTGTATTTCCCTTAGCTCCACTTGTGCCACTAGTTCCGTTAACTCCAGCATTACCAGTATTACCTTGTATTCCTTGGTCACCTTGATCTCCCTTAGGACCTTGTCCACCAGTTGCTCCTTGTAAACCTCTTGGTCCTTGTGAACCTTGGTTACCTTGAGCACCAGTTAGTCCAGTGTCACCTTTAGGTCCTTGTGAACCTGTGTCACCTTTTGGACCTTGTGCACCAGTATCTCCTTTGGGTCCCTGAGATGCAGCTTTACTACAATCTTTTCCAAATGCACAAACAGTCCATTGATAAAGATCTTGTAAATCCTCTCGTACAGACTCTAAGTTATTTATAATAGGTATTAGATATTCAAACTTACCATTATCTGAAACGCTATCTAGAATAGTTGAGTGAGCAGCAATATCTTCTGTCTCACTACTAGGTGTTCTCACTACACCATCAGTATCCTTTCCTGGTCTAGTTCTTCCAGGATCATTCTTGTATAAAGGATGTGATAGTTGTATATCATTATTTAAATTACTTGCTGCCATTAGTATTATATATTTTAAGGTGTATTTAAATCAGTTGTTTCTGTATATTCTATAAGAAATGTTGCAGCAGAACCATATATAAATCCTGTGCCACCAAATGTTACAAATGCAAATTGAACTCTATCTCCTTCACTAAACGTTGCTTGAGTGTCACTAAATCTTCTTACTCCCATCATTCCTATACTTCCACCGTTAGTTGTTGTTGGAGCTAGTGAGCTTACTAATGATCCATTTACATACACTCTAAATGATGCAAAACTTGTTGCTGTTGGTGTTCCTGTTATATTTTTTATTCTTATTTGTCTAACTCTACCATCAGCAGGTGCAATAAAATTATTATAATATTGATTACTAGTAGTTTCACTTAGTGTTCCTCCAATAGGCATATATTGAACACTTGTAGAGCTACTACTATGATAGAATGCAGAAGTTAGTGTTTGTGGAATCCATTGCCATTCTGTATCACTTCCATTAGTTGTACCTAAAACTTGACCACCAAGTCCAGTGCTTGCATTATTATCCTTGATTTGGGTTTTATCTAAATAAAGAATACCACCATAAACATGGACCAGCTCAGTAGGAGATATTCCAAAACCAACTGATGTTTTTTGGAACCCAGCTTTCTTATTTCCAACATCATATAAAAATTTAGCGCCACCAAAGTAATCATTTTCATCTCCTATATATATTTCCTCGTTTGAATAATCAATACTAAACATATTAGATGTTCCTATAGCACCATTTTTAGCCATAGCTACACTCTCTCTAAGATATGTTCCACCATCAACATGAAGCTTAGCTAAAGGCGTGGCGTTAGCTGTACCAATTCCAACATTTCCGTTGTTATCAATAAGCACTCGTGTTGAAGGAGTAGAACCAGAAGAGGTTGTTGCAGTTTGAAGTTTTAGTATACCACCACCACCTGATCCAGTTCCTGGAGCTTGTTTAACTTCACCTATTATTTGAGAAGAAATATATGAGCTACTAGCATCAGCTCTACCACCATATTGAAGGACACCTAGAACTTGTCCTGCAGCTATAGTTTGATCTGTAGAGTGTAATAAAAGGGTTCCAGCAGTACTTGACGTTGACTTACTTGCTATTATTGCATCTGGTACGTAACCTGAACCACTAACAGTAGTAAAAGGAAAAACATTAACAGTAAATGCTGCTGGATCACCAGCATTATTTACATAAAGATATCCATTACCTACTGACACATTATTTTGTCTGTTTCCTATACCTCCTCCAAGATTAATAGTAGTCGAAGTCTGAGAATAGATAAGCATACCCCCACTGTAGGAACCAATATAGTTATTTAAACCATTACCAACATAAACAGAAGTAGTGTAGATGTTACCATTTACACTAAGTTTTGCACTAGAACCAATAGGTTCAGTGGTTCCGCTTATAACAACTCTACCGTTATTATTCATATGAAACCCTTGAACTCCTCCTGTGTACATGCTAAATGCACCACTATATCCACCTTCAATATACATTTCATCTCCTAATCCATCGATATCTCCTAATCGAAATTCTCCAGCATTATCTGAAACTGTAAATAGTTCATCACCATTAAGACCACTAGTAACTTCAAAACTCTGACCAACACTTGTTACACTTCCGTTATCTTGGTTATTTGAGTTACCTATAGTAGAGGCACTAGTAAACTTAACAAGTCTATTATTAGTTCCTGATACGGTTACAGAAGAGCCACTAGTACCAGAGGTTCCTGTTGTACCAGATGTACCTGTCGTCCCACTAGTACCTGTTGTACCACTCGTACCTGTTGTACCACTAGTTCCTGAAGTACCACTAGATCCACTTGTTCCATTACCTCCATCATTCCCAGAGGTACCGCTTGTACCACTAGTTCCTGAAGATCCAGAATCACCTGACGTACCACTTGATCCAGAGTTACCACTAGTTCCTGATGTTCCAGAAGTTCCATCACCACCATTGTTACCACTTGTACCAGAAGTTCCAGAAGTTCCAGTAGTTCCAGAAGTACCATTCTCTCCTGAAGTTCCACTTGTACCTGAGTTTCCACTAGTACCAGACGTACCTGACGTACCATTGTTACCAGACGTTCCAGATGTACCACTGGTGCCAGATGTGCCATTTGTACCAGTGTTACCACTTGTTCCAGAGGTTCCAGTAGTTCCTGACGTTCCACTATTTCCACTTGTGCCTGAAGTACCTGATGTTCCAGTTGTACCTGAGGTTCCATTATTTCCACTAGTTCCACTAGTACCACTAGTACCATCATCACCTGATGTACCACTCGATCCTGAGTTTCCACTAGTACCTGATGTACCAGAGGTGCCATCATCTCCACTGCTCCCAGAAGAACCACTAGTTCCAGAAGTACCGCTTGTTCCAGAGTTTCCTGAACTACCAGAGGTACCTGTTGTACCACTTGTTCCTGATGTTCCATCTCCTCCATCATCACCGCTTGTACCACTAGTACCACTGTTTCCAGATGTACCACTAGTTCCTGAAGTGCCAGATGTTCCATCATCTCCAGACGTACCTGATGTTCCTGAGTTTCCACTGGTTCCAGATGTACCACTTGTACCATCGTCACCACTTGAACCACTCGATCCTGATGTCCCACTTGTACCACTTGTTCCAGCATTACCTGAACTGCCAGACGTTCCAGCAGTACCAGACGTTCCACTACTTCCAGGATCACCTTTGTCACCTGTTACAACAAAACATATTAAAACATCATCATTTGTTGAAAATGGAGAAGGATCAGAAGATGCTACAGGAGTAAGACCCATATTATAACTGGAAGCACCATTTTGATTAGCAGAAGTTATAGCAAATAATAAAAAAGTTGTATTATCTCCTTTTGTAGATATCCTTACATGACCTAAAACTGCAGAGGTTCCTGCTGCTATAGCATCAAAGTATTCTTCTATATCCTCTCCTTGATCATCTAACGTACTAATGTCTAACCTAGTAGATGTATCTTGAGCAGCCAGGTTAGCATAACGCAACTTAGCAATCCCATTACCTACAGTACTTGGTATTGAAGAAGCTTGTCCTCCATATGTGTAATCAAAACATGCTCCACCAAAGGAACCATCGTTTCCACTACTTCCTGAACTTCCGCTTGTGCCAGAGGTGCCTGAGCTTCCACTGTTACCACTAGATCCACTGCTACCAGACGTACCAGAAGTACCAGTTGTACCACTCGTTCCATCATCACCACTAGTGCCTGATGTACCACTGTTACCTGATGTTCCAGAGGTTCCACTAGTTCCATTTGCTCCATCTTCACCACTGGTTCCTGATGTTCCTGTTGTACCAGATGTACCATCAATAGCTGATGTACCTGATGTGCCACTAGTTCCAGATGAGCCACTATTTCCTGATGTTCCTGATGTTCCAGACGAACCATCTTGAGCACTTGTTCCACTACTACCAGATGTTCCTGAAGTCCCAGTAGTTCCGCTAGTTCCATCATCTCCAGATGTTCCACTCGTACCACTGTTACCACTAGTACCAGAAGTTCCAGACGTTCCGTTATTACCATCTATTCCACTCGTACCTGATGTACCAGTAGTTCCACTTGACCCACTATCTCCACTAGTTCCAGACGTTCCTGTTGTTCCAGAGGTTCCACTATTTCCTGAGGTGCCTGACGTACCACTTGTTCCATCATCTCCACTTGTTCCACTTGACCCACTAGTACCAGAAGTTCCAGTAGTTCCACTTGTTCCGTCCTCTCCTGATGTACCACTAGTACCACTATTTCCACTAGTACCTGATGTTCCAGATGTTCCATTATCTCCATCCTCTCCACTAGTTCCAGAAGTTCCTGACGTACCGCTTGTACCTGAAGAACCATCATTACCATCTTCTCCAGATGTACCTGATGTACCACTGTTACCACTTGTCCCAGAGGTACCACTAGACCCATTATCTCCATCAATACCACTAGTACCTGCTGTTCCACTAGAACCAGCAGTTCCACTAGAACCACTTGTTCCAGAAGTTCCTGTTGTCCCTGATGTACCAGATGTACCAGCTGTACCAGATGTTGCAGAGGTACCAGACGTACCACTAGTTCCACTGGTTCCATTATCTCCGTCAGCACCTGAAGTACCAGACGTTCCACTTGTACCACTTGTACCGTTTAAACCATCGTTACCAGAGCTACCACTTGTACCAGCTGTACCTGATGTTCCTGTAGTGCCACTAGTACCAGAAGTTCCTGCATCTCCATCAATTCCAGATGTACCACTTGTGCCTGATGTACCACTTGTTGCTGACGTACCAGATGTTCCAGAAGTACCAGATGTTCCATCATCACCATCTAACCCACTGGTTCCTGAAGTTCCACTAGAACCATCATCACCGTCAATAGCAGAAGTACCACTCGTACCAGATGTACCAGATGTTGCTGAGCTACCACTAGTACCTGATGTACCTGCAGTTGCAGATGTACCACTTGTACCAGTAGTACCACTAGTACCTGCTGTAGCGCTTGTACCTGATGTACCACTGCTACCGTCACCACCAGTTGCACCATCTAGGTTTACTTCCCAAGATGTGTATGTTCCACTACCCACTGTTCTAGTAGGTGCTGCAAAACATAACTCTCCTGTAACTGAATTGTATGTAACTACTTCGCTTTCCTGATAATTACTTGCATCATGTGCTATAATTATAGACTGTGCTGTAGTGTAAGCTAACCCTGTGTCTACATCTATACATCCAGCAACTCCTAAAGTAAAGGAATCTGTTGATGTTGTAGCATATATATCTCCTTGTTCTCCTGAGGTTCCAGATGTACCAGAGGTTGCACTTGTTCCACTAGTTCCGCTTGTTCCACTAGTTCCAGCAGTACCACTCGTACCTGTGGTACCAGAAGTACCATCTACAGCACTTGTTCCAGAAGTCCCAGTTGTACCACTTGTACCACTTGTTCCTGATGAACCGTCTGTTCCTGTTGTACCAGCTGTTCCTGAAGAACCACTTGTACCTGATGTTGCAGATGTTCCTGATGTTCCTGATGTACCATCATTTCCAGCTAAACCTGATGTGCCAGATGTACCAGACGTACCATCATCTCCTGAAGTCCCAGATGTACCTGCTGTTCCACTTGTACCAGATGTTGCTGACGTTCCTGAAGAACCACTAGTACCATCAATTGCAGATGTACCACTAGTACCTGTTGTACCTGATGTCCCACTTGTGCCTGAAGAACCACTAGTACCTGTTGTACCAGACGTTCCTGATGTGGCTGAAGTTCCACTAGACCCACTTGTTCCAGAAGTACCAGTTGTTCCACTAGTGCCGTCTTCCCCTGATGTTCCAGCTGTACCACTTGTACCGCTTGATCCAGTCAAACCACTACTACCAGAAGAACCACTTGTCCCAGAAGAACCATCTTCTGCACTGGTACCTGATGTACCTGTTGTTCCTGATGTTCCAGAAGTAGCACTAGTACCAGATGTGCCAGAGGTTCCTGTTGTACCACTTGTTCCATCTATTGCAGATGTTCCTGCAGTTCCACTAGTCCCACTACTACCACTTGTACCAGTTGTACCAGAGGTACCTGTTGTACCGCTTGTACCTGACGTGCCTGATGTACCATCTACACCTGCTGTACCAGAAGTACCTGAAGTTCCAGAAGAACCATCTCCTCCTGTTGCTCCATCTAAATTAACTTCCCATGAAGTATATGTACCTGAGCCTACAGTTCTTGTAGGTGCTGCGAAGCAAAGTTCTCCAGTTACACTATTATATGTTACAACCTCAGATTCTTGATAATTATTTGCATCAAAGGCTATGATTATTGATTGAGCTGTTGTATACGCAAGTCCTGTATCTACGTCTATACAACCTGCAGAGCCTAATGTAAAGGAGTCTGTAGAAGTTGTAGCATAAAAGTCTCCATCTAATCCACTTGTACCTGATGTTCCGCTAGTACCTGTAGTACCTGCAGTTCCACTTGTTCCAGAGGAGCCATCTTGACCTGTTGTTCCTGACGTACCACTGCTTCCACTAGTACCAGTTGTCCCTGAAGTACCACTAGAGCCATCTAACCCTGAAGAACCTGAAGTTCCTGAGGTCCCTGATGTCGCACTTGTACCAGATGTTCCACTTGTACCAGATGTTCCATCTTCAGCACTCGTTCCACTTGTTCCAGATGTACCAGAACTACCTGATGTACCACTAGAGCCTGAACAAAGTCCATTAATGTTTACACTACCTCCATTACTAATTGTAGGTGTTTGTCTTGCGCAAACATCAATAGCTGTTCCTTCTGTTACAGTTACAAATCCATTTGAACCATCACAGTAGTTTACTCCTGCCAAACAATCTCCACCTCCAGATGGACATGTAACATTATAACTGTTACACGATTTTCCACTTGAGCCACTAGTACCACTAGTTCCATCTTGTGCAGATGTACCAGATGTACCAGACGTTCCAGAGGTCCCTGTTGTTCCACTAGTACCAGAAGTTCCAGCTGTTGCTGACGTACCACTAGTACCGCTTGTTGCAGAAGTACCAGAAGTCCCTGATGTTCCACTGGTTCCTGAGGTACCTGATGTTGATCCTACAGCTACACCCACTTGTACAGTGTTAAACACTACAGAAGGTGCAGCAGGTTTTGAATAAGGAACTGATGCGCTTGAAGTAGCATTAATATGTACAGATGAGTTTCCAGACGCTATAATAACTTCTAAGTAATCATTTGCATCTAGGTTTACTATAAATTCTGAATAAGGTAGCTGTACTATATTATTATTAACCTTAGTTAAAATTCTATCTTTTCTTATAAAATCTGTGCCATTCTTTTTTAGCCAGATATCAACAGTTGCATTACTTCCAGAGGACTTGCTAACTTGTAAAGAATACCCCACTTTATAAATACCAGCATGTGCATATCTTACTTGTTGATTGAAGTCTAATGAAATACCATTTGCCAACTCTACAGTGTTAAATGTAATAGCTGTAGGTGTGTTAGCTGCACTTACAAATTGATCTGTATTGTCAGAAAAACTTGCATACCAGTTAGCTATAGCTGCTCCTGAAGAACCATCTATACCACTTGTTCCTGCAGATCCTGATGTACCTGTTGTCCCAGCTGTACCACTAGTTCCACTGGTACCACTTGTACCTGTAGTTCCAGACGTACCTGTAGTTCCACTTGAACCACTTGTACCTGCTGTTCCAGATGTTGCAGATGTTCCTGACGTACCAGCTGAACCAGAAGTTCCACTAGTTCCAGAGCTACCACTGGTACCTGTTGTTCCACTAGTACCTGTAGTTCCGCTTGTACCACTTGTCCCAGTAGTTCCTGAACTTCCAGAAGTACCTGTTGTACCACTGGTTCCACTTGTACCATGTGATCCATCACCACCTGTAGCACCATCTAAATTTACTTGCCAGTCACAATAGTTACCACTACCTACAGTACGTGTTGGTGCAGCAAAACATAAAGAACCTGTTGCTGGATTATAAGATACCACCTCACACTCTTGGTAGTTGTTAGCATCGTGTGCTATAATGATTGATTGAGCTACTGTGTAAGCTAATCCTGTATCAACAAATATACAACCTGAGGCACCTAGAGTAAAACAAGTTACAGAAGTAGTTGCATATTTATCACCATCTTCACCTGCTGTTCCACTTGTACCGCTAGTACCACTTGTACCTGTTGACCCACTTGTACCACTTGACCCTGTAGTACCACTGGTTCCAGTAGTTCCTGATGAACCACTTGATCCACCTGTACCAGATGTCCCAGATGAACCACTTGTACCTGTAGTACCACTAGATCCACTAGTTCCACTTGTCCCAGAAGAGCCAGAAGTACCTGTTGTTCCTGAGGTACCTGTTGTTCCTGAAGTGCCTGAAGTACCAGAGAATCCAGACGTACCAGACGTACCAGAAGTTCCACTTGTACCATCTATACCAGAACCATTACATAATGCTTCATTAATACTTATTAATGCATCTTCTACTGTTTGATTAGTGTTGACTCTAGCGCATACTAAGTTAGGGCCTTCATAGAAGACACATGCACTACTAAGTCTGATTGGACAAGGGTCTGCCGCACAAATTAACTTGCTCATCTGGAAATTATTTTTTAGTGTACTATTTTCAGGAGATCTCCTGTTCTATATATTGATCCTATTTCTGCTCCAGCAAATATTGCAGCAGAGTTGTTAGAATATTCAGGCACTCCTGCTAAAGGAGCTGAAAGAATTCTAGCATAATCAGAACTAGTTCCAGCAGATTTTGCATAATAAACTAGACTAGTTATATTATCAACATAAAGTTTTCCTACATAAGGTGCAGGAGATTGTGGAGCACCAGATACTACATCAGGTACACCTGCTCCTGTTAAAGGAACTAGATTATTATTTATATTTCCTAACACTATATCCAAGGATTCTCCTGGATTAGCTACAACGTTAGAAAGATATACACCATTATACAAGATGCAACTAGCATCTTGATATGTGGCACAAGTGGGACAAATTTCAGCGATTCTCATAATTTACGAATTTATGTTTTATATATGTGTTTTAAAAGTATTATTAAAAATATGCTACTATAATATAGCGTTTACCTTGCAGTCTTTGATATAGTAATATCATACTCTTTAGCAAATTCTGCATCTACTGATGCAAGAAGGTCAAGCATGAATCCTCCCATAGGTACTAGTTTTGCAATGTTCTTGATAGGCTGTGCATCTTTTCTGACTTCTTCAGCAGTTTTATCAGTGTTTGTAACATCCATTCCTGTAATCTCTTTTATAAAATGAGACCACGCTCTACCAAAGTCTTTGAATAAACCAATAGCAGGTATTCCTCCAGAAAGAACATCTGTCATTTCTCCAGGGTTATAAAAGAATAAAATCTCACTAGTAAACTTATCTAGTATCTTTTGTATTTTTCTAAATGCATTCTTAGTTGCTCTATCTTCATCATCGTCTGGAGCAATTACACCCATTCCAATAACTAAAGCCATCATTCCTGCTAAGATTCCAAGTTCTTTTACTTGCCTATTTATGTTAACTCGTACTAATTCTATAAAGTCTTCTTTAGATAAGTTTGGAGCTTCTCCAAATTCTTTTATAAAGTTTTGAGTATATATATCATATAACTCATCTATAACTTTAACACCGTTCTCATCCATAGTATATATAGATGTAATGTTTTTAATACTTCTCATTATATCTAATCCAACTACACTCATGAATAACTTTAATCTACCTACCTCATACTTCTCACCTGTAGTCTGACCATTCTCATCAATCTCTACATTAAAGTTATCTGCAGCTTTTCTAAAACCACCATACCTTGTAAGAACAAGTTTAGGTATCCAACCTTTGAATACCATCAAAGACTTTGTCCAAATATTCATGTTAGCTCTGTACTCATCAAATTCAGTAAGACCTCCAGTAGCAGATCTTGATATGTTTCTAGCTACATCAGTTACACGCATTAGTTCTTTAGAGTTATTTAAATCTAATCCTGGAATTTCTAATTTACCATCTACTAATTTCTTTGTAACATTTATTGATCTACTCTTTTTAAGTTCTGCAATCTCTTGCTTTATTTTTTCTTTACTACTTTTATACGCTGCAGATCTTTCAGCAGCTGTTCCTGAAGAGTACTCACTTTTATATTTATCTCTTACAAAGTCTCTTATGTTTACAATTCTTCCATTCTCAACCATTACATTATCTAACATAGCTTTGAACACTGCTTTTTCTAAAAGTTGTTCAGGTTCTCTAAACATAATAAACAACATGTCACTAAAGTTTGTTCGTGTTAGCTTCTTCATCCCTGCATCTCTAAGTTTATCATATGTGGGATCATCTTTAAGAGGCATAAATTTATCAAGAAGTTGAACAAACATTTCTCGCTCATCATCATTCTTAAATTTATTACCTACTAATTGAGCTTCATATTTATAAACTTCTCTAGCATCAAAGTATCTACCAGCTAGTGCAGAGATTTGTAAGTTTCCACCAAATGCATTTACTGCACCTGATACAGGATTAAAACCTAGAGACTTCATCTGAATATATCTATTAAGAGTCTCCATTGTTTTAGTAAGTGAAAGTGCGTCAACTTCATCATTTTTAAATACATCTGTTTTTGCACCAAAGCTTTTAAATACTTTGTTGACAACCGTTTTAACTCCTTTAATAACAGGTGCACCATACGCCATGTCTGAATCATCTACAGCATACTTTTGCCCATATATAACAGTGTCTAGAAATTGATCTAAAATTTTTACGTTTTCAGTATTTCCTTTTAGTATTTCTCCTGGTATAACCTCATTATTTTTATTTGATCTTAAATGATCTTTAAAAGTTTCTACAGTTCTTACTAATAAAAGTTGATCTTCTATTTCAGTTAGATACTTATACTTGTTCATGTGTTGTGTATAAAGTATCATATTCTTAAATAGATCTAAACTTACATCTGAATAATCATTAGGACCATCTTCAGTAACACTAAAGTCACTAGTATAATATTTAGGTATAGCTTGTTCTACTTCTCCTGTTAGAGAATTAATCTTACCATAACCTACATCATCTGCTCTAGTTGTTAAATTCTTTCCAAGATTTCCAACAGCTTTTAAGTTAGGTCCGTCCCAAGCTAAACTTTCTGCCATGCTTTTTCTAATGAATGGTAAGAATGTAGAGGTTACTTTGTTTTGTATGTATCCTACCTCTTGTGCTTGTTTATTTATATCAGATATAAAATTGTATAATTCAAATAAATCAGCATCTTTTTTTAATGCAGAGTATTCTTTACTTAACCATTTTTCTTGTGGGTGTCTTTTTATTATATAGTTACCAAATCCGTTAAAATCTTTTCTAGTAATATCCCACTTTTTTTGTTCTTCTAAAATTAATTTTTCTTTTAGTTGTCCATCAGGGTAACTTTTTTTAATACGGCTTATTCTTTCTGCTAGCTTTAATTTAGATTCTTTTATGTAGTCTTGTACATTTATATTATCTGCAAGCCACTTTTTACTTCTAGCTCCTTCTTCTGAGTTTCTTTTAACACTATCGTAGAACTCTTTATCGTATTTATATATTAGTTTATTTACTAATCCACCTTCTGTATCCTTTTGATATAGTTTTAAAACTTCTTTTGAAGTATCACCTCCTCTATCAGTTATTCTTTTTTGAATAGCTATTAATCTGTTTACTAAAGGAATAGTATCTCTCTCAGCCTTGTTAGTTGCTTGATTTGCCATAGTGTATAATAGATCTGTAGACTTCAAACCTATTGTTGAAAGACCTCTAAACCAACTTCCTAGACCTTTTACAACCTTTTCTGGATTCATTAGTCCTGTAACTAAGTTACGTTCTCCTATAAACTTTTCTGCAAATTCACCAGCAACTAATTCAAGATTTGTTTTTAATGAACTAATCTCTATTTGTTGCTTTTGAAGACTTTCTAAAAACTCTAGTTGTTCTTTTGTACCAAGCTCACTGTCTCCTTTTTTGTAAATCATGTCCCCTATATAGTTAGTGATTTTCTCAAACACAGCAGCAGATGCAATATAGTCTCTTATATCTGCAGAGTATTCTGATAGCTGAATATCTTTTAAATCATCAGCACTTGGTGGTCTACCTTCATACGAAGTTTTCCATTCAGACATTAAGTTCTCTCCCTCTCTTATCATTACATTTATAGTATCAAGAAGAGGTTGTATGTTTTGTTGCCCTTGAAGTGAACGTATTGCTTTTCTTATAATATTACTTCTTTCAACTTTAAAAGCTAACTCATCATCTCCTTTAGTTTTCTTATTACTAATTTGCTCTACTACAGCATTAAGTTGTTTAATAAACAGATCTAATTTTTTATCTCCTGTAGTTTCAGAAGGAGCAGATACAGGAGTTAGTGTAAGAGGGTCCATATTATTTGGATCAACACTACCAATTTTTATACCTTTTATTTTTAAAGGGCTGTTTGGATCTTGAAAGTTATCTCTCTGTAAATCCATTATAATAGGAACAGCTCTGTTCTTACCAATCTCTTTTATATTATAGTTATCTAGTAATATTTTTCTGTATCTATTTAACTGAATTCCATATGCACCTTGTTTAAACCAAGCAACATCTTCAGCAGTTGGAGAGACATTCATAAACTTCCAGTCATATATATTAGCTGTACCATCTTCTTCTACAATAAGTAAATCAATAGTACCTGCTTCTTTTTCTTTAGCATCGTATACTTTTAATTCAGAAAGGACTAATGGGTTTTTTCCATCTTTAGAAAACTCTGCTATAAGATCTGTATAATACTTTTCTAATTTAGTATAAACATTATTATCAAGTACGTCCTTTATATATGGTCTTTCTCCAGGAGTAACTCTTCTTGTACCATCACTATTAAAAAATCTATCATGTATTTCTTCAAAGAATTCATGATACCTAGTACCTAATTTACGCTTTACTTCATTATCTTTTTTCTCTGATGGAGTAAATACCTTATCTCCAAACTTGCTTTTATACCAAGCTTTAACTCTATCAGTTACTCTCTTTTTAATTATTACGTACTCTCCATCAATAAGAAGTTCATAGAAGCTTGTAGCTTTTTTATCTCCTATAAGAACTGGACTACCTTCTTCTTCTTTAGTTTCTGTTTTTCTAAGAGTCTTTTCAGTAATGTTTACCTGCCTCATAAACTCCTTTTGAGCATCACTAGCTTGGTAATACATTTCAGTACTATCTAAATCAACATAGCTTCCTTCAAACTCACCTCCTAATACAGTTTTAGCTGTCTTAGAAAAGATATCAATGTTTGCTTTTTTATACTCACCTCTAAACCAATCAGTTATACTGTCCCACATTCTTCTCACCATAGATCTGTTTTCTTCTAAAGACAGATCTTCGTTAGATATGTTATTTACAATAAGCTGTGTAATAAGTTTATCTACAGCCTCTTTTTTTATTTTTCTAATGTTAGGTTTTCCGTCCTCTAATTGGTATGCAGGAAAGTCTTTATACTGATCTAAGGTTTCTTTATAAATTTTAAATCTACCTATTTTAGAAATCATTTCTGTTACAGTCTTGGGATCTACCTGATTAATGATTTCTGTAGCAACGTGAACCATTTCTTCTGTAAGAGTATCTACTCCATACTTACCTTCAGATATAGCAATAACACCTGTAGCTAAATCAGTTACTGCATTTATAGATGACTCATCTATGTCAGGATTGTTTTTTGCATATGTAGACAATGGTTGAATTTGTACACCCATCTTCTTAATTACTTGCTTCACCTTATTTATTATTTCAGGTGAGTTATCAAGTAACTCATTAGCAGGCACATTACCGTCATACTTATCCCATAAGTAATAAGCTAAGTCTGGTTTAGCAGCTTCAAGAGCTTTCCATTCTGGTAAATTTATATTTGGACATGTTGCCATTAACCTTTACATTTTAATGTTAGTATAATATTTGCAGACTTTTTAGAGTAGCCAATTTCTTCTAATAATTTTGCAGTGATTTCTTCAGGAATATATTTTTCACCATCAGCTAGTAATATTCTTCCATCATTTAATTTTGCCATGATTGCACCACCTTCTTCTGTGCTTGGATATTTAAGATCAAGAGCACCACTCCAGGCAGATACAACAGTAGCATCACTCACTTCTGTAACCTTTATAAGTTGGTTATCTATTTTAGATTTAGATGCAGTATCATAATATTCTTGAGCTCTAAATCCATCACCTAATCCATTTATTGCTTTATATATAAAGTAATTCTTTTTAGTTTTTGGATTATAATAAACAAGTGGGTCACCTTGATCCATAACTCTTTTAAACAAACCTTTATTTATATAAGAATAATCTCCTTCTTTTCTTTTTTGATTTCTTTCTATTCTACTAACAGATAAATCATTCCAGTTATAACTAATTATATCATCACCTGGTTTAAAATATCTAACATCTTGTGTAATAGTTAAAGGAATTTTACCATCATTAAATGCATTATTTACACTAGCAGGACGTGCCCAAGATGCAATTGCTGGATAACTTGCTTGCCTAGCATTACTGTTTTGAGGAGTAATCATATATAAACTGTCTGAGCTTACTATATCTGAATCAGTCCAGCTATTTCTCTCAAGCATATTTACATCAGCAAAGTTCTGTAAGTTAGGCATATTATCTAAGATGCGCAAGGTGTATTTATATAAACTTGCTACATCTTCATATGGTAAATATGATGTAAATGATATAGGACTATTTGCTAAACCTGATTGTAAAACTGAAAGCTTAACAATATCATCGTAAAGATTAGCTTGACCCATAGTTTGTAAAAACTTTTTTAGTGATCTAAAAGAAAATATAACAGAGTTTACATCATATGCTTTTGTACCAATACTATTAAGTTTTAAATTGTTAGGAAGATTACCTGCTGATCTTGCTGGCATTGCTTGTAAATTATTTACAACTAAATTATTACGCATTGTATAATATGGAGAACCTTTTTTAGCTGTCTTTATTTTATTTACTAACTCTAAAGCTTGCGCTGAAGTACCAGTTGTATCAAGTAATACTTTCTGAAGTTGTGTATTTAAACCTCTTGTTTGTACTCCCCAATCTATTAAACTATTTACAGCTTTTCTAGCAATCTTTATAAATTGTTTATCAGATTTATTAATATGTGGAAGCAATATAGTTTCTAAAACTCTTCTTACATTACCTCTATCTGATAATAAAAAGCTTGATATTGCATCTCTTGTATTTCCCCTTCCTCCAGGAGAGTAATCTTCTGTTATACCAAGTCTATTTGCTAAATTTCCTAACCATGTATCATTTAATCTAGACTCAGCACCAGCTATTAATGACTCTTGGGCTTGTTTATATTGTATTTGTTTTTTAAATATTAAGAAGTGATCATTAATTACTGTTGTGTCAAAGTTTGTTCCGTTTGTAAATTTATAATACTCTCCAGACATTCTAGCATATTTCAAAAACTCTTTTAAGTATTGAGGTTGATTGCTGTCTATCTTACTTGATGAAGACATTGTTTGCTCTAATGTATCTGCATTTGGAATAACAAAGTCTTTACTTTTTGTCTCAGTTCTAACGAATCCTCCATATTGATCTATGGTTTCATTATAAATATCAGGATTAAATAACCAAGTCTTTCCTTCATTTTCAAGAGTGTTTAAGTATGTACGTATAATTGGTTGGTTTACAAAAAATATTATTTGATCAATTGGTACACCTATTCCGTTTAGAAAAAGAATTGTTGGTGCAAGTTGAGGAGTTGCACCTAGTTCCATAATCCATGGACCTTTAGATATATCTACATGTCCGTCCATTAATTGACTATTAATGTTAGATATTAATTGCCCAGCAGCATTATATATTCCTGAAAGAGATGCTTTTCCTTCATACTTATTGTAATTTTTAAATGCAATTTTTCCATCACCTAGCCAAGCTTGATCCTCTTTGGGTAGTGATGTTAATCTATCAGTGTCTATAGTAATAATAGATTTTTGATTTAGCGAAAGTCCTGTTTGAGAAATAGCATCTATACCTATTGCTTTTTTACCTGAGACAAACGCTTGTCTTAGAGACAACATAAATCTATTGTCTAACATGTTACCTACTTTTGTGTAGTTAAATGCCTGACCTTTAGTTTTATTAACAACACGCTTGGCTAAATCTTTTAGATAGTCTGCAGAGTTTGGTCTAATTAATTTCTCAAAGTTTTGAGGGTGTGATGCAAGCTTTCTAGAAGAGTTTATATAACCGTTCTCTAAAGACTGCTTGTATAATTTGTTAACTACTGCATCTCTAACACCTATCTCAGACAGCTCATTTATAAATGTCTCTAAAGAATCTTCTTGATCTACTACACCTAGTTGTGCTAATAGGTCTCCATATTTATCATTTGGATTGTTTTCTATAGCAGCATCATTATTAATTAAACCTTGAACTTCCCAACTTTTTAATTGACCTAAAGCATCTAATTGTTTTTTCTGAGCAGCATTAAATAGTTTTCCACTATCAAATAAATCAGCAATCTTTCGTTTAGAGTTTGTACCTGTTCCAAAGAAAGGCACTTCTTTAAGTTCGTTATTTATATAAATTACATTTTTTAAATATATAGATAGTTTATCAATATCAAAATCCGATCCCACTTTCTCTACAATTGCTGATGGTACAACTACGTTATCTCCAAACTCCTTTGGTAATATCATACCCACTCTAATTACATCTATTGAGTTTTGTGCTTGTGTAGGTATACGGAAAGCTAATCCTTCTAATATTCCTTGATTTTCTTTTTTATTTAAATATTCTAGTAATTTTTCATCAGACATGTTGCTATTAAACCAACGCCCAACTCCTATCTCCATAACTCTTTTACCATCTTTATCCTCATAGAATTTTAGAATGTCAGAGGTGTGACCGTTTAATTTTTCATTAAACTCAGCTCTTGTTTTTTCAAATAAAGTTGATGGTATTTGAGTCTTTTGTCCACCAGATATTTTAGACCTAACTAGTTCTTTATTAATTATAGAGTATAGAATGTTTCTAACTTGTTGATACGCAGGTGTTATTTCTAAAGCAACACCTTTTGTTTCAAACTGTTCTAGAGCTATAGAAATATTATCATTAACTTCTCGTTTAAATAATTCACTACGAAGAGTCTTTGCAGCCTCTGACATATTTATAATCTCGTAACCTTCATTAGTTTCAGATATTCCTAAACGTCTGAGAACTCTTTGGTATGCATCTTCTGTTAAAGCTTCTAGTATCTCAGTATTGATTATTGCTTCTCTATATATAGGTGATTCATCTTTCTTTTCAATAAGACTTAAGTTTTCCCATTGTTTTTCTCTAGAAAGTTCTTCTTCACCTATAAGTTGTTTAAAGTCAATAGGTACACCGTTATCAAACATGTCTAATGTTAGAAGCTTAGTTGTTTGAGAACCCCTTGTAACTAAACTAACTTCTTTAGAGGGAACCTCAGACTGTATACCCATTATAGAAAATGGTATTAATATCTTATCTTTGTACTCATCATTATTAAATGAACCATCTTTATTATATGTAGAATGTAATGACTCAGCTCCTACCTTTCTAGCAGACTTAAATGCTATATAATCAATGCCTTCTTTCTGCATTTTATCATATAACTTTACACCATTGTCTGCACCAACTTCTTTCATTATTCTATATGAAAGAGGATATAATGAATTCTTATCAAGAACAACATTATTATAGCTTGAATTATTTCCAGACTTGTCTAACTTAGATCCTGACACAATAGGTTTCTGATCAGGGTATGCAGACTTAACTGCTGGGTTTCCTTCTTTTAATAATGCTAATTCTTCTGGACTACGCTTTATACTTTTATCTCTTTTCTCCCAAGCTATATCATATCTATATTGTTTTTCCTCAGCAGCATTCCAGTTATCAGATTGTATTCTCATAGCTCTGTATGCTGGAAAAGATATAATACTTGCACCATCTGTTTCTTCATAAGGTTTATATCCAGGTAAGTCAATTGCACCTACTACATCACTGTGAGTAGCTGTTACAAAATGATCTTTTGTAAAACTGTAATAACCTATATCATTACTGCTCTCATAACCTTTATTCCAAAGTTTATTTTGTTGAGCTTGAAACATAGGAGAGTTGTTTACAAGAGTTTGACGCGGAGATAAGAAACTTTTTGTACGCTTTAATTCATCTGTATATTGATATGGGTCAGAATATAAAAGCTTGTGCATTTCAATATTTGCAATCATATAAT
>Ga0233414_10000145_pt1 | contig 30926 bp, 40 predicted proteins | sample Na_anoxic_10_MG_FD_189020 | JGI IMG/M metagenome (GOLD analysis project Ga0233414, IMG submission 189020) | Seawater microbial communities from Saanich Inlet, British Columbia, Canada - Na_anoxic_10_MG | ecosystem: Environmental > Aquatic > Marine > Inlet | place: Canada: British Columbia... | reverse complement strand
AAAATGAGAAAAAAAGGTGTGGCGGACTTTATGAAGGAAAAAAACAAAAATGCCTAGAAAAAAAATAAAAAACTTTTGGATGTACGCGTTCATGACTGTGGCAGTAGTTCTTGGTTTGGCAATTTTTGGTTTAATTTCTCTTGATATTCCTGGAGTATCAAACGCAGAAGACCAAACATTAGATACCATTGAAGCAGTGGCTCAAGCAACATGTAACGTAGAAGACGTATCATTAAGGTATAATGACCGAGATGATTACTTAGCAACAACCGACCCTGGTGCACAAGCTTACATAATTAGCGGTGACGTATCAGCACAAGCACTTAACGACGATGGTACTTTAACAGTTCCTACCAACGCAGAAATTACTATGTTAGCTGGAGAAAACTCTTCAACTTACTTTACTGAGTTAATTACTGCTAACACTTTGTGTAGTGACCCATTCGACTTAGATGTTGAACTTAAAAACGTTGGTTCTGCAACCATGACATTAGTTAACGATAATGGTGTAACCTCTAACGCAGACGCTACTGCTGAAGCAATGTCAGCTGACAGTGCATACACAACTGAAGTTAGTGTACGAGCACCATCTAAAGACTGTGTTTCTAACGATGCAGGAATGGTAGTAGCTGTAGAATACGACGCAACTTACTTTAGTTCATTCGACAGTGACTTAGTTGATTACGACCAAGCTATTTACATTACACACAACTCTTCTGGTGAAGGAAGTCAGAACTCTGGTTTAGACCAATGGAAAACTTTCCTCTACGGAGGTTCTTTATGTGATAATGAAAAGCTAGAATTCGTTATTGTAGCAGAAACCACAAGTACACAACCAACTGAAGATACTAACCCTGTGATTTGGTTGTTACCACTAGACTATGACAAAAATGAAGACGATTTAAGCCCTATCTTATCTATTTACGATGAAGATAACAACTTGATTGCACCTTCAACTGTTAACGTAACTTACTTCGTTGACTAAGGTCTACAAATACTTTTTCTTTTTTTTTTATTTTTAACAAAAAAACCAGGTGGTATTCATGAAACAAACAAAAATCATATTCATATCAATCATATTTATCATAATTTTATCCGTTATGGTTCTAGCTCCACAATTGCCAGACTTTGACCTACCTGACCCCGAACCTATTGACGGAGGGTGGGGTCGAGACATTCCACAAGAGTATGAAAGGGATGAAATAGATGATGATGAAGAAGATAATTGGGATAATTGGGATAATTGGGAATTACCACAAGAACGTGAAGCAGAACCAGAACTTCTTGACAGAGATTTAGAAGATGATGACATTTTTGAACTTGAATTATTAAATAACCAATTTGTTTACCAAGCAGATAATGATAAGAACCTAACAATAGAGGTTTACCTTTTAGATGGAAATTCTTATAGGCAAAGAACAGATTTTGATGTATTTTATTTAGATAATGAAGGAAATATTAATTATACTCAACCAGAAGATTCTACTGTAAGTTTTGGATTTAACTTCTCAACATTCCCTAATACTGAAAATGTTAAGTTTGTAATGGAAAGTAATGAAGAATTGTTTGACAACGGGGTGTTAGGTATTGGTTTTATTGAAAGTATTACTGAAGAGAACTTTACTCAATGGCAGACTTATTTAGATTATCGTATTCAATATTTTGATTTTGTTGATATGCAAAACAAAAATGTTAATGCCAGTTTTACTCTTAACCAATTAAATGATTACACTTATGAACTGGTTGTAATTAACGCAACAGATTTCGACCCACAAGTTAGTGACGTTTTCACTTCAGACTTAGGCGGAACTTACGTTAATACTGAGTGGGATAGTACTCTTAAAGCAATAAGACCTTCGGCAGACGTCTTATATGCTATCAAGGGAGATGTTAATTCAACCAAGATTTATGATTACTCACACAACACCTATTTAAGTGATAATGACGGTGCTGTTTATGTTACTTATGGCAGAAATAACGGTGCTTACTTGTTTGATGGCTCTAACAGTTTTATTAATGTAACCGACCTTAAAGCTGGAAATTCAGACTTATCGGCAGATTTCACTATATTAGCTTGGGTTAATGTAACTTCCTTTCCGGGTGCAAGTAATCTTCCAATATTTTCTAAGGCAGTTCCGGGAGCTTTCACTCCGGCAGACAAACAATTTTATTTTAGTGATGATGGTAAATTAAATTTTCAAGTTGGTAGCGGTTTGGCAATAAACTCTCTCGCCACCATTAACGCTCAAGAATGGGCACACATTGGAGCAGTTTACAATTCTGTAACTGAAAACTTTACTTTTTATGTTAATGGTATGAAAGACAATTCAACTAATTCTTTATTTGCTGGAGATAACGCTAATGCACAATTTTTAATCGGGCAGTTAGCTAATAGCGATTACTTTCCGGGAATTATTGACGATTTTTACTTTTTCACTGACGTTAAAACAGACGCAGAAATATTAAGCCTTTACAATGGCACTAATTCAGGTAGCGATTACGTTCCAGACTATAAGAAAGATGGTTCTGAAGCGTACTTAAGTAATGTGCTAGAAGGAAGTCTTAATGATATTAAATGGCTTAACATGACTGTTGGCGGTTTGTTTGGTACACAAGCAACACCATTAAGAAATTTAGCTTTAGATAGTATTAATTTTAGTTTAAATGGCGATACAGCAGACTTAACCGAACTTATACAAAGCAGAACACCAACAGCACAATTATTAACAATTTCAGATTATGGTTTAAATGGAAGTTATTGGTTTGACGGTGTTAGTAACAAACTTATTTACGATTCAGAATTAACTTCTGCACAACCTTTTAGTTTAAACTTTTGGATAAAACAAACTACTAACGAACCGGCTGGTAATGGCGGGATATTTTCAACTTCAAACGAATTAACTGCTAACAGTTGGGAATTTGGCTTCGGTAGTTCTGGCGGTTGTGCTGGTAAATATTCATTAAGAGGTAATGCAACAGATGGCACACCTTTTGAAACATGTTTAACAGATACGAGTTTGGGCTGGAATCATATAGGTGTAGTTTATGATGGTACTGATTTTAATTTATACCAAAATGGTTTATTAGTTGGTAGCGATACAATAGCAATTTCTTCACCAATAAGCATATTTAAGTTTGGTACTTCTAGAGATGGTAAAAACCATTATGAAGGTTTTATTGACGAAGTTAGATATTACCATAATAAAGGGCAAACTCTGGAAGAAGTAAACAGCGACATGAGACAAGGTTCGGGAACAAAAACAACAATAGAAGTTAAGTCAAGCACAGATAACGTAACCTTTTCAGGCTTCCACGATTTAACTTTGGGCGATATTGGTGCAGGTAGAGGTAACATTAGCAGAAACCTTCCCGGCGGTAATTATTCACAATACAGAATTATATATGATTGGTTTGGTTCTCCTTTAGTACCTTACATTACTCGGGTAGATGTTGGATATTATGACCAAAGCACTTACGTGGGTGTAACAAATACTGCACAAGACAGTACAATGAGCGTATTATATCAAAATGATGTAGTTGACTATTATCCACAACAAGAACTTTTAGATGCAATAACTTTCACTACAACTGGCGTTACTGTTGATACTGAAACTTACCCTAGTTTACAAACTGGCTTTTTAATCAATTGGACTAACCCTGTAAATTATGTTAATCCAATTTTGTTACACAATGGCAGACAAATTCAAAGTCAAGCAATTACAAGGGAAGGAAACAACTTTTTAGCTAATGTTAGCGGTGCGAGTACTTGGCAATTTGTCGAAAGTAATTTTACTAATGGAACTTTTGTTAATACTACTAATTGGGCAGATGGTTTAGGTTTAGATGTTGTAAATGTTGGAAGTTTCCATTTAAACGTAGACGAAACTAACCCCCGAGACAGTTCTTTAATTAACTCTTCAACTGTCGGCGATTCACCAACTTTTGTAAGTAATGGTCGGTTTGGCGGTGCTTACAGCTTTGAAGGTGGAACAGATATAGACATTACTAATATTGTAGATTACAATTTTGGAACTGATGATTTTAGTATAAGTGCTTGGGTTAAAAATGACGATATTGGAACAGACCAATACATTTTTAGTAAAGGCGGTGACGCAAATGTTGGGTATGCTTTAGGAATTCAGAACAATTTATTTTCTGGATATATTAACGCTGTTGGTGGGAGTGACCAAGATTGTAATTCAACGACAACTTTAGAAAATAATACTTGGTATCATTTAACTGCGGTTTATGATAGAGATGATGTTCTTAGTATTTTTATTAATGGAGATTATGAAACAAATTGTTCTTACGACGCAAATAATAACGAATCTGTTGATAATCTTTTAACTCCAAATATTGGTTCTTATAGTGATGGTACAACAAACCCTTCCAATGGCACAATTGACGAAGTTAATGTTTACCGCAAGGCTTTAAGTGGTAATGAAGTTCAAACTTTGTATAACTATTCTCAACCTTTAACTTATGATAATAGTTCTAACCAATTAGTATTTCATTTAGATTTTGAAAATGCCACCGGTACTACTATACAAGATAAGTCAAGCTATAACGAAACTTGTGTAGGTCAAGCAAGTGGTTTAATAAGTCAAAGTAGTAAATTCGGTGCTGGTGCAGAACTTAACCAAAGTAATACTAACTGGTATAATTGTCCAGCAGACGCAGACCAATTACAGATAGACGAAGATGATAAATGGACTATAATGTCTTGGTATAAAGCCGAAGATGTTCCGGGCGGTACTGCTTCGACTTTAATCGCTAGTAGATGGGGAAATCCATACTGGCAAATAAGAATTAACAGCGGTGGTGTTTGGATATTATTCTTCCATAATGGCACTAATGCCGGAAACAATCCAGCTTCTGGTACTGGTGTTGATGATGACACATGGCGACACATGGCAATAACTAAAGATGGCGGAGAAATAAAATGGTATCTTGAAGGAGAACTTGACAAAACAACGTCTCTCGCAGTTGTCGGCACTTGGGATAATCCATCAAATAACATGACTATCGGCTCTTATAACACTAATGGTTTATATCCATTTAATGGCAGTATTGATGATTTAAGGATATACAACTCAACATTTGACGCAACTCAAATTCAAGAGGTATATAATAGTACTATAACCAACTATTACTTATCTCACGAAGCCGGAACGTATGCCAGTCAAACTTTTGATGGTGTTGACGACGATTCTATATGGACTGTTGCAATAAATCCTTTTGCAACCAATTTGACAGCAATAGAAGGAAGGGCAGACAATTCAGCTGACTTGAGTGGCGAATCTTTCGCAACGTTAACACAAGACGGGACAAACTATTCAAACGTACTTGATACTGGTAGATACTTTGAATATAAGCTAACTTTGTCAAGTAATGGCTTAACATATACACCTTACCAAAATGTTACTATGTGGTCAAGCTATACCGCTCCGGCTGGTGGTGGTGGTAGTTCTTCAAGTTCAAGTAGTGGCGGTACTGGTACTCTTCAATGTCCTGAAGGAGAATACTTAGGTGTAGACAATTACTGTTATCCTGTTGTTGAAGAAAATGTTGTTGAAGAAACTGCAACTAACCTATTAGACAATTTCAATAACGTAGTAGATTACGTTACTATGAAAGCTGTTGATATGGTAGATAATGACGAAAACCTTTTGCAGAAAGCTCTTATAGGACTTTTCATTGTAATCGTTATTATCGGTTTGGTAGGATACTTCTTCTACGAACCTGAATATTAAAATGTTAGAAAATACTACCAAATTTGTAGAAACAGCGTACGAAACTAATCAAAGTCTTACCATACTGGTCGGTACTGCAATTTTCATTATATTGCTTTTACTGCTCATTTGGTATTTTGATAAAAAAAACAATAAATAGTGAGGTGGAAAAATATGGCTAAATGGAGCATAAAGAGAATGATTCTTGCTCTAGTAGGTCTAGCTGGTATAAGCGCTTTTTACAGCATAATTACTGGTTGGGACGCCTTTGTAGCAATGGGTTGGCTGATGTCAGTTTCAACAATGTTACTTGCAATCGGTGGTCTTAGCTGGGGTTTTGTAGCAGTTACAGGCAAGGACTTACTAAGCACAATTGGGTTAAAGTAATTCTTTAACTCTTTTTTTTGTATACCTACCAACTTGGCATCTTGATAGGGACTTTTTAGTAAAACAATCTCTGCACCGCCATCCACTACACGGTTTTTTACAAGTAATACAATTTCTACGCGTCATCTATAATCACCAATTTAGTACTTTATTGTCAGTTATACCCTCTACTTCCCACTTTTGTTATTGTAGTGGGTAATTGCGCAGTCTATTTTAGTCTTAATTTTGTTACTTTTTTATTTTGAACGTCATTTTGCGCACTATTTAGCGGTCAGCCATTTCAAAAGCATTAAATAATAGTTCTGTTAGATTCATTTTCCCCTCTCAGCCATGATTAAATACATAAACAGCTATTACAAAAGCAACTAAGCAAACAATTTGTAAAATATCTAAAAACCAATCTAGTTTATTTCTTTTTACTACTTCTCCACAACTTTTACATATTTGTGCCATTTTATTTAGCGGTCAGCCATTCAATATTTTTGAAATCAATAATGGGATTAGGTAACATAATAATATTAATCCAACACCCATCAAAAGAGCTGTATTTTTGTTATTCATTTTATTTAGCGGTCAGCCATGAATTATGAAACAAGCAGTTGAAAACTCATGGGAACTCATGACCGACTATCGCCTAACCTTTTATTTGCTATCTTGCAGTACTCCTCACTCATTTCAAAACCTATAAAGTTTCTACCTAACTGATTACACACAGCAGTAGTAGTTCCAGAACCAACATAAGGGTCACACACTAATTCCTTTTCATTTGAAAATTGGTTAATTATATCTCTTACAATTTCCATTGGTTTTTGTGCGGGATGATTATAATTAATCTTTTCAGGAGAAGATTTTATATAAGTGTCATGTTTTGTTTTTACTTTATGGTCTGGTCTAAAAGGCTTACTTTCTCCTTTCTTAAATATGATTACAGGGTCAGTACATGACATCCAACCATTTCTCTTATGGGCTGTTCCCCATCTCCTATACAAAAATATTTGGTCATCATATCTTAGTTTAGTATTTTTAACTGCCTGAAATAATAATGGTAAGATTCTTTTATCATAAAAAATAACTGCAAATCTACCTTCTTTTAATATTCTACCAAACTCTATCATAGAAACCATTATTGAAGATACACCCATAATATTATCTGGGTCTACACTTGTCCCATATTTTTGAGATAATTTATAAGGTGGGTCTGTTACTATTAAATCAACGCTATTATCTGGAATCTGTTTCAATCCTTCCAGACAGTCCATGTTATAATATTTTGTTTTGTTCCATTTTATTATTTAGCGGTCAGCCATGATGTGGATAACATATTTCGGATTAGGTAGAATATTCCACTTCCACCCCACTACCTTTTGTGTTCATCCTACTTGCCCTTTCCTCATGACCGACTCTCGCCTTCTTCAGTGATTGCGCTTAACTCCTCATTGATTTTCTCAATAGTATGTTCATGATAGCGTAACAATTCTGATATGAAAATCTTTAATTTTTTGTTTTCCTCGACTATTTTTTGGTTGTACTCGTCCATTTTTCCCTCCTTTGTTAAATGCACTTTAAATTACGCTTAACGTTAGGTGCAATCACCACACAATTGCACACAACATTATTATGACTATCGCCAGTGAAAAAGTTACACAAGCGAAAACTACGCCCAAAGAAAAGTTAAATAATTGTTCTCGTTCCATCATTCTACCTCCAATAAATCTCAGTATTGGGAAGAAATCGGATAATTCCTTCACACATACGCTCATTTGTGTTAAATGTAATTAATCTCGGGTCGCATATCATTCTTCTTCCCTCCTTTTATCGTACTGGCAATGTTTTTTACAGTACCTTCTGTTGACAACGTCAGTTGTAAAATGTTTGTTACAGCGCGGAAATCTACACCTTTTCTGGAACTTAGTCGCATGTACCCTGTCCAGAGTATTCAGGAATATTATCATCTTTACACCTCTTTTTGCGATGGTCTGGAGTACACTTGTACACGTTACGTGCAATTTTTACATCTACAGTTTCTTCCATTCTATCTTACCTTTTTTTTGAAAATGTTTCTTGTCCCAATTGTTACATCTTAAGGAACAGTACTTGCTTAAACGCCTATGTTTCTCGCCACAGGTGTAGCAAGATTTAAGTTTTCTCTGCTTCTGTACCATCCTCTACCACCAAAAATAAGCCTATCTGGTCAGTACGTACTGTAAAGTAATGGTCTTTTCTATCAGGTTTACTTTCATCAAGCACGCCATAATATTCTTCAACATAATCGCCTAACATAACATACTTAACATTATCAGCATTGACAACGTCATCTACACGGACTACCATTTCGTAATAGTTGAACTGGTCATCTTCCAGAGTGGATAAAACTTCGTAAGCGCCCAAAACATTGTAAGTGCCTAAATTTTCTGCATAATCGTCAACTTTCTTTATATGGAAAGCTTCAAGACCATTATTACTTACTGAACCATTAATGGTAAATTGCCGAAAATCTGTAGTGTAAAAGTAGTAATTTAAGGTACGGGCAAAATGGTTCGGTAAGACTAAACCGAAACCTTTACCTTCATACTCACTTTCAAGTCCAAACAGTTCGTCACCCTTATCAAGGACGAAACTGCTGCTACCAGGCTCGTCGTCATCTTCAGCAATAACGCATAAAGATAATGCCAACAAGCTGATAACCACAAAAATGCCTAATATTTTTGATTTCATGTTAATTTAACTCCTTCCAGAACTTTTCTTTCAATTTCTGGCGTGATTTTTAAATAAAATTGTGCAGTAGTACGCGGGTCACGATGACCTAACCGGTAAGCGATAATCTGTAAATTTACGTCTTGGGAAAGGAGGTAGAGAGCCAAACCATGCCGAAACATGTGAGGGTGGAGCTTAATGCCTAGCATAATACCATATTTCCTGATTCTGTCCCAGGCGTTCTGTCTCGTCATGTTGAATGGCTCTCTTTCATTAAATTCGTTGTAGAAAAGGCTCAGTTCGTACAACAGTTCCTGTGTCATCGTAATTTTTATTAGCCTACGCGTCTTTTTAATCTTAAAATGTAACTGTTTGTTTTCAAAATCTATATCTTTCTTAGTAACTTTAACAATATCGCCAATCCGACCGCCAGTTTCCCACATGAACTGGAGCAATAACTGGTCGCGCCTAATCATGTAATAATCACGTTTGTTTCTAAGGTGTGCAACTTTATACTTTTTACTGGGTAAAGTCAGCAACTGTAAGTACTGCTGGTACGTTATGTGCGACGGTAAATCGTCAGTAGTCCTTAAATGATTGTTGAAATGGGTTATTTGTTGCATTTTATAGTTGAGTTAACCTCTTTTGTTCATCTATAGACGCACATTTGAATATGTGTAATGCTAATTCTGGTTTCACACAATTTCTTAACAATAATCTTGCTTTTTGACATTGTGGTACTAACATATTCAAATCTTTAGCCAATTCTTCTGACGTACTCCTTGCAACATCAATATTACTAAATTCCTTACCTTCAATAAAGAAATTACTCCAAAATATGTGCCTGCCCATTTCAACCGACGGTTTTATTAAAGTGTCATAATATGGTTTGACATTTTCCATAACCCAACTCCCTTTAAACCAGCTTTTTAAAAAGATAATTTCTTGGTATAGTACCATTGAAGGGTATCTTTTTACTGGCATTGAATAATTTAACACGCTGTGTGTTGGGCAAGGTGGTGAACTCCAAATAAAGTCAAATTCCTTATAATGCCTTAAAAGGTATTCGTGAGCGTCACCAACTATGACTTTATCATTTGGAAAATTAGATTTATATTCCCCAGCAATATCTTCATTAATCTCTACTGCTGTTACTTCTACATTTTCCCATAGCTTACGATTACCTCCAATTCCCGCGTACAGGTTCAACACTTTTATCTTTCTCATTTGACATTCCTAGTATATTGTAAAATCTGTTACATGCTTTTATTACAGATTTGACGTTTTTACGTGCCTCATTGTGATTTTTTGGGTACTTTTCATGCTACAGATTTTACTTCTCTGTATCAAGGTATAATTTGACATTTTTATTTAAACCTTTCGTGTCACTTGAAAGTAATCCTACTCTGTTACCTTCAAAATTGTTATATAAACCCAATAAAGTAAAGCCACGCCAGTTAAAAAGCCATATCCCACGTGCATCACGTAACTACTGTTTGGAATGAATCCCTCCAATATTGTAGCAGAAATTAAAACTACGCAAAGGAAAGATATGTTTATGTAATCTTGGTTGTGTGTCATTTTATAAAAAGGGGAAATTAATCCCCTTGCATTTCTTTTATTCGTACGAAGCGTTGTAAGTCTTCCTCACCATTGTCGAACTCAAGGTCGCTCTCCAAGAAAGCTTGTAAAGTGGTACTGTAAACTTCTTTACCATTTTTAGCGGTAGTGTAAATGAAAACCACTTTCTTTACTTTAAGTTCAACAAGTTCGTGTAAGACATCTAAGGAAATACCAAAACCTTGATATTTCCGAAAGAAATGCCTTCCATTAACTTCTCTAACGTAACAATCTTTCTTTATTACGCCAAATTTTTCGTACATTTTACTCGACCGCCTCAACTTCAGGCTTATCTGGGTCAGTAACTACAAACATTTGTTTGCCTTTAACCATTTCTTTGGTTATCACCAGACGTTTACCTTTCAAAGGCATGTGTTTCTTCAAACCACGAAGTAATGACCAAGCAGATGTTAAAATAACACGCTCTTCATTTTCTTCTTCTACATCAAACACGTAAAATACGCCATCAGCTTCCGTTGATGGAAATTCGTGCGGGTTATCAGCAAGAAATACCAAATCGTGGCTATCTCCAACTTTTTCCCATTTTACTTGTTCCTTTCTTTCAGGTTCTTCGGTACTCATGTTTTCCCATTCGCCCTGTTGCGGTTTTTTCGGTTCTTCCATTTTGTTCCTCCGTCCTTTTTTTGATGGACTAAAATCTGTGAGTTTTTTACTTTTTATCATTGCATTATAGCTAATTGTCATTTGTTTACCTTCAAATACCCTGGTCTTACCTCAATAAGTTGTCCAGATTGTTTCATTTCATTGATAAATTGGTCATTAATGGATAAATCATCTTTCAACTGTTCAACATTCATTAAACCACCATCACCAAAACGGTCAATATGGAAAGTAACGTCTCCAAACTCTATTTCTGGGACAAATGGGACAAATAAGATGGGTTTTTCACTTAGTTCTCCTATAGAAGAGTTAAGTGGAAAAACAGTCCTATTTGTCCTTTTTATCCCAGAATCATCAAAAATCATTAATTTCCAGTTTTCCTTCAGTCTTATGCCGTCTATCCAGTTAGTGTTTAATGCCTCCCCTCCTCCAATTGGCTTATTACATTTCTGAGTATACAGCCCTTCTTCAGATAACATTTCATAAAATTCACCCCTAGATACCTTACGCTTCTTATTCGCAAGTAAATATTTAATGTATGATGTATACAACTCAGCAGACTTTACAAATAAGTCGTCTCCAATATCACAACATAATTGAATGAAGTATGGCAATGGATTACTTGCCATTATGTACGCCCTCTTTCTTTCTTCAATAGTACCTTGATTAGTGAAGCTACCCTTGTTTAGTAAAGATGGCAGTAACTCTACAATTTTTTTAGATAAATTTTCGTATTCTTCTTCAGGTATGCTGTTTACTATGTCCTTACCTTCTGGGAATTCATTCGGAAAGTTGATTATTAACCACCTTCTATAAAATCCTTCACTCGTATCAAGACTTGATGGTAAACTATTACTGTTAATGATAATCTTAGAATAGTTATAATCATCAAAAGGTGTTTTTCTCTTAAATTCAAACCCTATCAAGTCACCACCACTTAATTTTTTTAGTAATGATGTTTTCTTTATTAAACCAAAGTTAGTTTCACCTAACGTACATACAAGTTTCTTATATAATTTTGCTGATTCAAACCTATTATCTATTAATAAGTCCAGTTCCGTACTACATATATTATCCATCCCAATAAATCTTTGGACAATCTTTTGGAATTGACTTTTACCATTACGTCCACAACCTACTAAGCAAAACAATAAGTGTATAGGGTAGTCAGTTAAACAACAATATGCTATGATTTCATAAAGTGTTTGGACAAAATCCTTACCAACCCATTCTGTAAATAACTTATCCATTATTGGCGTATCACTATTTTCACCTATACTCCAAGGTATCGGATTACACATAAAATAATTTGGGCTTACTCTTTCTATATGTTTAGTTTTTATATTAAACACTTTATCTTTAAACTGTACCCAGTGTGGAGAACTGTCTTCTGGCATTTTTTTACGTCCTATCTGTTTAAATGCTTCCAAATAATTACATTTAACTTTTGAATTTATTAATTGCCCAGCAAAAGAAAGTTCTTTATCAATCATATTAAGTACGTCAGTATCATCAACCATGTACCATTTATAATTCTCTTTATCCCATATCCAAAAAAGTCCAGATTTATCATAAAAGAAAGGTTGTCTTTCATGTAAAATGTTTACATTATCACTATACTGGTCAATTTTAAGTAACGCGTTTGTTTCTCTCTCTCTGGTCTTCTTAACAAATTCAATAAGACCAAATTCAAATAAATCTTCATTAAATTCAGTATACCCTTCTTTTTTAAGGTACTTTATCACTAATTTACATTCATACAATGCTTTTGACTTAGATTGTACATAACTTAAAACGTAATTCACATCATATAACTGTTGAGTGGTATATTTTGTGTTCTTATTTTCAACATCGTCAAAGGAAGGATAATTTATATAACTTTTCAAGTAGTCATATATCTTAATAGAATCTACCAACCTTAATATTGCAGGTGCTTTATCCTCTTTTTTTTTCTCCATCTTTTTCCTCTCTTTGTTTCATTGCCCAGTAACGTCTACTGGCTTCGCGAATGGAATGTTTATCTGTTGCTAAGATTCTACTCCATGCCATTTCGCCATTCCTCTAATTCACAGTCTATTGAATTTAGACTTAAGTCAATTCTATGCAACATAACTATTGTTATATAATCTCTTAATGAAACATCTAACTTACATTCTTTCCAATCTTCAATTACTTTATTAACAACATGTTGTTCATGATTCATTTTGTTCAACCTCTTTTTTTCTTTTTGCCATAACTACTAGCGTGTCCCCTTCATTCCATTCGGAAAATTTTATCACATTAATGGGCACTGTAATGAAATGTGTTCCTGAATGGTGCTTCTGTATTGTTGCTCCAAACTTTTCAAATTCATCAATCATTTTCGTTTTACCTCCGAAATTGTTTCGTATGTAATCTGAAAACACAACATATATTTAAACTTTTCGACACTCTTTTTGTGTAGTACTGTGACAATTGGGTTATGTTTGTCATTCCAGAGTTAAGAGAAATGTTTAAGTATTATGTTTGAGGTATATCATTTAACATCTACGTGATGGAAGTTTTTAGGAACATCTATCGCCTCTTTTCCTGCGTGCAAGTGGGTTCTGGTTTCCCCTAGATTCGATTGGTCACTTGCATGTAGGTTTTTATTGCTTCTAAGCGACTTTTATTTTACGTAAAGCTTATTCGCTTTTCTTTTTAATCGTGCCCTGAATGAACTTTATTGTATCGTAATCGCCAATAGTTTCACAAAACTGCATTATCTTTTCAACATGTGCAATAACTTCAGGATTACTGGATACTGGTACTAGATTAGTTTCCTTTTCAAGTTGTGCAATCCTTTTTTCCATTAAGTCCATCTGTTTGAACATAGCTAATGCCTTTTTTGGGCATAAATGCAGTTCAGATAGGTGTTTTGTTTGGTCTGCCATCTGTCCAACAGTAAGTTTCAATTCTTCTTCCTGTTCTTCCGGCTCGTCACAGTTATCCATTTCGTCAAGATAACCTTTTTTCATCCATTTATTAAATTTTTCTTTCATTTTCTTATTATGCACAACTTTTTGTGCTTATTTATGGTCAAAATAAGTTTAACACTATAATTATATTATACTGACACCCATGTTTACTTTTACCCGATTTCTTCCTGTTTCTGGATTTTTTACTTTCAAAATCCATTTTTTTGCTCTAATCTTAAAAATTCTATCTTCCCTACAAAAAGCACCTACCATAACGATATGTCTTATGCACAACCTATTAATATTAGTAAGGCGGGACAATTTTGTATATGTAAAGAATCTTTTCTTCCCAGTACGTTCATAATCTGCTTTTAACACAGCGTGTACCTTATCAATCCCTGGGACTGTTGTATCTTTATCTATCCAGATACTATTCCCAAAAGACATCTCAACTCTTTTGAATCTCATTTTGCTGGATGGTACACCTCCTTGAAATGATTACAGGTTGGTAGGAAAGGAAAGAAAGTTATTACTTCCTTATCTTCATTAATAAGAATCCATTGTAATAGGTGTTTCTGTTTGTTAACATATAAAGCATTGTTACGTAACATTGCTATTGCAGACTTGGGAACATTAATTCTACTGAGACCATCAGGGTTATTGAACTTAGGACTTAACAATATGTATCTGTAAGTATCAGCAATATCTTCGTCAATGATTCCTAAACTCTGGACTGCCAGACAATTATAAATTCCTAGACTTCTATAGTTAAACCCAATGTTCTTAATCTCTTCTAAAGCAAAGTTAAAGTCCTGACCTTTCAAACTCTTAGCATAGAAACTTGCATCGTCTAAGAAAAACATTACTGGGTTTCTGTTACCTTCAGTAAAGAAATATTTTACTGCTCGTTTAATCTTCTCACCAATATCAAAACTCATAAACATTCTTTCTCTACTATTATAAGAAATACAAATTGAATTACCAGCCTGCCAGTCGTCTAACATTTTAAGTTCTTTATAATCCTGGCTAATGTATTCAAAATCTTTCAGGTCGGTAAGTCTGTTATTAATTGCATTGATTACACCATTAGGAAGTTCGTCTTCACTATACCTATTACCTTTGATTAATTGTTTGTAAAGATTCTCAATGGTAATGTTTTTATTTTTGTATATTGTCTTAGCAACTTTGGAAGCACCGATACTTGTCAACCCCAAACCCATCCACATTTGTTTCTCGTCAATATACTTTAACCTTAATGAATAAACTTTAAAGTTATGTATCATGTGATTGAAATCTTTAGTAGCAAACGTTGGCATGTAATGTTTCAGTTTAATCCCATGAGGTTTTAAGAACGGTGCTGACCGGTCGTTCTTCCATTCAGTTTTTGCTCTACCACTGTCAGTAGATTTGGGGTCAACGTAACAACAATAATATCCAGCTTCTGCCAACAGTGACCAAACATTTTTCATTATCAAACTCTTACCGTCACCGCTACCGCCCAACAATAAAATGTTGAACGCAATCCTTTCAGTCATTGGTTTACTTATCGGGTCAAACTCTAAAGAAACAATTTCACTTTCAGGTATCTTACCTTGATACTCTTCAATCGGTTTCCTAGTACCGATTGGTATTACTGGCTTCTTCCGATTAATGTAAGGGTTAATATCTTTCTTGTTGTACCTCGACAACATTAGTTTCCAAGTGTGGTCATAGTTAGTCATTTCTTTTTCTTCTTAGGTTTAGGTTCTGGTGGAGGTTCGCTACCGCCACGTTCATACTCTAAAGTTTTTTGTAAGAACTCAATCTGGTTTTTAGAATCAGCTTTAAGTTCTTTCATCTGTTCACGATAACCTTCTTCAATAAAGTCAATAGAGTTTGCTTGACGTTGAATTATAAGTAACATCTTTCTGAAGATACCTTCACATTCGTCGCGGACAAGTTCCATCTTCTTTGGTCTAACTTCAACATTTTCTACCAGAGCTTTCAGGTAAATGAAAAAGTGTGCATCTTGTTTCTGAACTTTCTTAATTATCTGTGAAGTGGTTTTATGTTCACCAAGTGCTGGTATCCATTGAACGTCACTTTCAGGTTCAAAGAAATGTTTAAGGTGCGTTGCCAGTTCTTTAAGTTGGTCGTCAGTAGCGCCAATTTCTTCTGCCAATTCTATAGCATAAGGTTTCATTTATTTTGTCCTCCTTTATTATAATCGATTATGGAAAACAGTTTACTCTTAGCTTCTTTAGATACGTTCAAAGTTCTTAACAACTCTTTAGTTTTTTCGTCTTCCATCTTGTACCCGAAATGTTCCCAAGTGTTCAATAGTTTAAGTGCCAGTTCGTTAGATACAGCTTCTGCGTTAGCTAACTTACGTTGCTGAGAAACTATGGCAGGTATCTGTTCGCCAGTCTTTACATCAATGTTACCAAACAAGTCCATGAAAACTAACCTGATTTTCTTTTCCTTATACTCGCCAGTGAACGGGTCAATCATCGGTCGTTCATCAAAGAAAACTTCTGGCGGTAAGTTACCTGCAATCGGTGAGTTAGTTCTCTTTCTAGCAAAAATAGATTTTATAGGATTCATCGGATAGTCAGTAATTCGAGTAACTCCTTTATACATTCCTTCACGGGGAAAGTCGGAGTTAGTTATGCTAACCCCATGCATCCCCCACCAAACTGTTAATATTTTTTCTCCCATTTTTTTATCACCACATATCAGTATGATTAAGTTCTTTATACTTTCTCCAGTACCATATACAAACAGCTACTAAGACGACAGCGCCAATGCAAAGGTAAATCGTTCTGTTAAATTGTTTATCTAATTCTTCTTGCCTAGCAAGTGCAGTAGCGTTAAGTTCGTCGTACCCTTCTTCCAAACCTTCTTCCTGTAACCTTATTGCTTCTGCGTAAGTGTCACGTTCGTCAATGTACGTCTGTAAAGTTGAATCGCAAGTGTGATACTTATCGCTCATGTCAAGGTACAAATCTTGTGCGTCACTTCTTGCAAGGTTACAACTATCGTATAACATTTTAATTTCGTCGTCAATACTACCGACCATTACCATAACTTCAGTTTCGTTGTAAATGTACTCAGTAGAATTTTCTGCTTTACGTAAAGCCAACGCGTAAATGTCGCTCAATCTCTGCCTATCAAAACTTTCTTTCTCGCGGATACAGTCAAGTAAACTGTCTTCGTCTTCAAAACAATAATCGTGCCAGATATACTCTTCAATGATAAGTTCAGATTCGATAATGTTAAATGTAATGTTACCTGACCGAGTAATGTTCCCTGACGTTACGTTAAACAATCTAACGTAAGTACCGACTGCTGTATCTGTTGGAATGTAATAATTTATTGATAAAGTTTCTGTCTCGTTAATGAACGTAATATTTGCTGGGCATGTTAGCCAACTATCGCAATAAGTTATGTTAGACGTAGTTCCAACGTTACCTATAATATTAAAATCTAACGTACCTTCACGTGGTAGAAGGTTTTGTGAAATGTCAATATTGTATCCACTATCACCAAAATAAATTATGTCAACTTCAGTTTCGTTAATGGTAGACTGATTAGTATAATTTATCAGGAAAGTAAATCCCAGAAGAAAACTATCATTGAAACTTGGATGGTCACTCGTAAGGTTCAACGCTACAGTAAAATTAACACTTTCGTTCATAAAGAAATCAATGGCTGAGTAAGTTATGGAGAAGTTCGAAGTGTTAGTATTATTGTAAAAGTATTCTTCTGGGAAAGTAAGATTGGCTCTACTATCGAACATGTACTGTTCTAAGTAAAGACTGTAATTATGTTCAAGACCAAGTTCCATCAGTTCGCTACCATTGTAAGGTAATTGCGTATCGTTAATAGCGACGATAACTTCTTCGTCAAATGCTTGAACACTTACTGATAAAAGCAGTAATACGAAAGTGCCTAAAATTATAAGTTTCAATTGAACACCCCCAAGTACAGTTCAGGGTTACGCCAAGCTATCATTGTTAAGGTAATCACGACGATAACTAATAGGACTACCATTGAAATATAAAATAAAGTTAAGTCACCTTCAGGTACGATTTCTTGTTCAGGATATTGTTCAGTCATTTCTTAATCTTCTCCATGTTTTGCATGTTTTGTATCTGTAACGCTTCTGCCCGAGCTTCCATAACTTCTTCAGGGATTTCTGGTGCGTCATTTTCTGGTTTGTGTTTAGGTTTTAATGCTTCCAAATACTTTACTTCTCGTGCAGTTAAACCCTCTTCCATTAACTGTGCTTTAACCAATTCTATACGTACCTCTTCACTTTCAAAAGTGTCAAGAGGAAAATGCTTTTCAGAATGTTTGTAAGTTTCTATCGGTGTGTGCGGGAAGATACGTTCACGCCAGTTCTTTTTAATGTACTTAACTCCAGAATCTAACCTAATGAATATCTGGTTTAGCCCGAAGTATCGACCACTCTTCACGTTAAGTTCAAACCTAAGAAAAGGGTTACCAGTTTTCGGGTGTGGGAACTTTACTATTTCTCTGACTTGAACATCGTCCTCCCTGAGAGGTTTAACTTCGGGTTCTTTACCAGAATAGTCGTAAAGGTAAGGTACTCCAGTATGCTTTATAAACTCTTCCATGAAACAAGTAAGGGCAGGTTCAACGTCAACTATTTCTTTCGGTATGTCACCACTACGATTATTACTATAGTTTGATAAGATGAACAGGACAAGCACAATGATTATTGTAATTCCAGCAACTATACCAAAATAAATAAAAAACGTTTTTGTAAGTTCTTCTTCAAGGATAATGCCAGTCTTGAACTTGTTACGTGCAATACCATAACAAATAAGTCCTTCTAACGCAATAACAAAAAGTGCAATTAACCATTGTTTCAGTCCAAACTTTATCATCTTAGAAATATCACCTGGAAGTTGTTCGCCACTACATGTGCCATGATAGCGTTAGTAAATATTAACACTGCTAAGAACACGCCAAAACAAACGTTCTTTAAAGTACAGTCTGGCATTAAGTCGTACTTGTTAACACCGTATATTAAAGACCAGACAATTACAATGATAGATATTATTTTAGCTAACGCAAATGCCCAGATACTTTGTTCAACAAAATATCGCATGAATGGATTAGCTTCTACTACACCATCAACGTATTCTAACGCCATGAATGTAGTTACTAAATCTGCGCACTGGAATACAAATAAAAGAATTATTAGTACGAATATTAAAGTAGTATCATTAAATTTATGTTTCATTTTTCCTTAGCCTCTCTCCTGACTTTTGGATGAAGAAGGTATATAATCTTATTACCATGATTCCGTCTTGTACGTAACACAATAATAAGGTTAATATCTTCCAGATGGTTTATACAATCTCTAATTTGTTGGTCGGTAAAGTAATGTTTTTGTAACTTATCTCGGTAGTATACACCACCAGACTTTAACAGCTTATCAAAAAAAAAGCTTTGCAGTTTGTTAAAAACTAAACTGTCACTTCTATTACCTCTTTCTTCCCACTTCCATACATTATGCCTTACATAGTCCCAGACTTCTGAGACGTCAGTACCAGTAGTTATGTCAAGTTCCCTTAACAAAGTTACTTTTACAGCACCATAATTTTTAATATCTTCAAGTTCATGGTATGTTTTGTTAGTAATCAATACTTTTCTGTTAAGGTATCTCAATAATTTATAGCTACCACTATTAAAGCAGATGAACCCCTTTCTCATATTTTAATGGAGAAAAAAAAATTAAAAAATCCAATACCTCTTATTTATACCTTGCCGGTATTACTTTTGCTCGTGGTAATACTTTTAATTCGTCTTTATAACCATTAAGTTTAATTTGTAAATCAGTTACATTATCTCCACGAACTGCAAGTTTTAAAATTCTTTTTTTGAATCCAGCAATAAGTTCTCTTAACTTCTTCCTTTTTTCAATATTAAATTTGTTTTCTACTACGACAGCGTCCCATCTCTTTTTCCTTTTAGCAACTTGTTCAGGTGACAGTTCTCCACCGCCTAAATTTGCTTTACAAATGTACCCTTCAGTATCAATGTACATTAAGGTCTTTGGAAACTGTGACCTGTCAACACTTGGTTTGTCAAAAATTCTTTCTCCCATTGTATTTATACCTCTATAGTTTATTTACTCAGTAGATTTTACATTTAATCTACAATGTATAATTTGACACTTAGAAAATAGTATTTAAAGATTACCTATAACTTAAAAGTAATAAAAGAAAAAAAATTAGGACTTAATGTACCTTTGAAGTTCACCGCGTAGACTTCCCCACGTAAATGCTATGTACCCGATAATTGCCAGGAACAGTAACACAAACAGGACGCCATACCAACTGATAAAACCATTCAACACGCTGATGAACCCATCAGTTTCTATCAGGTACAGTTGGTTATTTGCACTATGGTAGCCCATGAAGAATGTCAAGAACAGACCATAATAGTAAATTCCTACCAGTGATACTAGTTTGAATATTCCAGCTATCAGGAACATGTACCATAACGTATAAGTCCCATTAAGACTGTGCGCACCTACAAAAAGGATGGTTGACAGAAGTATCGCAGTTCCGATAATGAAATTGTCTTTCTCTAATCCTAGCGGTTTGTCAACGCCACGTAATGCAAGTAACAGTACAGCAGAAAAGATAAACATAGTAACGAAACTAAATATGAATTCTTCACCAGTACCAGCACTGAACACTATAGTAAACAATTTCCAGGGTATACTTTCTGCAATCTCCACTTGGGCAAAGCTCTGCCCGATACCGAACAGAGACCCAGCGCCAGTGAAGAGAGGTATACTCAGGGAGGTAATACTGAAACTGAAATTCATTATTTTACCAATACTAGATATAATTCCTTGTAAAACGAACGGTGCTACCCAACCAGCCAAATAACTTATACTTGCCAAGCCGAGACTTACCGAGAAAGGTGCACGTAACACCCCTCCCAGTTTCGTCTTTATTCCTTCACCGCCCAGTGTAAGTATAATCACGTAAGATATAATTCCACCAGTAAAGAAAGTGAAATATACAACTCCACTATAAATCTCGTTTAAAACTAACCATAAATTTCCAATTACTGTAAAAAGTAGTAAAACTATTAAAAGGACGTTAAAGGGTACGTCATAATTCCTACTGTGAAATTTTGTTACGCTTGGCATTTTATCACCTCATAAGTTAAGTAGTACATAAAGGAATATTGTTAAAAATATTGCTATGAATATGTTGAACAAGACTATCATGACAGTACTACCTTTTCTCCTCATTAATGTATTATTTTTCATTTTGTTGAACGTTACTATAAATGTCGCTACTAACAATAAGCCGAACACCATCCATACTTGGACAAAGTCCATTGCACCCCAAGAAGTTATTGACGACGTTGCCAAGTTAATTACATTATCAAGGAATGGTAAACCAGGGTCAAACAAATCGCCGAATAAAGGTAAGCCAAAGTAAGTGTTAACATAAATAGGAACGTTAATGTCTGCACAATCGTCTGAACTTAAAACTAGCATGTTAGCTCCCACCTCGTCATTATTACTATTATATCGTATTCCAAGACTACCTTCACTGTTTTGTAAGATAGTTCCTGGTAAGTTAGTTATTTCAAGAGAACTTGTATAATCAACTTCGTCTTGTACGTCTTGAATGGAATATGTCGGTGCATAACTGAAATCTTCATTATTTTCAATTACAAGTTCGCTTAAAGTCAAGCTGATACCTAAATACAATTCTTCAGGACTTACAGTAATGTCACAAACAGTTTTTTCATAATCGCCAACACCAGCACCGCCACCGCCACGACCTACAGTAGTGTCAACACCAAAACTCTGGTTAGTGTTATTACTGTAAACGCCATCAGTGACGTTAGTAAACAAGATATAATTTCCATCACTTGACACTGTAAAACTTGCACCTGAACAGTCAAAACCTGTATCTGATATTTCTAAGTTAAGGTTACTATCAGTAACATAATACCTACAAGTTTTTGGACTTATTTCTGTAGTGTTAGTAGTGAAAATTATTGACCTATCAGCGCCAATACCTGTCGGTGTTAAAATTTCCATACTGGGACTGGTCATATCAAAATAAAACCAAGTTGATTGAGTATTATTTCCACCAGCAGTATTGTTAGCAGTAACATTAACAGTATAATTAAATTCTTCTGTAAACGTTACTGGGTCAGCAAATGTAAAGGGCGAACTGGGACTGGCTGTAGTGTTCGAGTAGTGGGAAGTACCATTCGGAAAGAATATTTCGTAAATTACCGTGTCCAAGTTCGACCCAGAAATTTGTATGTTAGTCGTTAAATTGTAAGGTGTTACGTTCCCTACAGTTGCTGGACTGTAAAAGTTAATTCCTGGTCGTGTAGAATCAAGGGTAAATGTTCTAACTGGGGAATTTTCACATGGTTCGTTAGTATAATTTGTACATGCACGGACGTACCAAGAATAAGTTCCGTCTGGCATACCAGTACCGTTAATTAAAGCGTTAGTGCCATTAGTTACATTAATACTACTAGCATTGACAGAATTGTTAATAAATAATGAAATGTTAGTAAATAAACTACCAACTGAACTTTCAACAGTATAATTTACTGATAAATTTGTATCAGAATTATAATTGTCTTCTGGCGAATTTATAGTTAATGTAATTTCGTCAGTTTCAAAAAATGTATCATAAGGTTGGTAAGTTATGTTACCATCAACATAAGCTGAACAATAAGTAAAATCAAGTTGTGGGTCTGGTACTGTAACTGTACTATCATTACCATAATAAATCACACTTTCCGCTGGACAATATACATAAGTGTTATGACTTAACAAACTTGAATTAAAAAAACCTAATCTTACTTCTTGACTTGTAAAGTTCCAAATATTATACCCACTTGCAGGATTATCAAAATCAAAAGTGTGTGAAGATAAAGCTAACCTGTACAGAACGTTAAATTTTACTCTTGATTGACCATTAGAACCACCAGCACCATACCCACCATCAGAATCGCAACCTCCACAATCTTTACTTCCTCTTGTTCCACCAGTACCAGTAAAATTATTGTTTAAATGTTCAAAAGTCATATCGTAGCCAGTTATTGTATAAGTTAAAGAGTTTACATTACCACCAGCACCAGTAGCTTTACAAGAATCGCCTGACCAACCGCCACCACCCCTGTTACAATTACCATTAGCACCGCCAGTACCACCAGTGCCAGTATTTAATTGTAAATCTACATATTGCATTAAATTACTATCATTAAACATTGTTCCAGTAAGTACTACCGTACTTGTAGCGCCACCTTGTCCACCAGCACCGGCAGTACAACCATTTTGAGAACAACTTCCACCTTTTCCACCAGTACCTCCATTACCACCTCTTAAACTAAGATTAAATTCTGAAACAGATTTAACTTCAGTTTCTAAAGTAAATGAAACTCCTTGACCAGTACCACCAGTACCACCATTACCAGCAACGCCACCAGCGTCGTTATTAGAACCAGTTGAACCAGTACCTCCATTACCACCAGTACCAGTATGCCGATAATCATAAATGTACATCGTAGTAGATTCCCATTTAGTTGCTACAGCGTCACTTACAGTAAAGTTACTTATGTTAATGTAACCAGTAGCATAAGACGTGTTTACCGTACCAAGTTCAGCAGAAGTGTCCGCGTCATGTATCCAGATTGAAGCATTAGTTACTGTCATAGACGTACCAGTGAGAGTTCCAGTACATTCAATAATATTTCCTGTTATTTCGCTACAACCTGTTAAATATGTATCTGCTGTCACTGAGACTGCTAAAGCTAAAAAGAAAAGTAATACAACGGGCAGTAAGTATTTTTTCATTTTATTTGAACAAGTTTGTGAACCAAGACCATACACTTTCAAGGATTGCAGTAAAAGTTGTTGGTTCTTCGTCTAAGACTAAGATTTCGTCATCGTCATCTTCAATTATGGTAATTGTAGGCGCTAGAACGACTTCTTCTTCCTCTTCAATAATTTCTTCTTCAACCACTTCTTCTACCTCCTCTTCTATGATTGGTTCTTCTAAGATAATTTCTTCTTCAGGTTCAACTTCAACTACAGTATAATCGTAAGTGATTGAATCTATGTTAGCACTTGCACTGTTACTCATACCCCTTCCACTGTAACAATTTGAATATGCATAAAATTGTATGTATACTGGATAACTTTCGTTAGTGCCTTCTACAGTTAAACCATTAAAAGATTCTGTTCTAGTACCTGATTCATAATTATCATAATCTGGGTGACTAGTAGCTAAATCATTTGATTGAAGTGTACTTATAACTGTACCATCAGCGTCAACTAATCTAACAGAAAATATTGCTTGTTGTCCTTCTTGGTTATCTCCATGATGCGACCTTAAAATGTTCATACTACCACTCATATCAATTACAGCAGTTTCAACTTCGTTAAGGTCTTGTTCAAGAGTAACTTCTATCCAACCTTTTGCATACGCGTTCATATCAACGGCACAACTTGAACTTACAACTAAATCCCCATTAGAATTATAAGAAGCAGTACCAACACCGCTTCGTTCCCCATCACCAACACCAATTCCTTGTTCAGTGTGTATTGTTCCACTTAAAGGAATTTCTCCCCAAGTATCGTCAATAGTTTCTTCTGGATTTACTCCTAAAGTAAAACTGAACGTTGTTGAATAATTTCCTGTTAATAATACAAGTATAAAAAGTGCAACTATGAATAAAACAAAACCACTCTTACCTTTAAATAACTTTTTCAAGCCCTTTTTCTTCTTTGCCATTTTATTACCTCATAAATTTATATATTAAATCTGCTGAAATGTCAACTTTTGCTACAACGTATTCAATAATTTCATATCCATTCATTGTTGGAGCAGACCTGATAAAGCCAAGTACTTCTTCATTAGTTGTTTCAATCGTATAATCTGGGTTCATTGCTTGTCCTCTCTCAATAGTGATAATATAATTGTCAGTATCAACATTTGCTTGGATTACTCCTATTTTGTCTGAGCTATCTTGCTCTAAAAGGGGGGGTATTTGGGCATGATAGGTGCTCGGCTGGTCATCTCCTTTATAAAGGAGGTCGATATTTATCGCGGAAACTGTACTTATTGCGATAAGTAACGTGAAAGTTGTTATTATTATTGCTTTATAAAATCCCATTTGTCTAAATATTTATCATACCAAGTCTCAGTCTTTATTTTTCTTAATGCTTTATCTCTTATTGTAAATGATTCTTTACCCTTCACTACCTTAAATGGTACAATGTATTCGTAAACTGGTTTACATTTCTTATCAAGACATATGAATATGATATAATCAAATACATTTGTTTTCTTTTTTCTCTTGATTTTATAAGTATTCTTTATTTTATACTGAAATTCATGTGACACATTAAGGAATTGCCAACATCTCCATTCGTATTGTTTTCCTTTTTGAAATTTCTTATCAACTCCCTCCTTTGCGGTCTTAACTTCAATCTTTATATCTCCAGCAGTTAGTATATCGTATTGGTGTTCAGGTGATAATTTTGTTGTTTTTATACTTCTTAACGCTAGCTTATAAGCAACATAAGTTTCTCCTATGTTTCCGACATTTGTTCTTGTTACCATAAACATTACTCATAATTCTTATTATGCGAACTTTTCAAAACATGCTCCTTGAAAGGGCAATAAGTAATATCAATAACAGTACGCCTATTACTGAAAAACTTAAATCCCTGTTCCAACGTTTAGGTTTGCGAAATTTCATCGTATCTTAACAATCCTGTACAAAATCCATAATGCACTTAATGGTGGGATTGCAACCAAAATGAACCATACAAGTTCATCATTACCACCAATCTCATAAAGTGTTACTGACCAAAGTCCCATGTACAAGATAATTGCAGTCAAATAAACAAAACCTAAAAAGTCGGCAGTCAATATTCCAAAGAAACCGCCACCTACTAAAGGAATTACAGCTAATAAGATTAATGGAAGGAAAAATAACAAGTAAAAGTTTCTTCTACCAGTCTTTTTCCTAGCATGTGAAAATTTCCATAAGCCATACATCCATAACCCTACAATTACTGCAGATATTACAAATGCTGTAATTTCGCTCATTTTCTACCTCCAAACAGGACAACTCCTAATATCAATAATGTTACTGCACCGATTCCCATTAAAACTTGGTTACTAAGTCCTAAGATGATTTCAAGTACATTAATATCAGTAGATAACGCAAGACCGAAAGACATTACTATTAAAGCTAAGATTATCCCTATGATTTTTAACACATTATCTTTTATCAAAAATGATAAAAAAATACCTATGATTGAAACTATTATTAACGCATAACCAAAAAGCAAATCAAAGTAATAGTTCAAATCAATTACAGGAGTTATTAAATCAATGACACTCATTTAAATGCACCTTTTCTCTTAGCAATGACAAACATTATAGCTACGATTAAGATAAAAGCACCTATAATAAAGTAAGGTGTATAATCGTCACCATCGTCTATCATTGAACAGTCATCAGGGCAATTGTAAACATTTTCACCTAAACTGTCATCACAAACACCATTACCACAATAATCTATTAATTCTCCACCAATACATTTATTGTTGTTTGGGTCATCAGTGTCTATACTGCAAATTCCACCAGGGCAGTCTTCATTAAAACTACATTCTACACTAATGTAACTTGTTTCACAAGCATTGTCAACGCATTCTTGCCAAAACATTAATTGACCAGGGTATGATTCGTAACCAATTACTGGACAAGGATTTAAAATGTCACAGTAAACGCCGTCTTCCATTTCAACTTCTTCAAAATTAACACAGTCATTACCTGGAGATACGTCACCAACGTTACAACATTCTACTGAATAAAGTTCTTCATTTGTTCCAGTATTAGCAACTTTGTAAGTACCGCCAACAGTTTCTACTTCGTCAACTTGGTAAACTTTTTTATCATAACAATACTTAGTATCGTCATCAAACAAATCATATTGTGGTACGATAGCAACAAAGTTAGATAAGTAAGTTATTGTAGCTCCTCTTGACCTTAACGAATACTCGTTAGTTATGTCAGATTGTGGTAATGATAAACCGCTTGTTGAACCTAAAATTGCAAAATTAGCTTCATTAATAGACCCATCGTAAGCACAATCTAACGAATCTCCTATTGCCTGACCATTATTTTGTGAAAAGGTATCATACCTAACTACTTCGTAAGGCGTATAGTAAATTGCATACCTTCCTTTTTCAACTAAGTCTGGTGAGCCAATCAACCCAGATTCTTGATATTCAGCGTAAATGAATTGGTCTTCTTGTAAGGTAATAGTAAATTCTAAATTTTCATTTTCTTCTTGAAAGTTATATAATTTAATTAAATCTACTTGACCATTAGCAACGTCACCTTCATTAACTTGACATTCACTTCCTTCAGTACATACACTGTATAGTAAACTACTATATTTACCTTCTGCTTCTTCTTCAGATGGCATTTTAAATACAATGTTACATTCTTCAAGTAAAGTATTTCCAGTATTAGCACACCTTATAGTTGCTGAATCAAACATTTCCCAACTAGAACTTGGTGCTCTCAATTGGTCTTGAGATTCTTCACACCTTAAAAAACCATAAGCTGGAACTGAAATGAAATCTCCTTCTTCTACATCGTCAGGAACTGTGAATTGTGTTTGATACACTGCAAACAACAGTAAACCTAATATGATTACTGACGCAAAAAACCAGTTCCTTGATTTTTTCTTTCTAGCCATTTTACTTTTTTCCTCCTAAATTGTAAAGTAAGTTACCACTACCAATTATTGTTCCAAGTACTGGTGTTGGTACTAATATTATTAACATTCCAGCAAATGCTTTTACAAAACTGTTTGCAAAAGTATCACCAGCAACTTTTTCTATAACAAATATGGTAAAAAAAGATAAAGGTGCAAGGACTAAAGCCAACACTTCCATACCTAAAGTAGATAAATTATCTCCAAGTACAAGTAACATTGCACTTAAATTACTATAAGCAAACCTCTCTAGTCCTTTCTTCTTAACCATTATTTCTTCCTCCTTCTCTTTCCCTTCTTAGGTTTATAGAAAAAGAAAACACCTAATAGCACTAAGAGTAAAGCTAGTACACCATATACATAATACCACATATCGCCTTCTATTGGAATTGGTGGTATTATATCGTTACAACTGTCGCCAGTAGCTTCCCATACGCCAGAAGTACATTGATATTGTGCATAAGTAGACCCGTCTTCACAAGCTCCTAAAATTTGTTCTCCATCAGTACAATCTTCTGGTTCTTCAGGACAGTCGTCTTCAACATCTACCCAATCACCAGCTACACAAAGTTCTAAGGTTTGTGTACTTATTCCATCAGGACAGATTTGTTCAATTACTTCACCGTCAGTACAATCTTCTACAGGTACAGGAACTGGGTCACAGCCATCACCACCACAAGGTACTGGGTCTGGAGTTGGAACAGGGTCTGGTGAGTACACACATTCTGCGTCTTCACATGCATAATTTTCAGCACATTCTACAAAACCATAGTCTAACTGGTCGCCATCACATTCATATTGTCTGATATTTACAACGTCGTCACAAACATGTTCGTACCTAGTTTCACCATTAATTAATACATAATCGTTAAATTCTTCACAAGATTCGTATTCACAACTAATGTCGTCAACTGTAGCTTCAGGGTCATAATTAGTAGCTGTTGGGTCTGTACAACCATATATTAAAGGAACTTCACAATCGAAACATCTGTAATATGCTTGAATATATTCTGAATCTCTACCTTCCCATAACCAGTCGTTTAAATCATAATTAGGATTACAGTATTGCATTAAGTCGTCTTCGTCACTCTTATACCAACTTTCTGCAAAGATAATTCTATCGTCTTGCGCTTCTGATGACCAGTACATATATTCAATGTATTGTCCAACGTCACAACCAACACCGGCACTGATACAACCATTATTTTCGTTCAGTCCGCCAGGGTATACTAAATATACGTGTGATGGTGAATTACTTAAATCTTCAGTACAAGATAAAGGGTGAACATAATCAGGTGAATCTTCAGAAAAAATGAAACCTTGTCCCCCAGAAGTAACATATTTTAACCAATCTCCAGCATTATTTAAAAAGGAATATCTGTCCCCTTCAGTTTTGTCCATACTTCCACGAAAATATTCTTTTTCATAATCGCCGACTTCAAGTCCAGTATCTGCAAGTTTCTCGTCTGTAACAGCCAAACAAAGGCTGGTCATAAGCATAAAAATTACGCTCAAAATTAAAATTTTAGCTAGTTTCATTTATTAGTTCCTCCTCAGGTTCTTCAAGTAAATTTATAATCGGGCTTTCTTCGACGATAGATTCAGTAATATTGACCAAATCTTCAGTAATTGTGTCAACTACTTGTTCGTCTTCAATTCCAGTAGTTAAAGTTTCACCGTCCATGATTAACCACGCTAAAGGTGATAATAGAAGAACTACTATTACTGAAAAGAAAACTACCATTGCCCTCGAATGGTGACGTCCTTTTTTCATATCAATTGCATTTAAAAGCAATCTTAAAGGTTGAAATACAGTAGCAGTCGCGAAAATTAGTACTAAAAGTGAAAAACCAAGAGTTCCTAATAATCTTTGTGACCACACTTCAGGAAATCTGATTAATGTGTCAAATAGCGACGACAAACCAATAAAAAAGCCAGTTTTTGAAGCTCCACCAAGTGCAAGTAAATATTGCCATAACATTGCCAGACCAGTAACGCCAGTTTCTGCTACTTTTAAGCTAACTTGGTCAAGGTTATATACTAAATAAGGGAAAGCAGTAACAATTCCAAAAATAACGAACATTACAAATTTATAAAGTATGTTACTCCCAGTGAAAGCGTCAGAAGCGCTATCAAGTACACTTTCTCGTCTATAACCTTCGCTCATTTTCTTTTCCCCTTTTTAAAGCCTATAAAACTTCCAATACCAACGCCTGTAAGTAAAAAGCTAGTTCCGATAAAGTACCAAGTAACTTCGCTAATGGTCGTGAGAATTGGATAATCAAAATAGCCCAACTGTACCCTTAAACTTAATATAGTATAATATATGGAAATAAAAATTATCAAGCCCAGAATTCCAAATGCTAAAGCGTGACTGAAAATAAAACCGCCAATTTTCTTAGTTTCCTTTTTGAAAATGTTACGTGCCATTTTTTCACCTGAACCATTTGAAAAGTTGTTTTCTACCGACGACAAGCATAGCGATTAAAGTAATTGCAGTAATCCCCAAACCATAGCCAATAATCATCTGTTTTGACTGTTCCCAGCCATATTGCCAAAGTGCCAAGCTTAAAAATCCTGCGAAGAGGAGTAGCACCGTGAAAAAAGAAGATTTGAACCAAAACCTTTTCTTTTTAATGTAATTTTTAACTTTTGAACGCTTTGCCATGCCCGAATCATTAAACATTTCAGTATTTAAAGTTAATGATATTTTCCATGACCAATGTATACATTGCCGTTGAAAAAGACCAGCGATGGGTACATTGATTATAAAAAATATCATTAAACTTATAAAGGGATAGAACTAAGTTCTGTACCAATGTTTTTCGCGAAAAGTGAATTGTTGGAATTTTCCTAAACCTTCTGTAGATAGAATAGTTCTAGCAGATAGGGGTGAAAGTTCTGTTCGCGATTTTCAGTTTCACGTCGGTGTGCACTGCATTTGCCAAATGTCAGGGAATGAAAACGATGTGAATATGTTTTGAGCGATTAATCGTCGACAAAATGAGAAAAAAAGGTGTGGCGGACTTTATGAAGGAAAAAAACAAAAATGCCTAGAAAAAAAATAAAAAACTTTTGGATGTACGCGTTCATGACTGTGGCAGTAGTTCTTGGTTTGGCAATTTTT
>Ga0233414_10000144_pt1 | contig 31026 bp, 59 predicted proteins | sample Na_anoxic_10_MG_FD_189020 | JGI IMG/M metagenome (GOLD analysis project Ga0233414, IMG submission 189020) | Seawater microbial communities from Saanich Inlet, British Columbia, Canada - Na_anoxic_10_MG | ecosystem: Environmental > Aquatic > Marine > Inlet | place: Canada: British Columbia... | reverse complement strand
AAAATCATATCCTCTATACAAATCAGGGGCAACTTTAGTTAATAACCTTGATGATAAAGGGAAAGAAATTGTAAGGATTGAGTATGACCTTATTTTTTCTGAGAAGCAATCATTTAGACAATTGTCGCCTAACTGGACTTATAGTATATTGGCATTTGCAGATAACGGTGTAGAAGATTTAGATATTAAATTATATGTATATGATACTCTATTAAGTAAATGGGTATTTGTTAAGAAAGATACCGATACTGATTCATATGCTGCACTTGAAATTACACCTACCGAAACCGCTGACTATAAAGTAGTGATTACGGTATATAAGTTCAAAGGTGATTACACCGCAGCAAGATATGGATTAATTTATTACCACGATTAATGATTGACTTTTGCATATATTATTCTATATTTTATCATAACGATAATAAAGGAAACTATAATGCAAGAACAATTTACTTTTTTCTGGAGCGGCCCATTTAGCCAATGGCATAAATCAAAATTTTTTGTCAATGGTATTGAATATGTAACCGCTGAGCAATTCATGATGGCTGAGAAGGCTCGTCTATTTGGCGATGACGACATCTGTGGTGAAATTTTAGCAACTAAGAATCCAAAGAAACAGAAATCACTTGGACGTAAAGTTAAAGACTTCAATCCGGTTCTCTGGGATAAACATAAATTCTCAATAGTGTATCTTGCTAATTATGAGAAATTTACACAGAGTATGGAATTGAAGAATACTCTTCTTAATACTGGTGAGACTACTTTAGTTGAAGCAAGTCCTTTGGATAAAATCTGGGGAATTGGTTTGGCCGAGGACGATATCAAAGCCAGTAACCGACATGAATGGAAAGGTGAGAACCTTTTAGGTAAAGTGTTGGATGCAGTGAGAGCTCGGATTCGATGTGAAGAATATCAAAAAGAGGTCCACTGTGACAGAACTAAGCTCTTCTAATGAATATTGGGTACCTGTCTCCAAATTGATTGATAATGGAATTTATAGTAAATCTTATGTAGTTAGTAATTTAGGTCGAATAAGAGGACCAAGAAAAGTATTAACAGGTAAAGTCGATAAAGATGGCTATCGAGTAGTTATATTATCTGCAGGTAAATACAGGAAATCGATAGCAGTTCATCGAGTAGTTGCACTTACATTTATTACTAATATTCATAACTCACTAACTGTAAATCACATAAATTGTGATAAAACTGATAATCGTGTCAAAAATCTTGAATGGGTTAGTAGCTTAACTAATTCTAGACATGGTGCTATAAATGGATTAATGCCATCACTAACTAAACCACATTTAGATAAAATACGAACAATCTCTAAATCACGCATTGGATTTGATAGCCCTGTTGGTAAAGAGATTAGTATACACGGTATTACGTACGGGTCAATTTCAGTTGCAAGTAAGATATTAAAAATATCAGAAACGACCATTAGACGATGGATAGAAAGCCATGAAGATGTATTTCTCCATGGTAAAGAGGTAGTAGCTATTGTGGCAGGTAGTTTTAACCCAATAACAATATCCCACATCAAATTAATAACTGAATTAAAACGCCGAAACTATGTAGATAAAGTGTTTGTTATTCCTAGTTATATTCATCTCCAAAAAAACACCAATATATCATATCAACATCGAGTTAATATGTGTGTGGGTGCGTTAGAACATTATAATAAATGTGATGTGCTAGATATTGAACCTTCCATACCTAATTTTGATGGAAGCTATATAATGTTAGCTGAATATTTATCTGAAACTTATCCTAATTATATATTTAAGCATGTAATTGGACAAGATTGCGCAGAGAATATTAATACATGGAAAAACTCAGATAAATTACTGCGAGATTATTCCTTTATTGTGATACCTAGAGATGACATAGAAACTCGACATAAATGGTATATGAAAAAGCCACATCGTTTTTTAAATAAAATAGAAACGCCTAATATATCATCTACACTGGTACGCAATCACTCGGATATTGCTAAATGTGATTTCATAGATGCCTCAGTCAAAAAATATATATTAACCAATGATTTATATGGAGATTTAGATGGATAATATTAAACAAGGACAGAATGGACCTTTTGTAGACCTATATCCTGATAGTGATTATGACCCAACTGAATTTGAACGTCCGGGTGTAACTGTTGATACTTGCATATGTAGATATTTTGAGGGTAATATACAGATATACTTAACTCGACGCGAGGATGGACAGATGGCAATCCCCGGTGTATTTGTTCGAGTAAAGGATAGAGAAGATATTGATACAGCAGCTGCCAGAACATTGGCAAGTAAGGTTAATATATCTGACAGTACTTGTATTAGACAATTAGCTACCTATGGTGACCCTGATAGGGATGACCGATGGCGTATCATTACGATTGCTTATTATTCATTGGTACGAGTGGAAGATACTCTCGAGACTAATGAAGAAAACTGGGCTAATATTAATGCAGTTGAGAGTCTAGCATTTGACCATGATGAAATTGTCAATGACCTACTTGATAGACTCGCTAGTAATATCCTATATGAACCAATTGCATTCGAGTTACTTCCTGAGCTATTTACTTGGCGTAGTGCACAAGATTTATATGAAAATGTACTCAATAAAGAATTGGTTGTACCTAATTTTAGGCGTAAAATGGGAGACCGTTATATATTCGAAGAATCTTCCGAAAAGAAGAAATTAGATAAAGGTAGACCTGCAATTCAAATGCGTTATGTAGACATTCGTAATCCATTTGAGTAAAATTATAAACTAATGGTATGAAAACAGAGTTTAAGAATTTTATAGAGAAACTAGAGACTGATGATAACAAATCGGTCCTAGAAGCAGTTGAAAAAGGATTTAATATCATTTTCGAAGGCTATGCTGATGTCCGTGACATTGAGCAAGAAGATGCACTGACTATGTTTAATAGACAAGCTGCCAATACTGCACTGAACCAAGGGAATCCTGTATTACAGTTTCTCCAGAATTCAGCTGAGAAAATTTCTCAAATGTATGTTGAGGATGATGAACATGAACTTGATAATCGAGATACTATTGATTATAGAGATTATGTTGTCAATACGCCTGAGAAGACAAGTTATGCTGATAGTCTAGGATTAACTGCATCTGATTTGAGTGAATCTGCTCCTCGTAAGCAATCAATAAAGAATGATTTAGGGATTGATTTCGAATTAGAATTCTAACCCTTTGAAGTTTCACCAGTTCTAGGATAGTAAAACATAGTATCGCCGTTCATTGATTCATAATGGACGGCTTTTCCTATTGAACTATCATACACATTAAGTATTACCATACTTGCTTCAGATTTGATAGCATGTTGGCCGTGGTTAGCAGATGGGTGAAAAATTAGAGCGTGATGGGTCTTACATAGAGGTACTGTTGACTTATTCGTTTTATGTGGGTTTACTTCTTTGGGTACGATGTGATGGAAATCAATTTTTGACCTTGATTCTGTAATGTAGTCACATCCCGGCCACCAACAATTATATTTGCTCATTAAAATACTTTGATTTTATCATATCCTTAATATACCTGATTTTCTATATTTGATACAAGGTTATGGTATATATTTTGTGTAAAATGATAAGGAAAATTATGATAATTAAAATTGAAGAAGGCGATATCGTCAAACGTGATGAAAACAATAGAGTAGTATTCATTGATAGACCAACCACATTAATTCACATCAAGTATCGCGAAGACGGTTCATTCTGGATGTCAGACCATCAAAAGAAACTGAAATAAGTTATGGGAAAATTAATAATAGTATCCTCCGTGAGTGGGGCAGGTAAAACAACACTTGTAGACAAAGCTTCAGTCGAGTATGGGTTATATAAATTAAAGACCTGTACAACTCGTCCTGTACGCCCAGAAGAAAATGGCGATGAGTATTATTTCTTTGCTGTTGATGAGTTCTTAGATAACATTGATAGTAGTGGATTTTTCGAACATGCTAAAGTTTATGGAAATCATTATGGACTCCTAAACAGTGAAATTAAAAAATCCGAAGACCGTAATTGTATTGTTGTACTTGATGTTCAAGGAGCTGAAACGGCCAGAACGATGTACCCAGATGCAATTACAGTATTTATCGAACCACCTTCTCGTTCAGAACTTGAGCTTCGTATTCTCAAACGAAATACAGGTCACGCAGATGTTATACGACGTATGCATGAAATTGAGTCAGAGATGGAGCAAATGAAATATTTCTCACATACTGTAAAATATGATATACTACCAGCAATGACTAAAGAATTCAATCAAATAGTTAAATCTATTTTAGATTAATAGTCTCCACTATTATGTCCGGTATGTCTATATTGGTTATTAATAGAAGTAGCGTGCTTTGCTGCTATTTTACCGTAATATTCATCTTTATCATTATCGTAATAGGCTTTAGAGTGCCAAGTATCCTGTGACATAATATGGTTAAAATACTGAGAAACTGTAAGTTTTGCATTAAATAATAAATAGTTATCATGGATTTCATCAGCACTCACACCAAATTTAGATTGTATATCCCTAACCATTTGTTGAGTTTTATTATCTAAGTCACTTACTTGACGTTTAGTGTCTGATTTAATACTAAATATAGCATCAGGTTGCTCGATTGTATCATCTTGAGCATACGGATTATTTGAAGTATCACCTTTATATATAAAGTCAAATCCGTTACGACATGTATCTACGATTAGTTGATTATTATTATTCGTAATTCTATCTAAAAAGTGATGGAATTTTTCTAGTTTTGGTTCCTGCATAGAATAAATCCATCCTTTACTGCTTCCATTAATGCAAAGTTTTCTTTGGTTGTGAGGCCATCAATAAAGTTTTCAAACTTTGCATTTTTATCTGCTGCATTCATTTGCTTAACTACTTTACTTGCCCATGATGCACCCGGGTCTCCTCCCCATAAAAGCCATGCTTGATATCCTTTATCATTGGCAGCAGTTTTACCTTTATCAATACTCTTATTTTTTCTATGTCGATTAAAAAAATTATTCATTCGTTTAACTGTATCGGGACTCAGTGTATCTTTATTTTTTAAGTTTACCGCACGCTGTACACCACTACCAACGCCTTCTTTTTTTGCCTGAGAAACTGACAGTCCACCTTTTTTACTTTTAGGAGCTTCTCGTCTTAATTCAAGTCCACGCTCAGCTGCTTTTGATACGCCTTCAGGTGGTGTAAAATTTATATGTGAATATTTCTTGGGTGCCATTTAAAACCTTTAACCTTTTTAATAGTTTATAATTACAATATAATTGGAGTATAATAGTAAATTGATAATTGACAAATAAGTTTATCTTTCTATATTAAGTATATGAAAACACTATCACTTATAAATTATGTAAACCGTAAAGGTTTAAACTCCAAGCGCCTTGATGGAATGGTCTTATTCGATTACGGTAAGACTGTTCAGTTCGAGTCGGACTGGGATGAAACTACACTTAGCGCTCGTGGAATTGTATTTGATGAATCCACAGGCAAAGTATTGGCTAGACCTTACTCTAAATTTTTTAATTATGAAGAGCTAGTAGGAGAAGCCGGTCTAAAACTACCAATCAAATATCGCCCTAATTTGTACGGTGAATTTATGGCTTTGGAAAAGGCAGACGGTTCCTGTGGAATTGCCTACTACCATAAAGAGAAGTGGCGCGTTAATACTCGCGGCGCATTTGAGTCAGAACAGGCCGTTTGGGCCACTGAATTCTTAAATACAAACATTCACACAGAGTTGATGAATCCTAATTGGACTTATTTGTTTGAAATTATATATCCAGAAAATCGTATCGTCGTCAACTATGGCAACTTAAGAACTCTTCGATTAACTGGAATTATAATTACTGATACAGGTGAAGAACTATGGATTGATGAGCTACGAGCTGAAGCCGATAAAATAGGGTGTGAGGTTGTAGAAGCCTTTAAGTTTACTTCATTGGAAGAGATGTTCGCTGCTCGTGAAAAATTGACAGTCAATGAAGAAGGGTATGTAATAACATACAAGAATGGCTATAAGTTCAAATTGAAAGGTGAGATGTATTGTAAAGTTCATAGAGCTATATCTCACATGACTCCTCTTTCCTTCTGGCGTGCTGTTGACTTTGAAAAAACTATGAGACTACCTAAAGAGTTCCTTGAATTGCTACCTGAAGAATTCCGTGACACTGTTGATGCATTAACTAAAGTTACTGAAGATTTACATGTAAACATGTATGAGAATGTATGTAAACTTGCAGACTCGTTACCTAAGTTTGATGATTCAGCTGCAGGTAAAAAAGCACGTTATATGTGGATTAAAGAAAACATTCCAGTAGAGTTTACATCAGATGTGCTTGGTATTATCTCAGCCAGAGAATTCGGAGACGGAAACGACTGGAAAGTGAGAGAAACCATTCACCGCCGATTACGTCCTACTGGTAATAACTTTGAAGGTATCGAATTAGACCCTCGACTGAAGCGTATTTTAGAGGAAACATGAGGATATACATATTAGTCCTTATGATATCCGTAATTAGTTGGGCAGATGACATTAGTGATTCATTAATTGTCTGTTCAACTGATAGTACTATTTCCGATTCCATTCCAACTAAGTCCGACTCACTTCATGTGGGTCGGATTTCTCATCAATTCAATAGTAGAAGTTCAGATGAAGGACACCCATTCGATTGGTTAGTTGATTTTAATGGTAACTACAAGTACAATGATTGGTGGAGCCCAGATTTTGTACTCGAATTGACAACTGAACGTGAAGATGGTGATAGATATAATGGATATATTGTAGGACACGCCACTGACTATTATTTTATCCGAGACCGAGTTGATGAAGAGCATAGCTTATATCTATTTGAATATGGTATTTACCATTCATTTCTAGATATTAAGTATGGTTTCTCATATATGTGGTGGAGTAATACTCGCATGGAGCGACATGCTATATACCATCGCTATGAAGGTAAGTGGATAAACGCCGAAATCCAATATCTCAAAAAAATTTATAAAACTGAAGTCGAATTATTCTATGAGTATAAATGGGATATAGGTTCAGATATTATTTTCCTAAATATAAATGGGAAATATCTGAAAATATTAGATACTCGAGTAATATGGTCAATTGGATATAAACTTGGATACGAATGGTAGTTGCCAAAACTCCATAATTTTCTATATTATAATGTATGAAAATACACATCACATCAGATATACATCTGGATTTTTGGATAGATGCCAAACATCCGGAGGCTAAACAGAATCGATTGATTACTGAGTTAGTTGCTAATTGCATGCCAGATGAAAGTGCAGATGTTATCCTCATTGCAGGTGACATTGGGCATTATAACTGGCAGAACGAATTACTATTTAAAGAATTACGTAAACACTACAAACACGTCCTATGGGTATTTGGTAACCATGATTTATATATGGTTTCTAAAAAAGTAGTTAAATCATTTGACAATGATAGTTGGGCCCGTCTTGCTGATATGGTGGAGCGCTCTAATAAACTTGACGGTGTTCATTACCTTGAGGGTAATACTGTAGAAATCGATGGAGTTACATTTGGTGGTCACGGTATGTGGTACGATGGAACTTATAGTTTACGACACTTCCAAATGAATCATATCGGCCAGACTAAATATTGGCGAGACTTTATGAACGATTCTAACCTCATTACTGACCCTAATACCGTCAGTGGTCTTATTGACTGGCATGAGTTATCAAAGGAAGCCATAGAGAACGTGAGAGGCATCGTAAGCAAGTGTGATGTATTCATGAGTCACGTAGGTCCAGATTGTAGTAGAGTGCCTAGTAGGTGGCATAATGCCGGTACTGGATTCTATTACTTCGAGGGTGAAGAGCTCTTATGTCAGATGAATGAGAAACAGGCATGGATTTATGGCCATACACATGACCCAGCATTTTTCAATAATGTTTATGGTTGTCAGATGATTTGCAATCCACTAGGATATCCTATCGGAAGTAACCGTGGGTTAATTGAAGCTAAAGAACGTAAATTTTTAACATTTGAAGTAGGCAGTACTATTGACTATGATGAAATATTTAAAGAGGTAGATACCGATGAGTAAAGAAGGTTCTTACGAATATGAGATGGACAAAATTGCTAGAATGGTATTGACAGTAATTCATACACGTCGTAAAGTATTTAATATTAAATTATTGGAAAATAGATACCCAGCTAGAGATATTACACAATGTATATATTCATTCTTTGGATATCAAATTGATAATATGAAACTAAACCAATTAACGGCAGTTTATCCGGATATATTTGATATAAAAAACGTTGGACAACTTGCGGATGCAGTATGTACATTGGGTATAAATACAGAACATGCAGACTTATTGGAGATATGGTAATGAAGAAACTATTAATAACTATAATTATGTTCGGTGCTTTTATGCAGACCGATGTACAGGCTCAAGGAATTAAATATAAGCGTTCAACGTGGAGACATTGGATAGACGCTGATAAGGATTGTCAGAATACTCGACAAGAAGTTTTAATTGATGAAAGCCTAATCCCAGTTACAATGGATTCTAAGAATTGTAAAGTAACTAAAGGTCGTTGGTTCTGTCCATATACAGGAAAATTCTTCACAGACCCTAAGCAATTAGATGTCGACCACTTGATTCCACTCAAACATGCACATATATCTGGTGGGGATAAATGGAGGAAAGACCGTAAAAAAGAATATGCAAACTTCATGGATGACCCTAGATACCTTATTGCGGTTTATAAAGGGGCCAATAGAAGTAAGGGCGCTAAAGCTCCTCATGAATGGATGCCTAAGTTTAAGCCTTATTGGTGTTCTTACCTTGTCGATTGGGTTTATGGTAAATATGAATGGAATCTAACCTCTTCAACAGCAGAAAAACAATTTATAGAGAAAACATTAACAGAACAAAAGTGCTTCCAATAGGAAGTACTTTTTTTTTAAATTGACATATTCACACAACTTTCTATATTAACGATATGAATAAAGACGAAATACACAATAATATGATGTTCCTGTTCACTCGTGGTTCACAAGCGTATGGAACAAACAATGCCCAATCTGATGAAGATATAGGGGGCATTTGTCTACCAACTCGTAATGTGATACTAGGAGTTGAAAAATTTGAACAAGATGATAAGTGGGTCGATGAAAATGGCGAGAAGGTAGATACATCAATCTACAACTTCAATAAAGCTATGGATTTGTTTTGTGAAAACAATCCAAATATGCTCGACTATCTTTATGCTCCTGAGCGCTGCATTAAATTCGAAACTGATGAATGGGCTAAGGTCCGCGATATCCGTGAAGAGTTTATGTGTATTAAGGCCAAGTGGACTTATCAAGGTTATGCAGTATCTCAGTTGAATCGCATTAAGACTCATCGCAGTTATTTACTTAACCCTATTAAGCATGCACCTATACGCTCTGAATATGGACTTCCTGAAGCTAGTATATTTCCGGAAACTCAGATTGAAGTACTCGCTAAATTGTCTAGTCAATGGGTAGTCCCAGAGAATCGAGATGCATTTTACTCGGAAATTACTCGGATGTTTGATTCCGAAGGTTCGTTAATTTTCAAGAAATATATTGACCCTCAGTTCTACCCTATTGCGATTGCTGATTTTAAAAAACGTCAACGTGATTTCTTACAAATGATTTCAAGTGTTAGTCAATACTTCTTAAAAGAAGAATATTTAGACATGGCACATAAAGAACTTAGATTCTTAGCTGCTTCTAAGCAATGGGATGCATATAGTCGCTGGAAAAAAGGTCGCAACGCAAAACGTGCTGAGATGGAATCTAAGACCGGATATGATTGTTATTCATATGATACTGAATTTCTGACAGATAAAGGTTGGTTGCTATTTGATGACATTACATCTGATACTAAATTAGCAACAGTAACCCCTACTAATAGTAGAGTTGAGTATCATAATTATATTGAACCATTTGATGGCACTTTTACTGGTAATATGTATCATTTTACCGGAAGTCATACTGATATATTGGTTACACCCAATCATAAAATGTGGGTATCTGATATTGAGCGTAATAATGAAGTATCACATGACTGGAAATTTAAAAATGCCGCGTGTATGCATAATACATTTGAAGTTCTTAATACAATTACGCCAAAAATTAATACTCAGTTACCCAATACAGAATATATCAAGAAATCATTAAATATTGATATTATGGACTATATGCGATTAATGGGCTGGTTTTTATCAGATGGTACATGTCAGTTTAGAAATGGTAAATTGAGGTCGGTTCGTATATCACAATCAAAGCCTCAGAGTAGATTAACTCAGACGTTTACTAAACAGATTAATAATAATAAAATTAGAGCACGACATTATATATACCCAGTACGCAAACATCATAATTTTAATGAGCATATATGGGTACTACCATATGATGTATCAGAATCTTTATACTCTGATTGTGGTCATGGTTCTCATGCCAAGCGGATACCTAGATGGGTTTTTAACTTGACTAGAAGGATTATGTCAATATTACTAAAGTCTTTATTGCAGGGAGATGGTACTAGTAGAAAACATGATGATAATTGTTTTATATATTATTCAATGTCAAAAGACTTAGCTAGTGATGTACAGGAATTAGCGCTTATGTGTGGACTTGAAACTTCGTTATGGGGCCCATACGCAAATGATACTAAATATGGAAATTCTCCTATGTATCAGGTACATATAAAATATGATGCACCTAAAGTTAAACGCATGTATAAATCACAGAACATTACAAAAGTTCCGGTTATAGACTATCGTATTGTATGTTTTACTGTACCAAATCATATTCTAATAACTCGCCGTAATGGAAAGACTGCTATACAAGGGAATTGTAAACATGCAATGCACTTAGTTCGATTGTTGACTATGGGTAATGAAATTCTTGAAGGTAAGGGTGTTAATGTAGACCGCACTCATATTGACCAAGCGCATCTAATGGATATTCGTAATGGTGTATTCAGTTTTGATGAAATCGAAGAGCAAGCAATTGTATTGAATACTCGTGCCGATGAAAATTACAAAACAACCCAGTTGGCTAAAAAACCAAATCTGGAAAAAATAAATGCCCTTCGAATGGATATACTCGAAAGACATCTATGGAACATTAACAAAGCGACAAGGATAGAAATCGATGTTTAAATTAATATTTTTACTACTAGTAATTCAATATGTGATAGTGTACTTCAAGTTCAAAAAACAGAAGTACATTCTACCAAAAGATTTCAAAAATGACCTTATACCCGGATACTTCTGGTATAAGCTCATTAAATCAATCTTTAATTAGCGAGGACCGCTGCTATTGAACATTCCGTTCATACAGTCCATACATTCACTAGCACTATTATTCAAATTGCCTCCAGTACCACATCTTCCAAGTGGCTGGGGGCCATTTAGAGTAACGCCCGGATAAGTTTGTGGAATCCAACCTCTAGCAATTCTATCACAACAACCGTTAGCGTATTTTACTTGTCGGTATCTACCACCATCTACAAAATAGCTCTCAATAACGTGTTTAACACCACATGAGCCTTCTGTGTAATTTGAGCTATTGCCTCCACCGCAACCACCGCTACCACATGGACCGCAACTACAGGGACTACTCCCACAAGTTCCACATCCACATCTATTCGTTCTACAAGCCATGATAACCTCCTAGCATCTATTTCTACAACATTTACGTTGACGAGCAGGTGGTAAATATCGCACTGCCCATGATGGATAATTCCAACTACCAACTTTTGTTTGCCATCCGAGCCTTTCATTGTAGAAAGTTTTAGTGAATGGCTTATACTGAAGAGTATTGGCGCTACATCCACATGATGAACCTCCGCCATTAGTTCCACAGCAACTACCTTGAGTAGCGCTAACCGCTCCTCTATTTGTGCGACATGCCATTAGTATATTCTCCTATATCCATATTTAGTGTCATCTGCACCCATAGTAATTATCTTATCATCGATAAGAATTCTAACTACACCTCGCAGAATGTAGACACCAGTTCCATATGGAGTTCCATACGGGTCAACTAGTCTACCACTCTCAACACGTCCTACGATAAATTGTTCACTTATAGATAGTTTATCATCTGAGTCATATCGATGGTCTACTTCTCTAGTCGCTCGGAAATCATCCACAAACTGGCCTATATGGTCAAATATCAATACATTGATTTCTAGTTTTACAGTAGCATTACTAGGCACGCCTGTCTGCTCATAATTCACCTCTAAGATTGGAGGGTCTTTAAGTTGCTTATCAAATATATACTGGATATTTTTATCAATTAACCCAACCACAGTAAATGAATCAAGTAGTGGGTACTCAGCTGCACTCGTTAAACTGTCCCTAATCACTGCCAATAGCGAATCGCTTATACCTACAGTATCAAGTACCGTAATAGTATCATACACAACCAACTCAACTTTTATAGTATCGTAAACAGTCTCTAAACATACTGAGTCAACGTATACTATCGTATCCAAGTAGAATGGAAGTGTATCTAAGTAGAATTGAATCGTATCTAAGTAGAATGGTATTGTATCCAGATAGTGCGTCGCCGTATCCAAGTAATATGGAATGGTATCTAAGTATAATGGAATAGTATCAACCACGAACGTTGTATCGTATACATCATATTCAATTACATAAGTAATGGTAAGTGTATCAGTGTGCGTTACAAATGTCGTATCAGTATGCGTTACAAATGTTGTATCAAAAACTTCAATAATCGTAGTATCAAATACATCTATATAGACATCGAATGTATCAATAACTGTTACATAACTCGTATCAAATACATCGACGCGAGTAGTATCAAATATATCTACATGTGTAGTGTCGAACACATCTACATGCGTCGTATCAAATACATAAATATGAGTAGTATCTAGAATAATTATCGTATCGAATACATCTACATAAGTTGTATCGTAAACAACTATGGTATCAAATACTTGAATTGTATCATACACCGTTACATAAGTAGTATCGAAAATATCTATAAATGTACTATCAGTCACAAACGTCGTATCAGTCACAAAAGTAGTATCAGTAACAAAAGTGGTATCTGTAACAAACGTCGTATCAGTTACAAATGTCGTATCTGTAACAAAAGTGGTATCTGTGACAAATGTTGTATCTGTGACAAATGTTGTATCAGTCACAAATGTCGTATCGAATACTAGAGTTGTGTCAAATACGAATGTCGTATCATTTACAAAAGTTGTGTCGTTTACTAGAGTAGTATCAAATACAAAAGTTGTATCAAATACTGGAATCGTATCATATACAGTAACTGTATCTTTATATTCGATAAATTGGTCTATACACTTTTTCTTAAACCTAGCATTGATACTACTACTACCATTGGTATTAGTTTTATTACAAGTTTCCCACCACCAATTACTTACATCAGGTGGGTTGCCTTTATTGCTCGTGTGTTTACTTAAATAGTTAGTACCAAAGTGATACACACAGTCTTCATTATTATATGTACCCGTATAGTCCCATACAGGACATTGGGGACCGGCAAAAAGATAGCCAGTCACCATTAATATAAATGCTAATATTTTCATTTCTCATACCCCAAAGGTAACCTTATTTGCCCTTTCCATAAATGTGTAAAAAAATCGTCATGGTGTTTTATGTAAAATCCTCCGTACTGGATAATACCCATGAAACTCGTCAAGTTTTCCGTTATTAAAAATTTCATCCGTTGTATTATTGCGTATAGCATCTCCTCTATCCACAGTTTATAAACTCCATACATATAGCAAACCTGCACCACTGGAATCTTAGGAGAATATTATGAAAAACTTAGTTATGAAAATTTGGGGATATCTCAAATCAGTTTTAAATTTTTTTGGACTTATTGACGGTAACGGTCAGTTGAGTCGAACAAATCTTTTGGTATATATTTTTACCATGAAGTTCGCCTTTGTCCCAATGCAGACAGCAAGTATACACGATATGGCAATGGCTATGGCAGCCTTAGGAGTGTATATGGGCAAGAAAGTATTAACTGCTTATATTGATGGTAAGAGTTCAAAATCAGATGCAGTTACTGGTGATGTCATGGATAAGCTACGTAGTTTGGGCCAACCCGAAGACGCAGGTGAGTAATGTGGAAAATTAAAATTAAAAAATATTGGAAGATTTCATTAATTTGTTTGGCCGGAGTCTTTATACTATGCTATTATTTACTTATACGAAAACGAGATATTACTAATATCGACCCTGAGAACGCTGTGAATAAATTACAGGAAGGTCTTGGAGAGATTAAAGAAAAAATCCAAGAGGCTACCAATACAGCAATGGTTGAAACGGTAGTAGCTAAAAAACAACTTATTGAAGTGAAAAAGGAACTAAATGAAGTTTCCAAACTTAAGGATGCTAAAGAAAGAAGAAGTCGACTTGCTGACCTCGCTACTAGGAGTGAAGCATATTAAAATAATATACTCTATAATAGCCATAAGCATTTTGATGAATGGATGTTCATCATCAATCCCTATGTTTGGTGATGACCCTATGCCACCAAGAAAGCAATTTAGTATTCGGGAGAAAGTAACTTTCTTGCCACATACTTACACCGAGACCCTTGATTCAACTAATATGAACCAAGATTACATCGACAGAAAATTGGCAATTCTACTACCTGATACATTACCTGATTCAACTCTATACAGTAAACTAGACCCCGTATTTAAACCTCTCGTGTTGGATAGTGGAATATTACTTAGTAATCGTGATATGGCATTATATATAAAAGACAGAGCAAATGCTAAATATTTACACAAACAAGTAGAAGTTCGTAAAACACTTCAGTTAGAAATTATTCGAGGAGCTGTTAAAGCCGAGCGAATGTACCAAGAAACAATAAATGAAGCAAATGCATACAACAAAGAAGTTTATGATAAGATGCAAGATGAGCGAAATCGTAAACGCACTTGGCGCAATATATTTCTATTCGCCTCTGCATTTGGTGCTGGGTTCGTGCTGAACGAATCATTGGATTAAGATTATGATAAAAAAACGTAAAGAACTTAAAGATAAAGTTTATCTGGATATGGCAAAGGGAATAGCCTCACTGTCAAGAGATAATAACACACATGTAGGGGCAGTTATTGTCGCCTCTGATGGTTCTCCAGTTTCATGGGGATATAATGGTACAGTTCCGGGATTCGATGATGAAGAAATCCCACATAGCAGAGATAATAAAGAACTGTTCTATTTTGAAGATGGTATTAAAAAAACATTTTCAGAAAATAAGTATCCATTTATGGAACATGCCGAAGCAAATGCTATTGACTTTGGTGATAAAGATAAAATGGCAGGCGCTACTATATATGTAACCGCTATGCCATGTAAAGATTGCGCTCGTAGAATTGCGAAGCGTCTAATTTCATGCGTAGTAGTTGCTCCAGTTGATGAGGTAACCGATTCTGGTAGCTCTATCGGTGATGACAATGACATTACTAAGTATCTTTTTCATAAAGGTAATGTAGATTTATATATAGGAACTACTCGCGTGGACCTAACATCACCTAAAAATGGCGTTAAAAAATATATAACCTGATTTACACAAGTTGTACTCTCACCCAAAGGAACTTACATGAGTAAAACACAATCTTTCGGCCAAAAAATTATAAACGATGCAAATGGTCGTCCCGTTTATGCTAAAACGCATGGACAGAGTGAACTAATAAAAGCAATTGATGAACATGATATCATATTTGTCAATGGCCCAGCTGGAACCGGTAAAACATTCTTAGCAGTATGTAAAGCGGTTATTGGTCTGGATTCCGGTAGATATGAAAGGCTCGTACTGACACGTCCAGCCGTTGAGGCAGGTGAGGAACTTGGATTTCTTCCCGGTTCACTAGATGATAAAATTGGCCCTTATATGAGACCTCTTTACGATAGTATCGAGAAACTTAAGAAAAAAAAGAAAGCCACTACTCATCAAGATGACCACCAATTACAACGTGGAGCTCCTAGCAGAAAAAAAGGCAAAGGAGAATGGGGGAAAGAAAAGGATGTGGAGAAAGAAGATGATTGGACTGATAATGTAGAAATAGCACCACTTGCGTACATGCGTGGAGCTACTCATGCAAATTCATTTGTTATTCTTGATGAAGCTCAGAATGTTAGCCCAGCTCAGATGAAAATGTTTTTAACGCGTATGGGTGAAGGTTCTAAAATTGTTATCACTGGTGATGCATCTCAAACGGATTTGAATACTAGAATTGGTTCTGGGTTTAGACATGCACAGAGATTACTTGCTAATGTTCAGGGAATCGGCTTTGTTACACTAAATGAGAATGATATCGTTCGTCATAAATTGGTGAAAGACATTATCCTTAAGTATGAAAAGGAAGATAGTCGCGCACATAAAATGAATAATAAGAGTGAAAAACCTTTATTTGAAACTAATCACTCTGATACATATGGAAATTATGCAGATGAAGTTGAATCTGAGCGTATCAATGAAGGTAGTGATAATCAAGGTTACCACGAATAACAGTAACACAAACTTCTAAATATAAGACCCCCATATAAACTATATATGGGGGTTTTTTTATTATGGAAAGTGAAGTATTTGGATTAGCTGATATTATTCTCAGTAATTCTATATGGGGCGCAATAGCCGTATTTATGATGGGTTATGTAGCTGTAAGTATTGTTAAAAGTATAGCAACATCAATCTTTCAATACATTATGTTAAAGACTGACCAATTTGGTATTGGTAGTGTGATTGAGTATAAAAATAAACGATATGTAATCCGTGAACTTGGATTTCGTCGGATAGCTTTAGAAGATAAGAATACACGAGAGTGGTATTACATTTCTACTAAAGATTGGGTAAATATGGTATTAGTAATTCCAGTGGAAACTACTAGACCGGGAGACTAAGTACATTAGTCATTGACAAATTAACGTTACCTTCTATATTATAATTAGATGAGGAGATTTTTTATGTGTGTTGATAAAGATGGGTCATTTAAAGATAACGAAACATTTAAGGAATTCCTTTCAGATGAACGCTCTGAAATTGAACGATATAAATGGATTGAATCCGAAAAAGCAGGACATGACTTAGGTACTGGTGCTATAATGGATTGGATAAAAAAGTATGCAGCTTCGTATCGTAGCTGGTGGGTAGATATCCATGGAGATAATAAACCGAAATAATTTATCTAACCTATAATAATTTTCTATAATTATTGATATGAGTTATGTATTTATAGATATAGAAGCGGATGGCCCCTATTCGCCAGAGTATTCGATGATTTCGTTCGGCGCAGTCATCGTTGGTAAGGACAGAAACCTTGAAAAAACATTCTATGGGGAACTACAACCTATCTCAGAGAAATACATACCTGAAGCATTAGCTGTTTCGGGTTTTTCTCGTGAGGAAACTCTCAACTTTAAAATTCCTAAGACTACAATGGATGAGTTCGTGAAGTGGCTGGCTGCTAATTCTCAAGGCCGACCCCAATTCGTATCCGATAATAACGGATTCGACTGGTGCTTCATGAACTACTACCTCCATAAGTATACAGGGAGCAACCCATTTGGACATTCATCTACAAACCTTGGCTCATTATACAAAGGCTGTGAGAGAAATTTCCATAAAAACTTCAAACACTTGCGAAAAACTAAGCATACACACAATCCAGTGGATGATGCAATGGGAAATGCTGAGGCATTTCTGCAGATGATTGATATATACAACCTAAAATTAAAATTATGAGGGTACTATGAAAGCTTATCACGATATTCTAAAACAAGTACTGGCCGAAGGTAATACTTCGGGTAACAGAACTGACACCGGAGCCATAAAGACTACCGGAGCGATGTTTAAACACAACATGCAAGATGGATTTCCACTTCTTACAACCAAAAAGATTAATCCAAATACAGTTTTTGCTGAACTTGAGTTCTTCATTAAGGGAAATAAGAGTAAACAATGGCTTAAAGACCGTAAATGTAACATCTGGAACGATTGGTGTAATCCTGAGAAGGTTCCATATGGCCATGATGACGAAACTAAAGCAAAAATGACAGAAGAAGACGATTTAGGTAGAGTATATGGTGTTCAGTGGAGAGACTGGGGTGGACATTCTACTAAAACGTCAGAAAAACTTGGTGAAGACACTTGGAAATACACATTCAACGACATACCCGGTATTGACCAATTAAAAAATACAATCGAAACTTTAAAAACAAATCCAAATGACCGACGTAATATTGTCATGGCTTGGAATCCTGCTGAGTTAGACCAGATGGCATTACCTCCTTGTCACTTTGGATTCCAAATTACCTCAGATGGAGAGTATGTAGACCTTACATGGTTCCAGCGAAGTGTTGATACATTCCTTGGACTTCCTTTTAATATTGCTTCATATGGAATGCTATTAGAATTGATTGCAAAAACGGTTGGAATGAAGGCAAGATACTTAGTTGGTCAATTGGTAGATGTGCATATTTATGTAAACCATATAGACCAAGTAAATGAACAGCTATCTAGAACTGAGAAGAAGCTTCCTACGTTGGTATTACCTGATGATATAGATATATTCGATTGGGAATATAATCAATATGAAATGCTTGATTATGACCCACATCCTTTCATAAAAGCACCGATTGCAGTTTAGGTGAAATAGTTACTTTACTAATCATGTTAATTTTTCTATGTTAGTGCGTAATCAACAGGAGAATCATAAAACATGAGTAAATATGAGTACAATGTATCCGACCATCGTGTATTAACTAGAGCTGAAGAGCGAGCCGTTTTTAATATTTATAAAAAAACTGGCTCGACTGCTAGTCGTAATTTTATTGTTGAACATAATGTAAAGTTTGCTATTCAATGTGGGAATGCTTATATAACTAAGTTTCCCCACGTTGACCCTTTAGATTTACGTAGCTATGCTATTCTGGGTCTATATGATGCAATTGAAAAATATGATTATACAACAGGTAACAAATTTATTTCGTATGCTGTCTGGTGGATTAAGGCATCTATTATGCGAAACGTTCATACTAATGAAAGCTTAGTACGATTACCTGCTAATATCCACCAAGATATGCAAAAGGCAGTAAATAATAATGAATTTACACATCGAATCTTAGATTTCTTTAATACTATTGGCGGTGGTATGTCGATGGACACCAATGCCCATGGCGGTGACGGTGATGTTCGAACACTCGGTGATACACTATCGGATGAAAATGCATTAAAGCAATTTGATGAGTTAGATATCAAAGACATTCGTAGAAAATTAATGGATGTAATTAAATCAACTCTCACCAAAAGAGAGCAATACATTGTACTAGAATACTTTGGATTGACAAACGGCGAACCTAGAACCCTAGCTGCAATCGGTTTAGAATTTGGTATGAGTAGAGAACACACACGCAATGTGAAAAATAAAGCGTTTCAAAAATTACACAAATGCATTAAGCATTGGAAATAAGGGACTATAATGTCAGAAGAAAATAACACAGAAGAGAAACCGGAAGAATCCATCTTTGACCAAAAAGAGTTACTTGAAGGGTTATTCGGTGGTATTAGTGGTGAAACTAAGACTGAAGATATGATTAATAAACATGCTCAGGCTATGTTTGATGAGTTTAATGGTATGTTAACTCAGGTTTTGTTCGGACTTGTAATGCAATCATACGAGGAAGATAAGCAAACTGAAATTAAAGGCGCAATCTACGATGCGTGGAGACAGCGTATGGATGAAGCATTAGCCGAATCTAAAACAACCACAGCACAGGACTCAGGTCTCGGCGCTATGTTTGGTGTGGCTGATATCCTTGAAAAGTCTATTGATAAAGCAGAAGTTTCGATTAAAGACTTCTTAGATATCAATGACGCTGGGTGATGCATGTGGCTGGTTAGGATTTGGTTGTAGTGTCATAATCAATGTCCCACAAATTTTCAAAATATACCGCAGTAAAGTGGTAGATGGTATCTCGATACAAACGTATATTTTGATATTCTTGACTTGTCTTTTCTATGCCATACCTGCAGTACAAACTGAGATGTGGCATTTTGTACTTACAAACGTCATCGGGATGATAACCAGTGCTATGGTTATTGTAATGGTTCACCAATATGGACATAAATAACGACAAGTTCGTTAAATCAATTGTAAAGCGGATAATATTCTTTTTTATTATCCCACTTTACATTATATTTTTTATCACATTATTTGTACTATAGGAGCATATTATGGGACCACTTCCTAAATGGAATGGCGATGATTCAGTGCCAGTGTCACTAGAAACTACTACACATAGAAAAATGCGCGCGCGAGTGTTCAAACTCAAAAAATGGATTGTTAATATTGAAGGTGTATCCAAAAAAACACCTGCGATAAAAGCAAAGTTAAAAAGTTTCTATAATGAACTCGATATGATACAAGGGTATCGCGGTGGATTCACTAAAAATACTGTATCTAGTATCATGGATGGTGTGAAAACTAGAAGAAATATTAATGGGTTAGATTTATGATTGACAGAACTAAGTACTTTTCTATATTAGTATTATGCTAAAAGTATGTGTATATCAAATCAGGGACGAATTTGTTTTAGTTGAACGAATGACTTACAATCCTTTATATCCTCTATTTATTATAGTTGATAAAAAGAATATTTCAGATGCATACTGTGAGTTGGGCTATATTGGTTATGTAACCCCTATAGGTGGGAACCAGTATAGATTCACCGGAGCTTAAAATGAATGCTAACCCTGTATGTAAAAAATGTGGTGTAGTTATCTACACTAATGAAGTAATTGAAATAGAAGGTGACGTATATTGCACAGCTGATATATGCACCAACTCTACTCCAGTTAATACCAGAGACTCAATGTCATGGTCAGACTTGAAAAATAAACACGATAGGTATGAATGAGTAACTTTAATGGACATTATAAAGGTGGTTTAGCTGGAGCAACATTAGTTGTAGCCGGTGGAATCGCTTCTGGAATGCAAGAGCCAATCCACTTAGCCGCTATGGGTTTAAGTACTTTGGCTTTTGCATTGTTCCCTGATGTCGACATTAAATCTACACCTAGTAAAATATTCTATGGATTATTTCTTGTCTATTTGACAGTTCTCTATTATCTTCAAGAATTTAAACTTGCTACCGTTAGTTCTATGATAGCTATGCTCCCTCAGGTGACCAAACATCGTGGGGTGTTCCATAGTGTCGCGGCTGCAATAATAATCCCTTCATACCCCCTCTATTTTGCTCAGACAGGCTCCATAGGTTTCGACCAAGCATCTGCTCTATGGCTCTGTGGCTCACTTGGATATTTCATTCATTTGGCCCTAGATAAAAAGTTCAAATTATTATAAGAATCCATTCACTTTTGATATAAGTTTTTAATGGGTTGTTTTCTTGATATTCGAGGTACTTCATGAACGATGGCAACGTTCTTGATAATTTTACATGGCTATGTAATAACGCAAAGCTCTCTGTGATTCAGTATGTACCTCACTGTACAAAATAATGATGTACCCAGTCTCTAATTAAGAGGCTGGGTTTTTTTGTGCTTATATCAATAATATGTTAGTTTTTGTAGGGGATAAGCGAAATGCTTAAGTATAAACGTACCGATGTAGTTGTGTATTTTAGTGATAAAGAATTAGAATACCGTAGAGTGGATGAATGTTGGGAAGTACATCTTGATGGGATGTGGAGATTGTCTAAAGATTGCGATTCCATTGAGTCACAGTACAAACAGCGTATATGTCTAAGGAATCTAATCATGAAACGAGATACACTAGCTAGTAGTTCATCACCTACTAGTGATAATACCAGTGATGTAAATGAGCTATCAACAATCGTGAGAAAGTTGATAGATATGTTGGGGATAGGTGTGTATATGAGCAATACTGCACAAGAACTCCTTGATAAATTAGATACAGGTGAAATACAGATAAAATAACTTTTGACATTTGCTTTATTGATTACTATACTTCTAAGTATGGCAAAGCGAAAAATGATATTAGTTGTAGAATGTAATAAAACCGGTGAGTGGTGGGCCTTCGAAAGATTGGATGCCCTCATCGAACATTTCCATTTCTACTATAAAACAACTACTATATTAAGTAGTAGCGGCAAAGAAATTATCAGAGCTGATATAACATCGGCCCTGAGTAAATCCGGTGAAACAGAATTGCATACCAAACGAGATGAAGAAACATTTCTTTATGCCCGTCTGACGTGTTTTAAATAAACTTAGAAAGGTCATCTAATGCCTAAAAGAACAATTGAAGTTCCTCTATTACCCTTACCTGATGTTCCTAACATTCAGGGTGTTATATTCCCAAAAGATTCCTTAGATAATGCAATTGAAGTATTTATGGATGGTACAGCTCAATATGTGATGCTCCAAAAAGAAAATCAACTAGGTGACGGTAATGCTGATATCGAGCTAGGTAAGATATGTGGGTCTGTTAATAATATAACATTCGACGAAGTAAGTAAATCATACATCGCTACTGTTAAATTAATACCAAATAAAAACTCTGCATTTGTACTTGATGAAATTTCCAAAGGTATTAACTTCACACTAGGTACAAATAAAGTCGGTATGCTTGCTGCAATTCAAGAAGATGATGATACTGAATATCCTGAAGGTACTCTATATAAATGTGATAAGGGATTTGAAATCGTATCCACATCTATGTTCGATACCAACCTAATCAAACCGCAGGATTCCACTGATGGTAAAAGTGATACTGAGGCATACATTCCATGGGAATGGTCTAAATGCTTAGAATACTATTAAAACATGTCGTAGCTGAAGTTGCTATACATACTCTATTCGATACGTTATTTAACAATTTCGTTAAACCAGCTCTCAAAGAAAAAATTCGCAGAAACCTTCTGGGTGCGAATTTCGTGATTGAGAAAAGGGAAATTAATGTATCGAGTCGTGTATACAGAGGCCCTCCTATTAATATTGTCGATGATAAATATATGCATGGAATTGATATAAATGATATGATGATGGAGGCACTTAAGTATGAAATTCAAGAAGAGATTGCGCGTGAGGATAAAGAAGTCGGTAAACGTAAGGGAGTTACGGGTGTGACACTTACTCCTTGTATACAAGTCTACCGAGATATAAACCCACATCCAGATGTTAGTAATGCAATTGACTTAATATATCCCCGAAAGGATTAGCTATGATTAGAGTATTACTAAAGCATATTGCTGCTGAAGTCGCTATCAATACATTATTTGATAAACTGAATTATAATTTCTTGAAACCTAAGTTGGATAAATTACTTCGTGAGCGTGGTATTAGTTCAATCTCAGATGATATTAAATTTTTTGAACGTCAGAGAGATAAGGCCCATCCAAGTAGTCGTTCTCGATATAATAATATGATAAATACTCTTAAAGACGCTGAGTCTGTCTATTATAATACTGTAAAATTTGGTGATTTAGCTAATGAAGATTCACTTATTACGTATCCTAATCCAGTTAGAAGTACTGAGAAACGGATTTGGAAAATAGATATAGATAAACATACAACACTTGCTGAGCATATAGTAAAACTCGCCGAGGATATTAATCGACGAGTTAGATATAATACTAAAACAGGTGAGTGTACTAATTATTAAGGCATAGGTAGATTTTGTTTTTCCTCACCAGTGACTTCTTGGCCATTTGTATGGAAATCTCTTCCTAGATTATCGTCGTGGTAAAATTTAAAGTTACTCGCTTGGTCATAGACTGCTCTAACTTTAGCAGCTTTAAGGGCATCATAAGCCTTTGCTCGTGCCTGTGCATCACCACTCTTAATAGATGATTCATGTTGTTGAATCATTTTAGAAATTTGAGGTGTACCGTATTGCAGTCGAGCTTGTTCAGACTGTTGATACTCAATTAAGTCCGAGTCATCAAATGCTCCGGCTGCACCGGCACCTAATATAGTAGCAGCGGCTGCATATGGCATGGCTGCCTTACCTATTTTTTTCATTAAACCGGCTTCCATACAGGCTCCGTAGCCCTCGAGGATAGCACCTATAGTTTCATCGTTATCGTCGGTACGTAAAGATTCCATAAAAGCAATGAATTGTTCGCGTTCAGTCATGTTATAACTCCTTATATGCATAGTTTATAAACAATTTGAATGAGTACTTATAAAATTATATTAACCGTCGCGCTTACTTTGTTTTTAGTTGGATGTGCATCCCCTAAAACTGGTATGGAATACATTAAACTCCCTAATGGTCACACAAAAGTTATTGACCATGACCTAAGGAGAACTAGCTTTATTGACCATAATGGTCGGGTCTATAAAAGGGTGGTATGGAAAAATGTGGATTAGAAAGTCTGAAGTCAATATGGCCCTAGCATTCATAATTACATTGGCTGTACTTGCTGTAATGTGCTTTGGTAATATTATGTTAAACATGTTTTAAAGATTGGCGTTCTCAAGAGCGCTATTTTTTTTTATATTAATTAACAGGCTATAATGTAAAGGGCATGTGACATGAAAGTAGATTTCACTATTGATGAACTAGAACATATCAGAAATACAGTAACTAATACGGTTAGACACACACCAAAAGACGTAAATACCATCCAGAATAAAATTGATGGTATTCTAGATACAGTTCGGTATAATAAACCCAACGTCAATACACAACTAGGTAGTTCTCGGAAGCCTGTCACTTAATGTTTAAGTTACTTATACAACATCTTGTATATGAAAAGGCTATTGATATCCTATACAATCGTATTTTCAAAAATTTCCCAAATAAGCCCAAGCACTACAAAAAAGTATTCGTTAAAAATGATATGGAAACCGAAGGTAGTATATTGGTTGTAATGTACAATGTACATCTAGTCGAATCGTTAGATGACCCCGATGGTTATATGGCACAGTTTGAATATTTCAAATACTGCGATGAAGGTCATATCTATGATTGGACTAATGAAATTAATATGAGCACGGCAGTTAAATCTCCTACTGAAAATAAATGGTATGAGATTCGTAAAGAAGATATTACCAGAACAGTGTAACTAAAGGAACATGATGCCTAGACGCGGACGAAAAGATAAAACTAAAGGTAAACCTACTGTAGCATACGCTATGCGTTATGTGATACCTGAGACAGAGGAAGTTCAATCTAAGTTTGCTCCTATATCTCTACCTATACTTAGAAGAGAAACTCCTATGCTACTCGCTAGTCAATTGAAATCAGTAACTCCTCTCAGATATGAAGACCTTACTCCTGAAGAAAAGGTTAGATGGGATGAACGAGAAGCAGACCGTAAGTATCGCGATGCAAATACAGTTGACATGGAATACACACTCGGAGCACACGGCTCTCATGAGCTATCTGGTGACATTAAGAATATCAATGATACTGAGGCATACATTCCATGGGAATGGCTTAGAACACGCGTCCCTATGGACAATATAGAGCAGTTCATGATTCCTGTAGATAAGTACAACCATGAGATGCATACAATATCAGAAAACTCTAGTGAATTTAAAGAGTTTCTAACTAAATACCAAGATGGTGATGAAATATGGTTGTATAAAAACAACGGTTTCCACTGTCTTGCTGGACGGGCCGGCTGGGTCATAATTAGAGATAGTAAATTGGTTACTGTCTTCCAAACGTGCATGAGCTAAGGAATATATAATGACAACACATACACAAATGATAGAAACTATCGAACACCTTGAAAAATTGGTTAAACGAAAATATCCAACAGACGGAACCACTCTGGATACATCACCGGCATGGCAGAACCGCCGTAGACAGTTAAATCAACTATGGAATCTTAAAGAAATGATTAAAGAAGACGCATAATGAAAATAACATTCGCAGAATACCTGAGACAGGATGCAGAACTAAATTGCAAAGGAATCTTTTTCCGTGGATATAATAGTATCTTCTATACAGGGGTTAAACTCGAATCTAGAATAGGTATTCGATTACTTAAATCAAAATGCTGTAAAGGATGTCATAAGTGTGGACATTTCGATGAATACCTAAATGAGTTTCCTGAGCAAGTCATTGGCCTAGATACAATAGAAGACGGTAAACTATATACTTTAAATGTGGTAAACTGTTCTAACGAGTGGGAAAGTGGTATTGTAGATGACTGGGATATTGAAATAAAAGAGGTCAGTGATGAAAATAATTAAATCTGTTAAAAAATTTTTAACTGAAAAGCCGAGTCCGGAATCCTATTTAATAATGGCCGCGACTGGTATTATATTGGGAATAGTAGCTACTCAGTTTTTGGAGAAGATGTAATGGGTGAAAATATAGCTAAAGTCATAATTACATCAATTATTGCCACTGGTATTCATATGCTAATAATGTCAATGATAGGGAGCTCACAATGAGTATTATAAAACAAAAAGCCGAGTGTATGACAGTAGACTATTTATGTGACACATGCGGCGAAGGAAGAATGAGACCTAATGGTGTAGTTCTTCAAACTGATTACCCTACATATGAGCATGAATGTAATAAATGCGGAGTAAAGGAACTATATGGGCACATTTACCCCTACCCAACATTCGAATAACTCAGGCATCTGGGCTGGTATATTACAATGGATTCATATCAGACGATGGGATATCACCAAACATGAGCCATAGGGAGGGCATATGTTAAGTACCATATTAAAACATCTTATATATGAACAGGCCATTGATGTGGCCTTTTCGGCATTTCAAAATAACTTCAACTCATATACAAATAATATCAAATTACGAGATACATTAACATGGATTGAAATACGATTTTCGGGATATAAAGGTGTAGGATGTAAAACATATACCCTCCGTGGTGTGGATGTACTATTCATGGATTCCAAAACAATTACTGTACGCCGAAGCAAAGACGAAATTCCTGCAGGTGCATCCTATATGGAACGCATCCTATTAACCAATATTGTTGGGTATGAAATCAAATGATTAAGACTCTATTCAAACACGTTATCTTAGAACAAGCTATTGGTGTCTTATTTGATGGACTTACTAAAAATCTCCAGACCATTGAGAGTAAATATAAAGTTGGTACTCAATATCAATTCCTTGATAGGTTCTTCACCAATAACGAATACGGTGAGGAAACTGGATTGTACTACCATACTGATGTTGTAAGCGTACATGTAATGTATACAAATCCACGAATAATTGAACGCACTGGGGACTTTATTAAGTTTGTATGTGACTCGGTAGATGTGACCACATACTCTGTGAAGTGGAACATTATACAAACTAGTTCACGTGAATCAAGTGGTAGTGTATTATTCCAAATATCCCTAATAGAAAAAGAATGGTCACTTGGGTGAAGCAGCTATTCAAATACATAATATATGAACAAGCGCTCAATGTAATGTTCGACGCATTTACTAAGAATTTAGCGACTACTAGTGCTGATACATATAAAATAGGTAAACAATTTACTTCACTCAGTCGAATGTACACTGCAGATGAATATGGCAGTGAGACAGGAATGTACCAACAAGACAATGTAACTGACATTCAAACTGTATATCGTCACATTAAAGTAACTAAAGTCGAAACTCATTTCATATGGTTTGAATACGCGTACTATCACGCCACTCGATATGGAACTGGTGGATGTCCAGTTATAAATGGAATAAGCCGAGGTAAAGGAGAACTCTGTTTACTACTTACTGATTTAAACAATAACTGGACACTTGAATGAAACTATTAATGAAGCACATAATTTATGAATACGCACTCAGTGTATTATTCGAGAATATTAAGAAGAACCTATTCTCAAGAATTAATATCGTTGATTTTCAGCATCAGTATGAACAAGATGTCAATCAGGGCGTAACATATAAATTACTGGTGTTTGCTGATGGTGGGTATATCTACAAGTTTGATAATGTCCATGTGACTAAACTCACCGATAGGTATATCTATTTTGAATTCGAATCAGCTCTCGTTATTAATATGATGGTTGATGAAGAAGAGGACTATGCTGAATTATGGGATACAGATGACAGCCCTGTTAGTATGGACCTTGATACCCTAGTAGAATCAGTATAAAAAAAGACTCTACTAAGAGTCTTTTGCTTTTGCTTCAGTGAACATATCAGATATATTAATACCTTTATCTTCGGCTCGTTTCCATACACCACGCATGATATTCTCATCCCAGTCTACACGCCCCATTAATTTTCGGTATTCCTTACCATTAAGAATGCCTTCTTTTAACATCATACCAAGTACTTTATTATTCAATCGAACTCCATCACTACGAGCATTTAGTACTCTATTTACAGTATCGTCGTCAACATATACATCAGAAGACCTGTCATAATATCTACCAGCTTTATTGTCATAGTAGTAGTCTCCGATTGTATGTTCTAAATCTGGGTCATTTGATATGTTGGTTTCACCGTTCTCAAATATAATATTATACGCAGATGAAATGCTTTCGACCAAAGCATCGTTACCGGTGCCTTTCATATTTTCAAGAAAATTCATAAACTTTTGATTGCTATTCATTATAATAAGCCTTTATTTTGTTACTAATAGTTTATAAAATACGTTTTTTTGTTGTTATTTAAGATTTCGTTATGATATATTAATAGCAGTGGAGACGTTCCACATTAAATAAAGGATGACATATGTCTACAAATCTAACTACAATTAGCACACTGGTTGAATCACTAACAGAAGAATACGGTAAATTCGAAGCTGGTAACAAAGCAGCCGGAACAAGAGCTCGTAAAATTCTTCAGGATATCAAAGGCTCAGCACAAGACCTGCGCATTGAAATCCAAGAGAAAAAAAACGCTGAGTAATTAAATACTTAGTAATATTAAAGAGACTTCCAATAGGAAGTCTTTTTTTATATCCAGTCTCAATCAGTTTTATATATTTCTAATATGATTAAGACCACTATCCAGCACTTCATAATGGACTATGCACTCCATACCTTATTTAATGGTTTAGCCAAAAATTTTTTTTCGGCACCTAAAGACTATCTATCTAACATAAAAGTTGGATATGTCGATTATATGGAAGTCCATTATAACGGCTATATTATCAAAGGCTCAATGGAAGTAGTTGAAATAGTTAATATAACTGGATACGATTCCAATAATAATAAATCATATTTAACATTCATACACCTATCACCAACAGAACCTGTAAAGATATTCGACCATATATCACAGGAAGACTATATAGAAGGAAATTCAATCGGATACGACATCGAATACGAAATGCAATGGATGGAACTGGTTGATGGCTCAATAGATGAATATGTAGGTGAATTCGCTGGAACCATTGCTATTACACCAGATGATATAATCAAGGCCAAGTAATGTTTAAAACCCTAGTCAAACATTTTATATATGACCACGCCATAAACGTTATGTTCGATTCCATCCAACACAACTTCATGTTCGCTGACCCTGACTTTATCTTTAGAGAGGGTACTCGCATTTCTCGTATGGAAGTTAGCTGGCTAGGATATATCATACACCTAAAAGGTGTCAAAGTTATTAAACTCAAATCTATCAATCTACTTGGTATGTTTATCGAACTATCTTCAACTGATTTTGTCACAGTATATAAAGACCCTACCTATATAGAACTGGTTGGACCCGATATGCTAATCACTTCCGAAAAAGCATTTAGAAGAACTTTCGTGAAATGCTCCGACCCTCTCTATAAAAATACATATTTCCTTAGCCATACAATCACTGTGAGCCAAACGCAAATCAAGGATATACAGAAATGATTCAATATCTTAAAAATATCTTTAAAAGAAAACCCTCACAAGAATTCATAACAGAAGATGGATGCCCTTCTAAATGCCATAAATGCGGTGACAGAAGTATCACTATGAGAAGAACACTCAATAAACAAAAAGAACCTATTACTAAATTCGTATCATGCTCGAACTGCAAAATACAACTAGGGTCATGGGAAAATGATACTTGGTCCTACTAAAGTAATAATATGCTCAGTATACTCATAAAATACTTCATATATGAAAAAGCAATCAACATACTCTTCGAACGCATAGAACTAAATTTCAGTGCAGTACAACTAATGCCGACAGAAGGACAACACATAGATATTAGTTACTTCCTAAAAAATGACAGATATAAAAAAATGGTCACTGATGCTACTGTACATAAAACTAACACACACTATATAATTATACTACACCAAGATTGGGCTAAGGTGGAAACAGATATTAACGATATTAAAACTCCGATAGTACAATTTAGATTAGACGTAATATTCAAAGAGGATATAATATCGTGGACCCCTACAAATTATATAACACGATTTGGAATCAGTAAGTTCTAATACAATAACAATCAATACTACTATATAGTCGCAGTTAGTTAGACACTTATTATTATACAGTGGGAACTATCACGTATCTAAACACTAATCACGCAAGAGTCGACGCAATAATCGAAAACGGTAGTTATAACTAGGCGTTAGCCGAAAAAATTTTTTTCCGAATCGCTCCTAAATAAAGGAAGGGGGGTAGTCCCAGAAAAAAGTAATAACGACCTCTACATATGCTACGCGTGAACCAATTCCTAAATACCCCCCCAAAAAAATTTTATACGAATCACTACATACCCCTAAACCATTTTCCAATCTTCTGTCCCCCCACTTTTAATATTTGAAATCTATCCAACACATGTCCCCCTCTCTCCCCCTCAACACCATAGTACAACTACAGTACAACTCTAGTTTCAATCAAGTACAAACTACAGTACAACTCCAGTACAACCATAGTACAACTCTAGTTTCAATCCAGTGTTACCTAGTTCTAATTCAGTGCACCTATTTTTTACGTTAGTAAAATGTGTTGCTGGTGTGTGAAAATAACAACCCTATTTTTTCCAGTTGTTACAATTTCTGTAAAAATAATACCCTA
>Ga0233414_10000141_pt1 | contig 31202 bp, 28 predicted proteins | sample Na_anoxic_10_MG_FD_189020 | JGI IMG/M metagenome (GOLD analysis project Ga0233414, IMG submission 189020) | Seawater microbial communities from Saanich Inlet, British Columbia, Canada - Na_anoxic_10_MG | ecosystem: Environmental > Aquatic > Marine > Inlet | place: Canada: British Columbia... | reverse complement strand
ATATACAATTACAAGTCAAAGAGACTTAGTTACTCTATATGGTAATCCATTCTTCTACTCATCATCTGCAGGAACACCAATCCAAGGATATGAATTAAATGAATATGGATTATTAGCGGCTTATTCAGCACTTGGCATTACTAATCAAGTATATGCATTAAGAGCAGATATCGATCTAGCAAGTTTAGTCGGATCAACAGGTCGTCCAACTGGAGCACCAACAAATGGCGCTTATTGGTTAGATGCTACTGATTCTACATGGGGACTTAATGTATGGAATGCGACAACTCAAGCATTTACTGCACCAACTCCAATCGTAATTACATTAGCAACTCAAGTATCTAGTGGTCAGCCACTATCATCAGTTGGTAACATCGGTGATTATGCAATCGTTGCTATCCCTACTTATGATTCTCCAACATCAACTACTAATCAAACATATTGGTACAAAAATAGTTCAAATGCTTGGGTAGAATTAGGATCAGTTGCTTGGATGAACTCTTTTGCTACTCTTGTAACACCAACTGCTAACCCAACATTAACTGAAGGAGACACAGTTGAACTTTCAATTAGTGGTGGACTAGGCGCAGGCGGTAGTAATACTGTTTCTCTCGTAGTTGCGGCGGCACCAAACAACACTGTTAATCAATTAGCACAAGACATTAATTCTCTTAACTGGGAATATATTTCAGCAGATGCTTCTAATGGCAAACTTAACATTTATTCTGCTCAAACAGGTGGAACACCTAACAGTGATGATGTTAATCTAAATGCATATTTCGTAAGATTGCATGATGCTACTGGTACTATACTGACTGACTTAGGTTATACAGCGGCGGCACAACTTTCATATCAGCCAAGAGTTGCATATGGAACTTCTGCTCAACAACCAGTATGGGGTTCTGCACAAGATTATCCAGCACCAACAGGCTCTACATGGGTTCAGGTTAACGGTACAGGATTACAACCAGTAATCTCTTCATACAACTCAACAACTGCATCTTGGACTGCAAAAACTCAGTCATTCGCAACTTCTGATTGGAGTCAAATCTATTCAGCAGACTCAACAGGTGGCGGAGCAATAGCGGCAGGTGACGTTTATACTCAGTATGGATTCGATAGTGACTTCAATGCAGGTCCTGTTTACTACTGGTACAGAGCGGCAACAGGCGCAACTGTAGTTAAAGGTGTAAATACTACACCAGACTTTACTTCAGGACCATATGTTGCAGGAGTTCAAATTTCAACACCAGGTGTTTCTACACTTAGTAGTTCATATCCATTCAACTTAGCAGATGCTACAGATGCTACAGATTTCGTAACTGCATGGTCAGCGGCGAACATACCTTACACATCTGCATCAGTTAACGATGACGGTACTATTTCACTAACACACACAGCAGGTGGTGTTATTGTATTAGATGATTATAAAGCAGACGGAACATCATCTGGTTTATGGACAGAAGCAGGATTCAATATATCTACTACTGTAGGTGGTAAAGAAGGTCCTTTCAGAAATGACATTAATTTTACATCAACTCAGGCTTCAACAACAGGTTCAGGTTCAGGATTACAAATTACTGTAACAAATAACTATGGCTTCTATGATTTTAATCCAATTTCAGTTGTAGGCGCAGGTACAGGACATGCAGTAGGCGACAGAGTTACTTTCTCAGGCGTAGATTTTGGCGGAGCAACACCAGCAAATGACTTAGTAGTTACTATAACAAAAGTCACTGCAGGTGCAGTTGATGCTTATACTTGGTATTCAGGTACTGGTCCAGATATGTACACAGTTCAGTTATCTAACTGGAGAGCATTCTCATTAACAACAACTGGAGCGTATTCATTAACAGCAAATGAAGGTGCACCAACTGCAATCCCAACTAACATGACTAACTGGTATTACACAGCAACTGATCAAGTTGATATTATGGTTAATACATCAACAGGTTGGAAAGGATACGGAAATCAAGGTTATGATGCTAACGGAATGGTTAACACAAACGTTGCAAACACAACTGATCCTAAAGGTCCTCTCGTATCTGCTAGTGAGCCTACACTTCAAAGTGACGGCACAGCATTAGCATACGGTGATCTTTGGTTAGATACCTCAGACTTAGAAAACTATCCAACATTATCTCGTTGGGAATCAGTACAACAAACGGGTGGTGGTTCAGCAGTTGATAAGTGGGTCTTACTCGATAAGAGTGATCAAACTTCACCAGATGGTATCTTATTTGCAGATGCACGTTGGGCAACTAACGGAACAACTAATCCAGCAAATGATCCTATTCCAAGCATCGTATCATTACTAGCAAGTAATTACTTAGACGTTGATGCTCCGAATACAGCAAACTACCCAGTAGGTATGTTGATGTGGAACATGAGACGTTCAGGATACAATGTCAAGCAATATAGAGTTAATTACTTCAATGCTGACAGATTCCCTAACAAAGTATTACCAACTGTAAAAGATGCATGGGTAACTGCTTCAGGTTTAGAAGCAGACGGTTCTATGTATGCAGGTCGTAAGGCTCAAAGAGCAATGGTGGTAACATCAATGAGATCAGCAATCGCATCTAACACTGCTATTAGAGATGAAGATAACTACTTCAACTTACAAGCATGTCCAAACTATCCTGAGTTACAACCAGATATGGTTACATTGAACTCTGATAGAGGTGAAACTTCTTACATCGTTGGTGATACACCAATGAGATTGAAAGATAGTGCAACTGATATTCAGGCTTGGGCAACTAACGCGGCAGGAGCTACAGCAACAAGTGAAGACGGTCTAGTAACTAGAAACACTTATATGGGTCTATTCTATCCATCAGGTATTACTACTGATCTAGCAGGTCAATTAGTAGCAGTTCCATCATCTCACATGATGACACGTACAATCTTACGTAATGACAATGTTGCTTATCCTTGGTTAGCACCAGCAGGAACTAGACGTGGTATTATCGACAATGCTTCAAGCATTGGTTACTTAGATTCAGCAAGTGGTGAATTTGAAGTAATTAAAACAAGCATTGGTATTAGAGATGTGTTATACACAAACTTTATTAATCCAATGGTATTCTTTACAGGTCAAGGATTATTGAACTATGGTAACAAAACTTCATTTAATTCATCATCTGCTTTAGATAGAGTTAACGTAGCACGATTAGTCGCTTATATACGTAGACAATTAGTATTAGCGGCACGACCATTTGTCTTTGAACCAAATGATGTTCAAACAAGAAAATCAATTGCGGCAGTAGTTGAAACATTGTTTGCTGATTTAGTTTCAAAACGTGGTCTGTATGATTACTCAGTAGTTTGTGATTCATCTAACAATACTCCAGCGAGAATTGATAGAAACGAACTTTGGATTGATATAGCAGTTGAGCCAGTGAAAGCGGCTGAATTCATATACATTCCAGTTAGAATCTTTAACACTGGTGAGTTATCAGGATCGTAAAAAAGATATACAAAGAGGCTTCGGCCTCTTTGATTAAAAAAAAAGATAAATATATTTAAGAGATATATTTAATATTAGGAGATTAAAATGGCATCAGCCTCAGATACTTTAAAAAACCTTTCAGTTAAACCAGAAGGTAGGGAGAACGTCAACTTATTGATGCCTAAACTTCAATACAGATTCCGGGTTGGGTTTACTAACTTTGGAATTGGTAGTGATGCTGAAGGTTCAGTTACATTGACACGTCAAGTTATTGATGTAGCAAGACCACAGTTACAGTTCGCAAAAATTACAGTTCCTGTTTATAATTCACAGATTTATCTAGCAGGTAAACATTCATGGCAGCCACTTCAGGTTAACATTAGAGACGATGCATCAGGCGTTGTTTCTAAAGCAGTTGGCGCCCAGTTGCAAAGACAACTAGACTTCTTTGAGCAGGCATCATCTGCTTCAGGAGCCGATTACAAATTCGCAATGAACATTGACATCTTAGATGGTGGTAATGGAGTTAAAGATCCTGTAATCTTAGAGCAATGGGAACTAGCAGGTTGCTACTTAGAACAAGCAAACTACAATCAGTTAAACTATTCAACTTCAGAAGCAGTAACAGTTTCTTTAACAATATCATATGATAATGCTGTTCAAACTGACGGAGCAGGAGCATTAATCGGAGTAGGTGGACCAGGAACTATCGCAGATTCTGTATCAGCACCAGATCAAGGTACTGCTACTGGTTAATAGCAATCAAAGTAAATTTAAAAACCGGGTTCAGCCCGGTTTTTTTATGGGGTTTTTAAAGAGATAAATAAGACTATAGGAGAAATATATGGCTGATCCAGCATTTACTAGTCTAAAAGATAGTTTAGTCGGAGCGTTTCTAAGTGATGTTTACTTAAGAGACTATACACACGCGGCTAAAACTTTTATTCCGAATAAGTTTTCAAATGCTCCTAAAGTTAAATTTCTTTTTCATACTTATTTTAATATTAATTCAGACGCATGGACTCCTCCCGCAGGTGTTGGTTCTAGTAATTATGGAGTACTCGTTAAATCAGTTAAACTTCCTTCTTTTAGATTTGAAACTGACACGTTGAATCAGTATAATAGAAAACGTATTATACAAAGCAAAATTAAATATGAGCCTGTAGATATTACATTCCATGATGATAACGCATCTCAAATCACGGCAATGTGGAATGCTTATTATCAATATTACTATGCAGATTCATTTAATCCAGAATTAGGAAGTGGTGATACAAAGACTTACAACAGACGTAACATATATGATCCTTCTTTATCTGGCGACATGCAATATGGATATAGAGGAGATTCTTTTACAGGGCAACAAGAAAGACCTTCTTTTTTCAAAGATATAACAGTTTATGGTTTATGGAACAATCAATACGTTGCTTATACATTCATTAATCCAATTATTACAAACTGGTCAGGTGATACATATGCATATGATCAGCCTGAGGGAACAATGCAACATAGTATGACAATTGATTATGAAACAGTAACACACAATACTGGAGAATTTAATCTGGAAGAAGATGGACCTAAAGGTATTGATGCAGTTACTGGGTTTGGACAAGAAGCATACTATGACTACACAGATAGTCCAAATGAACAATTAGGTCAAGGAGTCGGTGGATTAGGAGGGGCATCAGCACAGATGGCTATTCTTAATGATCCGAATGCTACTGCATTTGAAAAAGCACAAGCATTAGCAAAACTTTCACAATTAGATCCATCAGCAGTTATTGCACAAGCAAAAGATGCTGTTAAAGACGGTATTAAAGATGCAGTTAAAGATGCTGTTATAGGCAAATTAACTGGCGGCTTATTTGGTAATGGCAGTGGTTCTGGGACACCTACTATGGGTGCAAGTCCAGCATTGATTCAAATCTCTAACCAAGGTGGTGCCACAGCCGCAAACAATAATAATACTACTGGTGGCGGAAATACTGCTGGGAAACAGAATTTTGGTGAGAGTGTAGTAAGTAACATAAGTAGAAATTTAGGATTCGGTTAAAATGGCATTAGAAGTAGTACAAACAGAAAACACATTAGAAATATTCGATAGTTTTTATGCAGAAGCATTAAGTGTTCCTGTCAATGAATGGGACGTAGTAAATTCATACTTTGTTGGAGTATTAAAAGGCGACCCTAATTCTGAAAGTACAAAAGATACTGCAAAAAAATTCTCATCTGTGTTGTTTAAAATTGCACAACAAACAGGCACAGATATCATGGTGTTTATGGATTATTTTAGAACTAATGTAGAAACAAGTATACAAGTAAATAGCGAAATGGCATATTATTTAAATCTATTAAAATCTAAAACTGCATTATATGGAATCAGCACTGTCGTAAGTCCTAATCAAGCAGTACAACGTAATATCATTGCATAACAAGGCCCTATAATGGCTCGTAGACAAAAATACGCACAAGGCAGATACACTGTAAGAAATCCACAAAAATATGTAGGCAAAGGTAAGCCAACATATCGATCTGGATGGGAACTTACGTTTATGATCTTTTGTGATAGTAACGACAAAGTGTTACAATGGGCTAGTGAATCGATAGCAATTCCTTACATACATCCTATTACAGGCAAACGAAAAAATTATATACCAGATTTCTTTATTGTCTACCAAGATAGAACTGGTAAAAAGAAAGCAGAACTAATCGAAATCAAACCAAAAGCACAAAGTATCATTGAAGAAAAAAGAACTAATCCTAAGACTGCAATTACTGTCGCTATCAATCATGCTAAGTGGAAGTATGCTCAAGCATATTGCAAAACTCAAGGCATTCAATTCAGAGTTGTTACTGAAGACGATCTTTTCTACAACGGTCGTAGTAAGTAGATAAATAGTTGTATGACTAAAAAACTTGAAGAATTGTTTGATATTGCTTCCAACGAGGCCAATGAATTAAATGAACCTATTCCAGGTGTAGCAGAAGAAGTTACACGAGAAGCACTTAGTAACCTCGAGAAAATAGAAACAGCATTGCCTACTGTACGAGGTTTAGAAGCATCTGACAGAGAGTTAGATGATTTAGCTACCAAGGCATCAACAAGTTTTCAAGACCTTATGGATTTAGGTATGCAAGTAGACTCACGTTTTAGCGGAGATATCTTTAGTGTTGCTAGTAACATGTTAAACCATGCTATCACTGCTAAGACTGCTAAACTAAACAAGAAATTAAAGATGATCGACTTACAATTAAAGAAAGCCACACTAGATCAACGTCAAGCAAAGGCTGATGAGAAGATCGATAATATTCCTTTAGGTGAAGGCCAGAACTTAGATCGCAACGAATTACTACGAGTATTAAGTGGGAAAAACTTAGAGGAATGATAAATATATTACACGGGAACAAAACATTATGAGAAATCTTAAACAATTTATCGCAGAAAGCGTCCATACTTATGACTACACAATTAAAGTAGCCGGTGACGTTGACAAGAACTTCTTGGAGTTGTTTAAATTCAACTTAGATAAGTTCTCACCAGTCGAAATCAAAGGTCCAAAATCAACACCAATTCAAGCAAATCCATATGGATTTCCAAATTTAAATAATGAGCCTGTCCATATATTTACATGCAAATTTGCATACCCATGTACTGAACCAATGGTTCAACAAATGGCTCAGTTACTAGGTCATAACATCAACTATGTAAGAATGGTTAATACTGCATACAATGACGGTATTAATGATGAAATGGATCAATATGAAAATCAAGCATCACCAGCATTAGGCGAACCTGAATTAGAAGATAATGGAAAAGAAGCGAGTGAAGAATATGGTGATAAGTACTTAGATAGCATACACAAACATTCAGAGAAAAAGAATGTTGGTAAAGTAGGTTTACCTGCTGATCAAAAGAATACTAAAGATTCATTTGATCCTTGGAAGCCTTGGACAGATGATTCAGTTAAAGGACAGAAGAGTCCGTTTACTGATGTAAAACGTGCTCCTAAGCCTGAAACATCAGCGGGACTATAAGGATTTAACTATGGACTTTAAAAAGATTTTAACGCAATTCAATGACATGTCAGAAGACTCTACTGAGTCTACTACTATGTTAACAGAAGCCGATCACAAAATTCCAAACCCGACTGCACCAGATTCAGAAGCAACAAAAAGACGAAAGGCTATTGAAAAACACCAAGAAAAACTTAGAAAGAAAAACGATGAAAAAGAAGGAAGTTTTTATGGGTATAGACAAAGATCAGATAACTATGATCCAGATTTAGATGAAAGTGTTGGTATCGTTAAGGGTACATTAAGCAATGTCTTTGAAGAACTTTCATTAGAACCAGCAAAGCCTGGAGCACAACATATTACACAAGATGGCGAGACAATCGGCACAGTCAGTGATCCAAATACAGCAAACCAAATCAAACAAGCAATTGATAAAGGTACCTTAACAATGGGTGATGGGGAATTAAACGAAGAAGAACTCGATGAAAAATGGGCTGGTGACACTAAGATTAAATCTACTGGTAAATGGGCAGACAAAACTATCGCAGAATTGCAAAAAGCCCGTTCAGCATTAAAAAGCAAAGAAGACAGAACTAAAGAAGAAACTTCTAAATTACGACAAATTAATTTTGCTATACGATCTAAGAAAGATTGGAAAGGTAAAGTAGCAGAAACTGACACACCACCTGAATCATCAATGGATCTTACATCTCCACTAAGTGGCGATAATAGAGACATGGCAGAAGGTGCTCAATATCCAGCAGACGATGGCTCACATAATTCATCTAACGATGAAAGAGGCAACGCCGCGGCAAACGCCGCTTTGGCAGCCAACGATGCTGATACACCTCAACTGGTAAAAGAGAAAGTAAGCAAATCAACTAAACTACCTAGTATTTCAAAAGTGAAATCTATGTGTTCAGAAGGTTTGTCTACATCACAAATACAACAACTGCACCCTAAGTGCAACAAAGAAGAACTTACTATTATGATTAAAAATACTAAAACAAACTTAAAAGAAGGCGCAGATCACATTCTGAAGGCCGCAAAACACATGGGTCATGCTCATGGTTTATGTAAAGGGTCGTATGCATGTCCACATGACGAAGGTTCTGAAGGTGCAAGAGCATACCATGAAGGCTATAAACATGGTCTTGATGAAGCATGTGGCGTGAAGAATGCTTATGAAGATTCTACAAAAGAAATGGGAATTCGTAACGAGCCAATTGTAGGAATCGTGCATGAAGAACCTGAATCAGAAGTTGTATCTACTATGGCATCTTACGGTGCAATGGACGAAGCAGAATTTGATGAAGGCAATGCATTTTCAGGCGCTATGGCAAAAGTAGGTAAAGGAGACAAGTTCGCTGTAGGCGGAAAAGAATTCACAAAAACTGTAGCAGAACAAGAAAAAGATGCTGGTTTAGATGACAAGTATGACTGGAATGCATCAACTGAAGGCGACAAAGAAGCAACATATGAAGATGCTTGGACATTTGAATCATTAGAAGCAGAACTAGAGTCTGTATTAAATGAAGGTCAGACTGTAGAAGAAGGTGTTAACATCTCAGTTCAGTCTGGAATGGAAGGACAAGAAGACAGAGTTAGTGTTAATGCTACAGATGCAGAAGCAGACAAGTTAATCAAGTTCGTTAAAGACGTTGGCATGGGAAACTATGGCGATCCTGAAATGGAAGTTGTAACACCAGATGTTGCAGACGTATCATTCTATGGTTCAGAATCACCATCAGAAGAGCCTCAAGGTTCACATGATGACATGCTCAAGTTAATGGGTATTGTCGATATGGAAGATGATGCAGAAGCACCAGGAACTGTTGACGTTGACTACGAAGAAGAAGTAGTAGACGAAGAACATAAAATGTGCGAAGCATGTGGATCAAAAATGACTAACGAAGGTTGTGGATGCGATTCAGTCGATGAAGACCAAGGTTATAACGACAGAGAAGACGAAGAACTTGGCATGAAAGATGGCAAAGAGTCTGGTAAAGATGATGACTACGCAGGACGTAGAGATCAGGAACGTGGAGACTTCGGTCATAGACACGGCGGACATTTAGAAGAAGAATCAGATGCAGAAATGGACGACCATGCTGAAAGAGCAGGTAAAGAAGTTGCACATGATGCAGATTATGACGGTCGTAAGCATTCAGGTAGAGATGGCGAAGATGTCACTAAAGATTTAGAATATGATGACTACAAAGATCATCACAGAGAGAAATCTTTAGAAGAAACTCTTGCTCAGTTGGATGAACTTGCCCAGTTAGATGAATTTAAGGATACGAAAAAGCAAGGCTACGATGACAAAGAAGACGAATCTGATGGCGAGAAACACGGTAAAGAGTCAGATCACAAACAAAGTGAAAAAGCCCGTAGAGGTGACACAGATGGTAAGTTTGGTAAGAGAGACAAAGAAGACAGAAAGCCTTCTTTAGAAGAAAATCTTAGAACTTTAGACTTACTAGCAGAAGTCGGTGTAGAAGCATCAGAAGAGCCTACTCAGCCTTTATCACAACATGACGATGATAACTTAACAACAGAAGGTGCAGAAGATGCATCTGCTGATAGTTTAGATGGATCAATCGAGCCTGTAACTGAAACTCAAACTGATGATCAAAGAGAGTTTGCAGTAGCAGAAGAAAAGAATCCAGATGGTCATCACCATACAAGTAATGAGCCTTTTATCGATCCAGACGGTCCGCATGATGAAGAAGACAAGTCTGATAGAGAAAAGAAAAAAAACTCGTTAGAAAAATACATAGATTCCCCAGATGATATAGTCAATGGCAAAAAAATTCCTAAGTTCGGTATGAGAGATATTAAAGACATCTATCGTATGCACAAGCCTCTATTCAAAGAGTATGAAGATGATAAAGAAGAAAAACTTGACGAATGGGCTAACGATGCTGGTAAAGATGGCATGGAAACTTCGTTTGAACAAGACATTGACTTTATGACTAAAGTTATCTCTGGTGGACTTAACAAGCAGAAATCAACAGGTCAAACAACTATTCCAGTTATTGCTGGTCAAGATGACAGAATGGGATATAACGGTGCTGACGTAGTTAAAGAAGGCAGTGTTTTATCATCATCTGGTTTTGCAACTATGTTGAACAAACTTGACAGCCTATCTGAAAAATAATAACTACGAAGTTTTTACTTTTACAATACCCGGCAATGTCGGGTATTTTTTTGGATAACGAAGAATATCTCCAAACGATAAATACTACTATTAGGAAAGAATTGTTATGTCACAAAGAAATATAGATTTCGGAGCATTCCCAGACGATCCCAATGCAGATGCTATCCGCTCGGCATTTGAGAAAGTTCAGTTAAATTTTACAGAAGTATTTGCTGGTCTCGGTGATCAAGCCGTTATATCTGTTAACAAAACTGCAGGGTCTGGAATTCAAGTAAATCAACCTACAGGCAACGTAGTTATTTCTGCGAACATTGCCAACTGGACTGTTAGATCATCTACATTAGATTTAGGGATAAGCAATCCAGGAACACTATCAGTTGCAAAAATAGAAAACACAAGTCAATCTCTTTACATTGATCTGCCTCCTACTGCGGTTTATGCGGCAGGCGACTTCGGTTATATCTTAGCAAACACATCATCAGGTAATGGCAACATAGATGGCAATAACATAACATTAACTAATAATGTAGTAGCAGGAAATGTCTATGCTAACACAGGCATTATCGGTGCCACTACATTAACAGGTACTTTAAGTACAGCCGCCCAAACAAATATTACATCAGTAGGAACTCTATCTGGACTTACTGTAACTGCACCAATCACTGGTAGTGTAACTGGTTCAGCCGCAACAGCAGGCACAGTAACAACAGCCGCTCAACCAAACATCACATCAGTAGGAACGTTATCAGCATTAGGTGTTAATGGAATTGTCACAGCACAATCATTTACAGCAAATACAGGATTATTTACAGGTGACGGTGGTGGCTTATCAAATATTGCAGGTGGTAATGTAGGCTTAGTAGCGAATGCAACATATGCAGTATCAGCAGGCAGTTCGCCATTAGCAGGAACAGTTACTACAGCGGCACAGCCAAATATCACAAGTGTCGGCACATTATCAGCATTATCTGTAACAGGTAATGTGTCTGCAGGCAATGTGTCTGGCACAGGTGGTGTATTCACATATGTTTCAGGTGACGGTGCTAACCTGGCCGCAATTGCAGGAGCAAATGTCTCAGGTGCAGTAGCCAATGCTACACATGCAGTATCATCAGATAGTGCTAACGCAGTTGCTGGTTCTAATGTAACTGGACAAGTAAACTTTGCTATAACTGCTAATTCAGTAGCGGGAGCAAATGTCTCAGGTGAAGTTACGAATGCCGCTATAGCAAACTCAGTCGCTGGTGCAAACGTATCTGGCGAAGTTGGATTCTCAGTAGTAGCAAATTCAGTTGCTGGTGCTAATGTATCAGGTACTGTAGCAAATGCAACATATGCAGTATCAGCAGGAACAGTAGAAACTGGCGCACAACCAAACATAACAAGTACAGGTACTCTAACATCATTGAATGTTACAGGAAATATCGATGCTGGAAATTTAACTACAACTGGTCTTATTACTGGTGATGGTGGTGGTCTATCTAACATATCTGTATCAGCAGGTGCCGCTATTACAAACGGCACAAGTAATGCAATAGTGGATACTAACGGACCATTCAGAGTTTCAATCAATGGTTCAGCAAACGTAGTACAAGTTAAAGATTCAGGAACAAACATGGAAGTTGCAGGCTCAATGTCTGTATCAGGTGGATTCGATAACAACATAAATTTCAATAGTACTGCTAACTTAGGACCAGAAAGTAATGTAACAATTACAGGTGGAGTAGCAGACTCATTCTTAAGAACAGATGGCGCAGGTGGTTTAACATGGTCAACAGCAGTAACTGCGGCGCCTGGTGCAAATACTCAGGTCATATTCAATGACGGTTCAGGCTTGTATGCTGGTAATACAGGATTTACATTCAACAAAACAACAGGTACTTTTAGTGCACCAGTTATAAGTGGACCATTATCAACTGCGGCACAACCAAACATTACAAGTGTTGGTACTTTAACTTCATTAATCTTAGGTGGAAGTTTCAACACAAACTCTGACGTTATTACTAACGCAGGTAATATCGAAATATCAGCAGGAACAGGATCGTTTAAAGGTAATGGCGCAGGATTAACAAATATTACTGGAGCAAATGTAAGTGAAGTTCCTTTAGCAACAACAGCAACAACAGCAGTAACAGCAAACGCAGTAGCAGGAGCAAATGTCGCAGGTCAAGTATCATTCGCGGCAACAGCAAATGCTGTAACAGGTGGTAATGTATCTGGCGAAGTTGGATTTGCGTCAGTTGCAAATAGCGTATCTGGAAGCAACGTAGTTGGTGCAGTATCGTCTGCAACAACAGCAACAACAGCACAGACTGTAACAACAGCCGCTCAACCAAACATCACGTCAGTTGGTACTTTAACTGGGTTAGATGTTAATGGATTAATTACAGCAGTTAACATCACAGCAAACACTGGTTTAATATCTGGTGATGGTGGTGGTTTATCTAATATAGTAGGATCTAATGTTTCTGGTGCTGTATCAAGTGCGACAGTTGCAACTAGTGCAACGACTGCTGGTACAGTAACAACAGCCGCACAACCTAATATTACTTCAGTAGGATCTTTAACTTCACTGACAGTAACTGGTAACGTTTCTGTAGGTAATATCTCTGCTACACGTGGTACATTTACATCTGTGTCAGGCGATGGTGCCAACTTAACTAATATAACTGGTTCAAATGTAGGTGGGCAAGTAGGATTTGCGGCAATAGCAAACAATGTAGCAGGTGGTAATGTTACTGGCGTAGTAGCAAACTCAACATATGCCGCATCAGCAGGTAGTGCTCCACTAGCAGGCACGGTAACAACTGCCGCACAACCAAATATAACATCAGTCAGTTCGTTTCTATTCCATTCATCTAGTGACTCTGTAAGTGCTTCAGGTAGTTCACAGGGCGATGCGTTTACATTAACAACTGAAATTAACAGAGTAACGTCAGCATCAGCATCTAATGGTATTAAATTACCAGTTGCTCAAGGTGGATTAGTAGTATTCATAATCAATACTGTATCTAACTCATTCAAAGTATATCCGAACACTAGTGATGAAATAAATTCATTAGGTACTAACAATGCATTCACGCATCCAGAGGGTGCAACATTACAATATATTTGTACAAACTCTACAAATTGGTATACTGTTGGCGCAACATATGCATAATGTTTTGCATCTTTAAGAAGGGTAAGAAACAAATGAGATTATCAAAGAATTTTACACTAACAGAGTTTGAAAAAAGTCAAACTGCTATACGTCAAGGCTTAGACAACTCTATGCCTGAAGAGCATTTAGAAAATGCAAAAGCATTGTGTGAAAACGTATTACAAAAAGTCAGAGATCATTTTGGACCTGTCATTATTAATAGTGGATATCGTGGGGAAGCACTTAATAAAGCAGTTGGCGGAAGTTCTAAGTCACAGCATTGTAAAGGTCAAGCGGCAGACATAGAAATACATAGTGTATCTAATTATGATCTTGCTAAATGGATTGAAAAGAACACAGACTTTGATCAAGTAATTTTAGAATTTTATACTCCTGGAATACCAGACTCTGGCTGGGTACATGTAACTTATAATATAGAAGGTAATAGAGGCAAAACATTAACAGCAAGTAAAGTTGATGGTAGAACGCATTACTCTTTAGGTCTTAACAAATGAGTCATCATCCAACTTGGGTAACTCCCAAAGGATCAATAGGTGCATATCCCTCATTGATTCCTTTATCTTTCACATTCTCAGCAACTCCTGATGATGTGTCAGATACATTATCTTATGCAGTATTAAGTGGCTCGTTGCCTGCAGGATTGACACTAAACAGTACTACTGGTATCTTATCAGGCACACCAGGAAGCGTTGGTGTCGATACTGTATATAACTTTGCTGTAAGAGCATCAGAAGCAAGTAATGCTACTGAAATAGCAGACAGAGCATTTAGCATAGAGATTAGTGGCGTTGCTACTCCTACATTTACTACTCCTACAGGAACAATACTTAATACTAATGACAGTATTTGGCGAGAACTGCAAGTAGAATATAACAATCCGATCCCTACTAACGAAATAACAATTAGATTAGCACAAGGCAAACTTCCTCCTGGCTTAGAAATAAATGAAAAAGGTTTAATCAGAGGATATCCAGAAGCTCCTATCATTAATATTAATTACTCTGCTGTATCTACAACTGCGGTATCTGTGTCATCTAATGTGATAGAAGTACTAAGTACTGATGAATTCGTTATAGATAGACCTGTTGTGTTTTCAGGATCGTTATTTGGTGGATTAATATCTAATACTACTTACTTTGTACATTCAATAATAAATTCAACAACGTTTACTATTTCTTTGACACGTGGCGGAACAATTCTTAGTCTGACTGATGGCACTGGTATTATGACAACTACCTTGCCACAAATTCAAATAGGTGAGCCAACTGTACAAACATTTAGTTTCACACTAGAACTATTATCTGCTTTAGGAAACAACTTACAATCATATTTAATTATTGTAGCAAATCAAAATGCACCAACAAGTGTAGGAGGTCCTGGATTTCCTGCTAACACAAGAGTTCCCACAATCTACAATACAAGACCATCAACATTTAATGTAGGTGTCAATGATCCTACTAATTATGGATACTATGTATTCCCTAACAACGATCTAAATCTCACTTATTCACCAAGCGAATCTGCTCTCATGGGACAGTTTCAAAGTGGAGAATACTTTTCATGGAAAATGTTAGGACATGACTTCGATGGCGATGCATTAACATATCAATTCGCAAACTTGCCTTTAGGTTTAGTCGGTGATGCTACAACTGGTTGGATAACAGGAACTCCAGTCATTGCAGAAAACAGTATTAATAATTATAGTTTTTCTGTGAGTGTTAGAAAGACAAACTTTACTAATGTTTCTAGTGCTGTCTTTAATTTCCAAATGACTATTGCTAATGACATCAATGGTATTATTACTTGGATTACGCCTAGTGATCTTGGTAAAATGAATAATAGTGAAACATCAATCTTAGCAGTTGAAGCAACATCTGACGTAGCATTATCTTATAGAGTAACTAGTGGAAAACTACCTCCAAACTTAACAGTACTCGCAGATGGCGGAATTTCAGGCATAGTTGCATATCAACCTACAGATGAATTATTAGAATTAGATGATCAAACTACATTCACTTTTACTATAGAAGCATACTCTCCGTTATATCCTGTTGTATTTTCTCAAAGAGAATTTACATTAGTAATTGATCAGGAATTCGATCAACCAACAGACACGTTGTACATTAAGTGTGCTCCTTCACTTGAAGATAGAGCAATCATTAAGCAGTTATTAACTAGCACTACAATTTTCCCTACAGCAGACTTGTATAGAGTAGAAGATTCTAATTTTGGTAAAGCATCTAGTATAGTATATGAACATGCATATGGAATTTATGCAAGTGACTTTGATGAATATGTTGCGGCTATTACTAAAAATCATTATTGGAGATATATTACTTTAGGAGAATTAAAAACAGCAGTTGCAAAAAATGCGGCAGGCACAGTAGTATATGAAGTTGTATATTCAGAAGTACAAGACAACTTAGTTAATCCTAAAGGCAAAAGTGTTAGTGAAGGCATTTTATGGCCAAGAGATATTCCATTAAACAAAGGCCCATGGTATACAAGTGAGATGGATATATACACAAGTTACATAGATAACGATGCTGACGGTAATCCACAATATTATACAGCCTTAACTCCAGGATTTGCTCAAGCATTATATCCAAACAGTTTACCAAATATGAGATCAAGGGTTGGTCAAAATTTAGGACAAGAATTCGACTTTAGATTACTTCCTGAATGGATGACTAGTCAACAAGCAAACGGTTCAACGTTAGGATATACTCCTGCTTGGGTTCTTGCATATTGCAAGCCAGGAACTGCTGATACAATTAAAAACAATATCGAAACATTATGGTTAGATCCGCTAGGGAAACCTTATACATTAAATCAAATTAACTTTGAGTTAGATAGAATAACAGTCGATAAATCTATTACATTTGACTATGATAATAACACTACTCCTCCTGCATGGACAGGACTACCTAGTGCGTCTCCACCGCTTGATCCAGTTGAGAGAGATAATTTTCATGTGTTATTCCCTAGAAAAACAATATTACCTGATAAAGGAAATGTATCCGGCTAATTTACGTTGATAAATACTATATTAAGAGAACAAACAAATTATGAGTACAATTAATACAAACGGAATCAATGTCGATTATCCTGTCCCAGGAGAAAATAACTCCACTCAAGGATTTAGAGATAATTTCACATCTATCAAAAACAATTTAAATACTGCAAGTACTGAGATTACAGAACTGCAAGACAAAGCCGTACTCAAACAAGGTTTAACTGGTGTTGCTATTGACAATAATATGGCTAACACACTGATCAGTAATGCGGCTGTGCGAGGCTTTAGATCGACTACATATAATCTAGGTAATGCAATATCTGGATCAGTTGTTGTAGATGCTACTTTAGGTGATGTACAAACTGGTACTATTACAGGCAACACTACATTACAAATAGCTGGTTGGGCACCTTCTGGAACTAAAAGTGAAATCACATTAGATTTAACAATTGGAAATTCAGATGCATATATTACTTTTCCGGGTACTATTAATGCTAGTGGCAATATCGTAGAAAACAATGCACTTAATGCTGGAAACTTAACGATTGCAAAAGCGCCTTATAATGTTACTAACTTACAATACAAACTTACAACTACAAACTGTGGTAACACAGTTACAATAGAACCTATTAACAGAGGTTATCAAACATCACAAGTTGAAGTTAGACAAGCAATGACACCAACAGGCTACGTAGGTGATAGAAACGGAGATATTGCTCTTACTCCTGTCGTAGAACCTATCACAGTGACTGCTACAACAGTTACAACGAATGTTTTCACTACTGATTCTACAGAAGGATTCTACATAGGTATGCCAATTGAATTCACTGGACAAGGTGGAAACGCAATTTTTGGTGGACCAGTTGCAGGAACAACATACTATGTTTCGACTATTACAACAGACACTAGTTTTGTAGTTACAACTGATGCCGCACTTACTACACCTCTAACACTCTCAACTGCTACAGGCACTATGCAGGCATCACCCATAGGTTATACATATCTTTGTGTAGGAACTTATGACAGTAATGTAACAGCAGGAAATCTACAAGCAGTTGCTAGTAATGTGATTACATTTTCAGGTGCTTTAGCACCAGTTGCTAACTCATTCTGTCCAAATCAACCAATAATTTTTTCAGGTGCTAATGTTACTAATGCTAATTTAGAAGAAAATGCAACATACTATGTTAAAACTGCTCCCTCAACAACTACTATAACACTTAGCAAATCTCGTGTTGCTGGTGGTGTTGCAGGTCCTGAAGTAGAATTAACAGATGTATCTGACTCTGCATTGCTCAGTGGCACAGTTGCAACAATATACGTGCAAGGGCACGATATTTGGAAACGGATACCATTAGAATCGTTCTAAGGAGGTATTGATGGAACATCCTTTTATCAATAAAAGTGACTTATCTAATAAAAGCCTAGAAGAACTACAAGAAACACTTTCAAGTTTAACTACTAAAATGAACTTTGCTATGGCTTCTGGTAACCAGCCTCTACTCAATCAATTAAGAATGGCAGTTACTAGTTACCAAGCACAACATAAGAAAAAACTAGATGAAGTTTTTGCAAAGCAAGACTTAGGTAATAATATTCATGTTGACGGAGACAAAAGGTGACTCAACGAATAGAAAAAGATTTTCTCTTTGATACTGCTATTCATTTTGAAAATGGTTTTTACATCAATCAATACCAAATAACATTATCGATGTTAGTTAATACTGATGTCATTAAAGAACATAATATTGCATTAGAACGTATTCATTACTTTATCTCACATAGAATTCAAAGTGGTCTGTTTATAGAGGAGAGTGAGACTAAAGCAATACAGAAATATAAAGCCGCTGGTATCAATATTTGTACATTGCCTGACGAACCACATGATCAGATAATTTCTATGGTATTACTAACTAAATTCAATGCGATAACTGAAAACAAACTCATAGTAACAGACTTAATTTTAGGGTCAACATTCAGTGAAGGAGTAAAATTTCATACTGTATCTGAGATAGCAGAAGACATTATCGACCAACACTCTTCTAAATGGTGGAATTGTGCTACAATATGTATGGAAGATTCCAAATTAGAAAACTCAGGCGAAGATCATAAAATTATAGAACTGTTCAGTGATGATGCTTGGGAAAAACTAGATTTGGGTTTTTCTAAAAAAGGTAAAAAAGTTAATCAAAAATTAGACCATAATACTTGATTTCTCACTTCAATACATATATAATAGTTGCATGATTAAGAACAACTATGGACAACCTATATACAACGAGCAAGACTTGTTTGATTTGTATATGACTAATCCCACTGTTAAGTTAAAACATGCTGTTATAGTAGATGAAGTTGTGCCTTTTGACCCAGCATTAGAATTAGAGAATGTACCTAATTTAGTCAAGGAGTTAACAGAAAACATTAACATGTCAGTAGAAGACTTTGATCAAATTCTTAGGAGTCAATGGTTTATGCCCGATGAGTATAAAACGTTTGACATTGCAAAGTTCGTATTAGATCAGTGTACACATGAAGAAGAACTACAACGAGCAGGTAAAGAGTTGTTGATGTATGAAAAGAGAGGACTCTTTACTTTGTTACAATATATGAAGTATCTTGTAGACTTAATGCGAAAGAACAATATAGTATGGGGAGTTGGGAGAGGATCGAGTGTATCTAGTTTTGTTTTGTTTTTGATAGGTATTCACAGAATAAATAGTTTACACTACGATTTAAACATCGAAGAATTTTTAAAATAGGATAAGATTATGGGAAAAATATACAAAACTGCTAGAGGAAGATCATTAGATATGGCAAGCCTAATATCTAAACATGAAAAAACTAGAGCAGTCAGCAATATAAATCAAGTTAATGCACGTGGAGATGAGATTGACTCAAGTGGACAAATCGTTAGACCTGCAGGGGATAAAGTAGCAGATTCTTATGCTTCTCAAGTAGGATCTCAAACTGCTCAAGCAAGACCTGAACATCCTGATCTTAGTCCGAGTGCCAATCCAAATGCGCCGTTATCACCAAAACAACTGAGAGAGTTAGATGCATTAAATTCTAAACAAATTCCAGACAAAGAAGAAGAAGCAGTTGAAACTCCTATGTTAGATAAATTAGTAGAAGAATCAAAACCACAAGTGCAAGAAACTGTCGAACCAGTAGAAGAATATGTAGCACCTATCGAAGCAGAAATTGCTCCTATTCCCCCAGTAGAGCCTGAAGAATTTGTAATGAAATCAGCAGACGAGGCTCCAGATAGTTTCGGAGGAGAAGGAGAATTAGAACTACATCCTGAAGAGGCTGAGTTAGCAGAGTTAGAAGAAGACTTTGACATCGAAGCAATTAAGAAAGCGGCTTTAGAGAACATTGTAACAGAACAACCAAAATCAAAAAAGAAAGGTAAGAAGTAAATGGCAATAGGACTTAAATCAAATATCAATCGTATTCAATGCAAGTCATTGAGAGCAATTTCTGATAAAATCATTGTACACAATATGGATTTTGGTGGACAAACATTAGATTCTGGTATCATTTTAATGGACGATGATAAGAAATCTTCAGGGATCAAACCTCGTTGGGCACAAGTATATTCATTAGGACCAGATCATAACAGTGGACTTGAAGTAGGTCAATGGGTTCTCGTTGGTCATGGCAGATGGACACGTGGTGTTAACATTACTGATGCAGAAGGCGATAAAACAATTCGATGTGTTGACCCTAAAGACTGCATGTTAGTAAGTGATGAACCTCAAAGAAATATGGCTTATGGTGACAAAGAAGGCGCTTAATGTCCATACAAGAAAATGTCAATGCATATGACGTTGATGCGTTTAAGTCCTCTTTTATAAAAACTGACTTATATAAAGCAATTGCTAAAAATTACCAATATTTGCATTGGGAAAAATTCTTTGATCCAATGCAACCAAATGCTTTCCACTTAGCAACAAAAAGCAAACATAGAAAACGTTGGCCAAATGAATACAGTCTTACTCCGTTTTATTATTTAAATTTTCTATTAGAAAAAAACCCAACTACTATCTACGATTTAGGTTGCGGTGATAATTCATTTAAAAAATATATTCCTAATATTATAGGAATTGACCCTGATAATTCATTAGAAAATAGAGCCGGGATTCCATATGTTGATATAGTTGATACAATAGATCAATCGTTTATCGATTCTCACCAAAACTATTTTGAGTCTGTTTTTTCAATAACCGCTTTACATTTCTATCCTAATATAGATATGAAAAAAATAGTAAATGATTTTATTTCGATGGTTAAGCCCGGAGGAAGAGGATATATCTCTCTTAATGTAGGACATATACTGAATAATATAGATAAGCATGAAATCTGGCTCGCTGATCCTACAGCAAGTACTGAAAAAATTAATCATTATTTTAAAACAATGCAAAGTGATGTACGTCCTGATAGAACCAAAGAAGCAGTAGAAAGGGTAACTAGGGAGTTGCTTTTTGATTTAGATTGTACTATAATAGTATTTGATGTTGATTATAGTCATGGGTCAGATTTTACTAGTCAACTAGACGGAGATATTAGAATAGTTTTTGAGAGGAATGAAGTAGCATAGTTTTCGGGTTATTTAGTTGTGTGTTCAGGTGAATGCACAATTGAAAAATTCAAAGGAGACTATATATGAAATTTTTTATTTTTACCCTAGCACTAGTTTCATTCGGTGCGACTGCTCAAACTGTTATCAACTATGAAGATGGTTCGTCATACACATTAAAAAATGGAGAAAGTATTTTCGTATCTTATGATGACAATCTTTGGGTACGTCAATTGTATGCTAAAGGTGATGTGTATTTTCGTAAACAAATACCATGGCCCAAAAGAGATCATGTACCAGACCCAAATGAAGGTGTAGTACAAAGTGACCATGAATGGTGTCTATCATATGCACCTTGGTCAGAAGGATATACATTTGAAATGGTTCGTTGGCAACAAGTATGTGATTCAAATAATGATGGAGTCTATGACGAAAATGATACTGTCTGGGAAGACTAAAATAAAGGGCACATTGTTGCCCTTTTTACTTAATTAATGATTGACATCTATGCATCAATCCTGTATAATGCTAGTATTAAATCAAACTCAATGAGGTATTAATGAAGAATCAGTTGTGGGTAGAAAAGTATCGTCCTGATACAGTAGATGGATATGTCTTCACAGACGATCTACAGAAAGGTCGAGTCGAAAGTTGGATTAAAGATGGTAGTTTTCCGCATCTGTTAATGTCTGGTGATCCGGGCACAGGTAAAACAACACTTGCAAAAGTGTTAATCAATGAGTTAGGCGTAGAAGACTATGACGTACTGACTATCAATGCATCACGTGAGAATGGTATAGACATGCTACGTGAAAAGATCAATGGCTTTGTGCAGACTATGCCGTTCGGCAAGTTCAAAGTTGTGCTGTTAGACGAGGCTGATTATTTAACTCAACCCTCGCAGGCGGCTTTACGAAATGATATGGAAGCATACCATGAGACTGTAAGATACATTCTCACATGTAATTATGCCCATAAGATCATTCCTGCACTAAAATCTCGTTGCCATGAATTTCACATTGCAAAGCCTGATTTATCAGAGTTCACTGCGAGATCAGCAACTGTGTTGATGAAGGAAGAAGTTGACTTTGAATTAGATGTGTTAGATACTTATGTTCGTGCAACATATCCTGACTTACGTAAGTGTCTTAGTCAATTGCAGGTAAACAGCGGTTCTGGCGCTCTCACACCCCCTCAGAAGCAAGGCCAAAGCGAAAATGAACTTCTAATCGAAGCAACTACCTTGTTTAAGTCTGGAAGTATTATCGAAGCAAGACAGCAGTTAATGCAGTATATTGCACTCTACCCGACTCGTATCGAAGATACTTATCGTTGGATGTATGACAACTTAGACTTGTTTGGTGCATCTAATGAAAAACGTGATGCGAACATTATTATAATCAGAAATGGCTTAGCAAACTTGCCTATGGTAGGTATCCCTGAGATATCACTCGCCGCAACTTTAGTTGAGTTGACTTCTTAATCGTATAAATATTTAATATGAGATATTTACTAATACAATTTATACGCAAACCTAACGGTCAAATCGATGAACACGTGAAGGTTGCAAAGAAGGTTAAAAAATCAGATCAGTCTACAAAGAATGTTATACTAGACTTTGGGACAAGTTCTGTAGTTAAATGTGTAATTGAAGGTGGTAACCACGATACTACATTCGATCAAATGTGTTCATACTATAAACGTATTTACCCTGCACTCATTGAACAATTAGAGAAAGAAGCACCAATAGAAACAAAAACAAAATAGAGGTACAATATGTTTGATACAATAAAAGAAATGGTAAAGGATTTGTCTACAGGTCTAGGAATAATGGCAGTATTGGGTATTGTCATATATACATACGGATATATGATCACTTCATTAGGTCTGTCAGAAACTTATGAGACCGCATTAATATTCGCACCAATCGTACTATACGCATCATATATGATGGGTGGTTTACGCAGACTTAATCGAAACACAAAGACCTTCTAGGGGCAAAATCTTAAGTCAAATGAAAGGGTCTTAACGACCCTTTCTTTTTGCCTGTTATTGATACATCTTTAATACATGCTCAATTATTGTGTGTCTCTTAATATCTCTTGGTTCGAATTCACATGCTGTCATTCCTGGTACTTTGTGTTGTTCGATTCTTCGTTTGAGATCAAGTAATCCATTATCGTGTCTGATTCGGTCAGTCTGTTCAACATCACCATTGATTATGATTTTGCTACCCTCAGCGATCCTTGTCATTAACATTTTTATCTGTGACGGTGTCGCATTTTGAGCCTCATCTAGTATAATCCAAGAGTGTTTGAAGTTTCTGCCTCGGCAAAATGCTAAGGGTGTAATTTCAATTATCTGTTCCTTCAACATATATTCGATTTCTGTCTGTCCGTAATATTCTCGGACTACATCAAATAATGGTCTAACCCAAGGTTCCATCTTAGAGTTCAAATCGCCTGGTAAGAAGCCATGTTTCTCATCGTCCACTGCCACTGCTGGCCGAGTTAACAAAATTCTACTACATTCTCCGCTTCTCAAAGCCTTCATTGCCGCTAACATTGCTAAGTAGGTTTTACCTGTTCCAGCTGGGCCAGAGACCATAACGATATCGGTTTCAGGGTCATTTAATGCAATGATATATTTTTCCTGATTTATACTCTGAGGTATTAGTTCGATTGGTCTGCGTGACGGTTGCTTTTTACTATACTTGTTAAAGTTAATCGTCTTTGAAGTGTCTGTGTAGAAAGTTTTGTCTGAATCTCCTTTGTGTCGGAATGGTTCATGTTTTTTTCTTAGTGCTCCAGTTTTACGTTTGCTCATATGTTGTTTCCTTGTAAGGTTAATTTATGAGAAAGATTTCTTTCTCACATGTATTTACCTGGATTCGACTACGCAAACACTGAGTGGTCAAAAAAAGTGCAAACCGTGATAAATACATGCACCAGAGAAATGGCGTTAAAAATATAATCTCTTTCCCTTAAGATAAATACTAATATGACTAATAAATTTACAGACGCCACACAAGCAAATTCTTTTTTCAAAGATATTAACTTTACTAGCATTGTGGATACAATTAAAAATATCTATATGTCCGACGGTTCAATGAACACTTTGTTAGATTTTGAAAGAGTTTTAGATGATGCAGATATCTATGCATTCAAAAACTGGATTAACGGAGAATTAGTACAAGGACCTGAAATAGGTCGTTACAATTGTTCATGTTGTTTTATGTGGCCTTATAAGTTGATGCCAGATCCTAAAGCAGTTCTTAGACTTACAGCAATTGGTTGTGATGTTAAGATGATGAAAGGACAACTTGAAGTTCCTATAGCAGTCACTTCATACGAAGACTTTCAATCAGGCAGTCGTTATCCAAAAATGAAAGAAAATCAAGTTTGGTTTATGCAGATTACAATTCCATTCGATTTAATGGATGATATTAAAGAAGGTACAGTTGATCTTGCTGATCAAACAATCGACCTTTCAGAAATTGAAGATGCATATGATGTTGACTTAGATGAAGAAACTTCCGCAGAGATTGGCGATGTCGAAGAACTTTCTGCGGCGCCAGATGAAGTTGATCCAATGGGAGCACCAGCAATATAATGTCTATACTAACTGAAGGATTAAATTACTTAGATATGGAAAATCAAATGTTTCCAACTTTGTACATTGATGAATACGCCGCTAAGATGGGAGAAGATAAAGATATTATCACTCTATCTTTTATGGTTAAATCTTACGCAGTAGGTGAAGATTTAGTTGCTTGGTTTGAAAGAGGTTACAACTTTGTATTAGATGCAAGTGTTAGTGAAGGTGAACTTGAACCTGGTAAATTTTTAGTATTTGTCGAAATGGACAGAAGATCATGGGTACCTAAAAAAATCTATGAACTAATAAAAGACTTAAAAACACTAACTGGTATTGATCCTAAAGATTGGACTATCAACATCGATGATGAAGATTACCCATGCGAGGTAGAAATAATGCAAGACAAAATGATTCTTAATCCAAACGAATATAAAATAGAAGAAGAACTAGAAGACGATCTCAATGAAATGAGATTACAAGCAGGATTAGATGTCAAGCCTAGTTACTCGTTAGAAGAGAAAGATACTTACATCAAAGACATTCAAGCCGCCGCCGGACTTTAAGTTCGGTACAATCCACCGTTGACTTTCTTGTCAACACTTGATACAATACAGCATGGATCACTATCAAACCCTGGGCGTTTCAAAACAAGCAGATGCTAAAGAAATTAAAAATGCATATCGTAGACTTGCGGGCAAACATCACCCAGACAAAGGCGGCAGTGAAGAAGAATTTAAGAAAGTTCAGAAAGCATATGAAACCTTAAGTGACCCAAACAAACGTGCAGAGTATGATAACCCTAGTCCATTCGGTGGTGGTTTCAGACAAGGTAGTCAACCATTTGATATGAATGATATCTTTGGTGCTGGTTCACCCTTTGGTGATATCTTTGGTCAACGAAGACAGCAACAACGTCAGCCAATGTTTAGAACAACATTACAAGTATCATTGAGACAAGCATATACAGGCGGACAACAAACATTAGAACTAAACACACATCAAGGCAAGAACGTAATTAATGTTACGATTCCAAAAGGTGTGCAAACTGGGCAACAAATTCAATACCCTAATGTTATCGATGCAAATACTGCTTTAATCATTGATTTTCATGTACATGAAGACTCATTCTTTGTACGTCAAGGACATAATTTAATAAGTGAACATAACATTTCTGTCTTAGATTTGATTGTAGGAACAGAAATTAAATTTACAACAATATCTGGGAAATTAATGAAGGTAAAGGTAAGAGAAGGTACACAACCAAATACACAGATCAAACTTACAGGGCAAGGAATGCCTATTGCTGATCCAAGAGGGCCTAATCAACATTCTGGGAAATTTGGCGATCAAATTATCTTGCTAAAAGGAATAATTCCTGTTAATATAGAGAAAGGTGTCATAGATGCAATTACCAAATATAAAGATATACAAGACCTAAAGAACAACTAAATAAATATAGAGGAACAAAAATTTGAACACATCGCCAGAAATCGAAAACATTATCTCTAAAGCCATTGAGAAGGCTAAGTCCTATAATCACCAATATGTGACAATAGAACATTTGCTTTATGCGTTAATTACACATCAACCATTTAAGAAATGCTTATCTCAATTTAGAGTAGAAGTAGACATGATGATTGATGAAGTAGAAGGTTATCTCAATGCACTTCATGCAATCAAATCAAATGATCCAGATTGCGTTCCAAGCAAGACAAACACTTTAGAACGTGTAATGAATCGTGGTGTAACACAAGTGTTGTTTACAGGGCGTAAAACAGTTACTACGTTAGATTTATATTTAAGTATTGCGACAGAAGGAAATACTAATGCTCACTATTATCTATTAAAGTATGGTGTAGTTAAAGGTAACTTCATCGATTTTTGGCAGAGACATTATAAAGGTGACGATTACTCAGTAATTTCAGCAGAACAAGCAGATGAAGTCTTGGAAGAATTCACAACTAATCTAACACAGATGGCTAGAGACGATGCATTAGAGCCTGTCATAGGTCGTGTCAGAGAAATTGATGATATTATCAATGTTCTAGCAAAACGTTTCAAAGCAAACGTACTCATGGTAGGCGATCCAGGTGTAGGTAAAACTGCAATCGCAGAAGGCATTGCATCAGCAGTGGTCAATGAAGAAGTTCCAGAGTTTTTACAAGGACATGAAGTCTATTCATTAGAGATAGGTAGTCTACTTGCTGGATCAAAGTATCGTGGTGAGTTTGAAGAAAAAGTTAAAGAAGTTCTACAAGCATTAGAAGTTAAAAAGAATGCTATTCTATTCATTGACGAAGCACACACTATGGGCGGCGCAGGATCAACATCTAATGGCTCAGTTGACTTTGCAAACATGATTAAGCCTGCAATCACTAAAGGCAAACTTAAAGTCATTGCATCTACTACATGGGAAGAATACTACGAATCATTTGAGAAAGATCGAGCATTGATGCGTAGATTCTATCGTGTAACAATTGATGAGCCTAGCACAGATACAACTCAAAGAATTCTACGTGGATTATCAGAAAGATTAAATGACTTCCATGATGTTAACATCACAGAAGATGCTATCGAGGCCGCAGTTGAAATGGCTGGTCGATATATACATGACAGAAAGAATCCTGATAAGTCAATTGATTTACTTGATGCCGCATGTGCAAAACAACGTGTAGCAGAGAACAAAGGCGCAGAGATAACCAAGTCTTTAATCTTAGATCAAGTAGAGAAGTTCACAGGCGTTCCTGCTGATAAACTCAAAGGGGACAATGTAGATCGTATTACGAACTTAGACGTAAATGTTAAAAGTAAGTTGTATGGTCAAGATGATGTAGTTGATAACGTAATCGAAAGAGTTTATGTATCGTTTGCAGGAATCGGCAACGAAACTAAACCTATCGCAAGTTTCTTATTTTTAGGCCCAACAGGCACGGGAAAAACAGAATTGGCTAAACTGCTGTCTAGTAACTTAGATATGCCACTGCTCAAATACGATATGTCCGAGTATTCAGAGAAGCACAGTGTAAGCAGTTTGATAGGACCACCCCCTGGCTATGTAGGCTTTAGTGATTCACAAGTACAAGGCGGACGTTTAATATCAGACTTAAGTAAACAACCTCATTCAATCTTATTGTTTGATGAAGTTGAGAAAGCACACCCTGATATATTTAATATTTTCTTACAGATGTTAGACGAAGGTACAGTTACTGGATCTAATGGTAAGCAAGTATCAATGAAGAACTGTTTAATCATTCTCACATCTAACTTAGGTAGTGCTGATGGTGACAGAAACAACATTGGTTTTGGAGACCAAGATAAAGTAGGTGAAGATGATAAAGCAATGAAGAACTTCTTTAAGCCAGAGTTTAGAAATAGACTTGATATGGTTTGTAAGTTTGGTAAACTTGATACACTATCTATCAAAAAGATTGTTATCAAATTTGTTTCTGATCTTCAAACTGCTCTTGTGGAGAAACACAATATTACTCTTAACTTCACTGAAGAAGCAATTGAATACCTTGCAGAGAAAGGTTATGATCCTAAATTAGGAGCAAGACCATTAGCAAGAAAAATCGATGAACTAATCAGAGTTCCGTTAAGTAAGAAAATCTTGTTTGAAAAAATCAAAGATGCAAACGTCATGTGTGTTATTGACCCAGATACTAGCGAAATTAATTTTGCAGTAACATCAAAGGGTAAAGCAAAAGTTGGCGATGATGGAATCATTGAAGTAGAGAGTATTAGTGATGAAGATTACTTATTGATAGTTGATGATAATGAAATAGATTCGACTGATACTCCATAATATCGACTAGACACTTTAAAAGCATAAATACTACTATAACACGGAGATATTTATGGCTAAAATAGTCGAAGACATGGTCGCAATCAAACTCAGTAAAATTGCAAAAGATGATGCACCGAGTGCACCAATCATAACTGATGAAATCGCATCACAGTTAGAAGCAGTTGCACAAGAGTTAGTTGGCGAGGCAGTTATAGTAGAATTAGTGAGGGGATAGTAATGTCACAGTCAACAATTCTTGCATTACTACCGCAAACTACATACAATAATGATGGCACTGCTAAACCATATGATGTGACAGGCAATGCTCAACCAGCGGCCGCATATTATTTAGGTAATCAGGACCTACAAACATTATCATATAATTTTACAGAAGTTACTGGTAACTTAGTTATCGAAGCATCATTGGCATCATCGCCTGCTGTTGAAGGTGATTGGTTTAAAGTATGGGAAACAACAGCAAACAACTCTGCTAATCTCAATGCAAATACAAGTGCCTACACTAACCTGACAGGAAACTTTACTTATATGAGAGCCAAGATTGAAGACTTCAATCATGGTGTTGTACAATTCGTTAAGATAAGTTATTAACATGAAAAAGATTGTCGTATTGCCAGGAGGATTTCATCCTTTCCATGCAGGGCATTTAGCACTGTATCAACAGGCTTTATCTAAATTTCCAGATGCTGATGTATATATGGCTGCCAGTGACAATCAAAAAGAAAGACCTTTCCCATTTAAAGTAAAACAATTATTAGCAACTGAAGTTGCAGGCATACCTAAAAATAAATTCGTGCAAGTTAACGGCTCGCCATTTAATCCAGATATTATTACTAAGAATTACAATTCTTCTGAAGATGCATTAATTTTTGTACGTAGTGAAAAAGATCGCAAAGAGCATCCTTTACCTGATCAGATTAGAAAGAAAGACGGTAAAATGGGATATCTATTATCATATCCAGGAAAAGATGAGAGATTAAAACCTTTTGCAGATCACGGTTATATTGATTACTTACCTGTCGCAGAGTTTTCTGGAGGCATGACAAGTGCAACTGAAATTAGAAATGCTTGGCCTAAATTAGATGAATTAGGTAAGATTGAATTAATCAAGGGCATGTATCCAGGAGCAGAAATGACTGTTCCAAAAATAAAAAAGATTTCTCAAATATTAGATTCTGTGTTGATAGGTGAGTTAGTAGAATCATTTGTAAGTCCAGAGCAGTTAGATGAGGGTTTAAAAGAAAAACTTGCTGTCGGTCTCCTTGCATTAGGAATGCAATTTGGCAGCCAAGTAAATGCAGAAGAAGTATTTATTTATCAGGATAATCAAGGTAAAATGATCACTGTAGACTCAAAAGAGGATGTTCCAAGTACATCAGAAATGGTTTATTATATAGACACCGAAGGGACGGATGAAGATGGAAATCAAAAAATTGCAAAAAAGTGGCTTAGATTTCCTGCTAATTTAGCGGCAAGTGACGCACAATGGCTCCTAAAGTATCTGCCTACACCAAAACCAGAATCTTTACAGAAAGCATTTGATGCAGTAAGCCACCTCACTGATATCAGTGAAGCATTTGTTGACCCAGATCAATCAAAGCAATATTGGAACCACGATGCACAAAAAGTAGGTGTTGGTATGATGATTGATATGCCACTAACAGATAAACCAAACTTAAATGGTAGAAGACAAGGCTTCAATGAAGGTGGAGAAAGAGGTGACATAGAATCTGCCGCACAAGATTGGGTAGAACGTGTCTACAGAGATTCACCAGACAAAAGTAGAGACGATTTATATCAAGCACTAGAAAGAGTAAGCCATGCTGATCTTGGTACACAACATTTAGATTACTTTAGCGGAGAGCCATTAGGCATAAACTTAGATAACAAAGGTCATATAGTAAGAATGGCTATGATTGCAGTAGACGGTTTTGACAAAGAAGACGATAGAAATTATGTCAGTGAATCATTAAACAAGATTCGTGGCATGATCAAAGAAACTACAGACGAACAAAAGTCTAAGTCAGTTCACTTACATCGTAAACTTTTTGAACTTATGGAAGAAGAAAAGAAAAACAACGTTGTTAAACTCCGAGGCTTTGGTAGAGAAGTAGACAAACCTATTCCAAACCTCAACAGAGTCAGAGCAGAAAAAGAAAAAGAACAAGAACGTGAAAACAATTACTACAGTGAACGTAGAGCCGAGCAAGAAGAACTATTAGCAAGACTACAGACTGAATTACTTAATGCAAAACAAGAATTTTCTGAACTAGCAGATGCACAACTTTTACCTATAGAAATGATAGAGACAATGGAAAATATAGATAAACTCATTGATTTTATAGAAAACTGGGAAGGTTCAGAAGCACAAAATAATTTCCCGTTCACTGAATCTATACTCGAAAAATTACAACTTAAAA
>Ga0233414_10000136_pt1 | contig 31294 bp, 25 predicted proteins | sample Na_anoxic_10_MG_FD_189020 | JGI IMG/M metagenome (GOLD analysis project Ga0233414, IMG submission 189020) | Seawater microbial communities from Saanich Inlet, British Columbia, Canada - Na_anoxic_10_MG | ecosystem: Environmental > Aquatic > Marine > Inlet | place: Canada: British Columbia... | reverse complement strand
ATTATATTCAATATTATCAGCTAATGGAAATTTATTACATAAATCTATTAAATCGGATAAATTATCAATAGGATCGTCAATAATAATTTGTTCCTTAATCATTTTTTTAATATCTTCGTCATTGTAACTAGGAGTTGAAGGAATTTTTGGAATATCCATCATTCCTGAAAAAAAAGGTGAATTGTAGTATTTATAATATTCCTTGTCTGTTTTATTTAAAAGAAGTTGTAATAAAATATCTGTTTTTTCTTGATTCACATTAGTGGTTTCTTTATGAGAGATAGTTGAATTATCAAGATATGTAATTAACTTATTATTTGTATTATTTGTATTATTTGTATTATTTGTATTATTTGTATTATTTGTATTATTATTTTTTAAAGTCATTGTATGATTATTATAAAAAGGTTTTAAATTATTTTTATCTTTTAAGTTTTTTTTATCTTTTAAGGTTTTTCTATCTTTTAAGGGGGTTCTATCTTTTATTTTTGTATTATCTTTTAATTTCGGGTAATTTTTTATTTTTGAATTATCTTTTAATCTTGGGTCATTTTTTGAATATATAATATCATTAGAAGTATGTAAGTTGTTAATATCACGAAATATATTTAATTCATCATTATCAAACAGAGAAAGATTGTTATTTGATAGATCTGATATAAATGTAAGGTAACGTTTGTTGTGTTTATTATAATAATGATTTAGATTTAGGTTCATATATATATAAAAATATATTATTTAATAATGATTTAATATTTTGATTTAAAAATAAATTGATGTATTAAATCATTTATAAAATGATTCTAGAAACAAATATGACTAACCAATATAACAATATTAACGAACCTTTGGGAAAAGAGATTAACGGTAATTTGGGAAAAGAGATTAACGGTAATTTGGGAAAAGAGATTAACGATAATTTGGGAAAATATATTGAAACGCCATGGGCTGTAATAGAATCTTATTTTAAAGATCAACATCTATCACAATTAGTTAGACATCAACTAGAATCATTTAATAATTTTATAAATATTCAAATTCAAAGAACTATAGATATGTTTAATCCAGTTAAAATCTGTAGTGAAAATGATTATGATAAACAAAGTGGAAAATATAGTTTAGAAATTTTCATTACATTTGAAAACTTTCATTTATACAGACCTCAAATACATGAAAATAATGGAGCTTCCAAATTAATGTTCCCTCAAGAAGCAAGATTAAGAAATTTTACATATGCCGCATCAATGACAATTGATATGAATATTAAATATATTGTTCGAAGTGGAGATAATTTGGAAAATAGTCAAACATTTTATAAAATTTTACCGAAAATTCATATTGGAAAATTACCCATTATGTTGAAATCATCTGTATGCGTATTGAATCAATATTCACATATAAATGAAAATGTGAGTGGTGAATGTAAATTTGATGCTGGTGGATATTTTATCATTAATGGTAGTGAAAAAACAGTATTAGGTCAAGAACGCGCAGCAGAAAACCGTGTATATTGTTTTAATGTAAGTAAAAATAATAATAAATGGAGTTGGTCTGCGGAAATAAAATCAGTTCCTGATTTTAAATGTATTAGTCCAAAACAAATTAATATGATGATTAGTAGCAAAAATTCGGGCTTTGGAAATCCTATTCATATTCAAATTCCTAGAATGAAGCAACCAGTTCCATTATTGATTGTGTTTCGTGCATTGGGTGTAATATCTGATAAAGAGATTTGTGAAAAAATTATTTTAAATTTGGATGATAATAAGTATAAAAAAATGAAATATGGTTTACAAGGAAGTATAGTAGAAGCAAACACAATTATGACACAAGATGACGCTGTTAAATATTTAATGAATTATGTTATGTTTACACCTATTAATATGGATAAGGAATCAGGTATTAGAAAGAAATATGAATTCACAATGGATATATTAAAGAATGATTTATTTCCTCATTGCCATGATGCAGTTCAAAAGATTTACTTCTTAGGATATATGACAAATAAATTATTAAGATGTAGTTTTGAATGGATTCTACCAGATGATAGGGATTCCTATTTAAATAAAAGAATCGATTTGACGGGAACTTTATTAAATAATTTATATCGTAATTATTTCAATAAATTAGTAAAAGATATGCAAAAACAAATTGTTAGAGAGATAAATAATGGTTCTTGGAAATCTACGGAAGATTATTTAAACATTATCAATACTACGAATATTTATAAAATTGTTAAATCTACTACTATTGAAAATGGTTTGAAACGAGCTCTTTCAACAGGGGATTTTGGAATAAAACATATAAATAGTAATAAAGTAGGTGTTGCTCAAGTATTAAATAGATTAACATATATATCTAGTCTAAGTCATTTGAGACGAATTAATACGCCTATCGATAAAAGTGGTAAATTAGTTCCTCCGCGTAAATTACACAATACTTCTTGGGGGTTTCTTTGTCCTGCTGAAACACCAGAAGGTGCTAGTGTAGGAGTGGTTAAAAATTTAAGTTATATGTCGCATATTACAACACCGAGTAATAGTGGACCACTTCATGAATATGTAGTTCCTTATATTATACCATTAACAGATATGTCGCCATTGGAATTGGAACAAAATATTAAAGTATTTGTAAATGGTGCTTGGCTTGGTAATAGTAATAGACCATATGAATTATTCAAGACATTTCAGGATCATAAATATAAAGGTATTATAAATATTTATACTTCTATTATCTTCAATATTAAAGATAGAGAAATTCGTATTTGTAATGATGCGGGTAGACTAATTCGTCCTGTATTGAGAGTGAAAGATAATAATATTATTATGACTGAAAATATAGTTGATAAAATTAAAAATAGTGAATTAAATTGGAATGATCTTTTGACCGATTGTTCTATTCCTGAATCTGTAATCGAATATATTGATCCTGAGGAACAGAGTTTTAGTATGATTGCGATGAAGCCGAATGAATTGAATAAATCGGATAAATATATTTATAAATATACACATTGTGAAATTCACCCTAGCACCATTTTTGGAATTCTTGCTTCTTGTATTCCATATCCTGACCATAACCAAAGTCCTAGAAATACATATCAATCTGCTATGGGAAAACAAGCCATGGGGATGTATGTCACCAATTATGATAATCGTATGGATAAAACCGCTTATGTATTATCTTATCCTGCTAGACCATTGGTAGATACTCGTCTTATGGGAATGGTTCAACTGGATAAAATTCCTGCTGGGTCTCCTGTGATTGTTGCTATTATGACTCATAGTGGATATAATCAAGAAGATAGTTTGTTATTTAATCAAGGTTCTATAGATAGAGGTTTATTTCAAGCAACTATTTATCACACGGAAAAAGATGAGGATAAAAAAATCAATGGAGATGAAGAAATAAGATGTAAACCGGATCCAACTAAAACGAAGGGTATGAAATTTGGTAATTATGGTAAAATTAATAGTAAGGGGATTATTCCTGAAAATACATTATTAGAAAATAATGATGTTATTATTGCCAAAGTCGTGCCTATTAAAGAAAATAGAAATGATCATACAAAGCTGATTAAATACGAAGATTTAAGTAGAACATTTAGAACGAATGAAGAATCATATGTTGATAAAAATTTTGTAGAAAGAAATGGAGATGGATATAGCTTTTGTAAAGTTAGAGTTAGGACTGTTAGACGACCAGTTATTGGGGATAAATTTAGTAGTCGTCATGGACAAAAAGGAACTATTGGAAATATTATTCCACAATGCGATATGCCCTTTACAGCTGATGGATTACAACCTGATATTATCATTAACCCACATGCGATTCCATCTAGAATGACCATTGGTCAATTAAAAGAAACTTTATTGGGTAAGGTTTTAATAGAATTAGGACTATTTGGAGATGGAACTGCGTTTGGAGATTTGTCTATTGATACGATTCGAAGAGAATTGATTAAAGTAGGATACGAAGCAAATGGTAATCAATTATTATATAATGGTTTATCGGGTGAACAAATAGAAACCAGTATATTTATTGGACCTGTATTTTATCAAAGATTGAAGCATATGGTCCGAGATAAACAGCATAGTAGATCTATTGGACCTATGGTTAATTTAACACGACAACCAGCGGAGGGAAGAAGTCGTGATGGTGGATTAAGATTTGGGGAAATGGAGAGGGATTGTATGGTATCACATGGAGCGTCTAGGTTTACTAGGGGGAGATTATATGATGCTTCGGATAAATATAAAGTTAATGTGTGTAAGCGTTGTGGAATGATTGCTGCTTATAATGATAAAATGAAAATACACAATTGTAATACATGTAATAATCGTGTAGATTTTAATTATGTGGAAATTCCATATGCTTGTAAATTATTATTTCAAGAACTACAAACAATGAATATTGCTCCAAGAATAATGACATAATAATCCTACATTAAAATAATAAATAATATAGTTTTAGCAAATTCTTAATAATTTTTTTTATATGAGAGATATATATATAATGCCTTTTACATTTAATCCAAATTATGTAGCCGCTGGATATCCAGGAGTAGCGCCAAAATTAATAGGTGGAGGATCTAATAGTTATTCTGGAAGTGGAATGGGTTCTTCTTCTAGAGAAAGAATTCGATTTACATTACGTGATGCTTGGAATGGTAAAGCAGCTACTGGTGTAGTCAAAGGACAAAAAATAGGAGCAACTCCATTTAGAGCTGTAAATAATGCCGGTGATTTATTAAATCGTGTCGCTTATACATCTGGTGGTTCTAATCAAGTAAATACTGGAAGAATTAAATTAGCCGCCAATGGTTCTGCTAGATTTTTAGGAGGTAGTATTTTTGCCAAACCTGATGGAACTGGAATTCCTAGCGCATCCACAAATGTTAAATATGTATATGATGGTTCTGATTATACAAAATTCAAAAAACAACAAGCAGTCAGTAGAAATTATAATGACTATTCTTTTGGTGGTGCTGGTAGAAGTAATACATTTATTGCTCTTAATAAAGTCAGACATTAAGCGTTAAATTAGCATTTTATATGTTAAATTAGCATTTTATATATTATCTATTATCTATATATATAAAATGAGTGGGTTACAATTTACATATCGTTTTACAGGTCCTGCTGATCAAGGAATATTAATAAAAAATAAAGGTGGAAATGCGATCATTCCTACAAAAGACACTTCTCCTCCAGTTAATATGGGTATGCCACAGAAATTCTATCCTTCTGCTGGTGATTCTATGTTTTCTACCAATAGACAAACCTATATTCAAAATGCTGGAGGAGGCACATTATTAAGTGGACATTATGATTCGTCGCAACATATACAACAAAAAAAAGCAAACGCAATTGGTAAATCATCTACCAAACCTTATCAAAATAAAATATCTTTCCAAGGTAAATCCAATGATACTACTGTTATTAATAGTTCTTTAGCACGCGTTCGAGGAGGAGGCAGTGTAGCACCCAAGAAAAAAGGCGCTATAGCCAATCCATTTAAATCTGGTGGAAGATCTATATTAACTAGCACTGGAAATCGACAAATTCAAGTTTAATAAAAATAAAAATAAAAATAAAAATAATGATAATTTTAATATTTTATTATTTTTATTATATATAATGCCTGTTGGTTTAATGAATGGATCAAAAAGAGCAAGGAATACTCCTTCTATTGCGAATAAAACTTCTGTTTTTGGAATTATGGGTGGTTTAGCCCCTCGTGTAGGAACAAGTGATGTTGCTGTATACAGACATCAACAAATTAAAGGTAGTCGCGGTTTACCTCAATTATATGGTAAATCAGTTGATTACCAAAAAACTTATTTGAAAACCAATAAATTACTTTCTGTGAATCCTTTAGGATCAGGTGGTGTTGGAAAGAAAACAAGTATGTTTCATCAATCATGTAATTGTTCACAAAATATACCAATGTCAGTTTACTCTAGTCAATGAACTCTTTTAAGCCAATCTTTGTCCGAATAACCTGATACCCACCATTCAAAAAAAAATAATAATTAATGATAATTTTATTATTTTTTATTTATATTTTATATAATGCCAGTTGGATTAATGAATGGAAGCAAAAAAGCAAGAAATACTCCTTCTATTGCGAATAAAACTTCTGTTTTTGGAATTATGGGTGGTTTAGCCCCTCGTACTGGAACAAGTGATGTTGCTGTATACAGACATCAACAAATTAAAGGTAGTCGCGGTTTACCTCAATTATATGGTAAATCAGTTGATTACCAAAAAACTTATTTGAAAACCAATAAATTACTTTCTGTGAATCCTTTAGGATCAGGTGGTGTTGGAAAGAAAACAAGTATGTTTCATCAATCATGTAATTGTTCACAAAATATACCAATGTCAGTTTACTCTAGTCAACGAACTCTTTTAGGGGGGAGTTTTACAGGAACAGAGGTTGTTAAACACAATACGCGTAATGATGCATGGGTAGTTTACAATGGAAATGTATATAATATTACTAATTATCCTGATCAAATACATTTTGATGCATCCTATTTAGGAACGGATATTACTTATTCTGTAAGTCAGAAACATAATCATCCTACGGTAACATCTATGGAACAAATATTGGAACAATATTATATAGGTACGTTTGAATCAACTCCTCCTCCCACAACTTCTTATACTGCTACTAATGTATCAACTCATAATACAGCTGAAGATGCGTGGATAAGTTATGATGAAAAAGTATATGATATTACTACTAACCCATGGAAGGCGTATTATACACCTGGTACTGATATAACAGATGCGCGTAATGCGTCTTGGGAAGCAAATACCAATCCTCTCTTTCCGGATCCTGAAGCTTTTGAATTTTTACTCCAATTTTATCAAAAGGGTGTTTTAGGATAATAGAATAAGAATATTATTTATTATGTAAAAATATAATAAATAATTTATTTTTTTGTGAATGAAATATATAGCAATGAACAAATATTTTGTTGAATTTTTAGGAACCCTTTTCTTTTTATACGTTATTTTAGCTACAGGTAATGCGTTAGCTATTGGTGCTGCTTTAGCAATTGCTATTCTCATCGGCGGACCTATTTCAGGTGGAATGTTTAACCCTGCTGTTTCCGTTATGATGGTTTCTGCTGGTAAATTACCTAAGAATGATTTAATCCCTTATATTCTTGCTCAAATCGCAGGAGGATTAGCTGCTTTAGAACTTTATAAACGCGTTAAACTTTAAATTTAGTGATAATTATATATTATTTTCTATAAATATTATATAATATGAGTGCTCCTCTTACAAATACTAATATATCTACTGCTCCTGCTACTCCTGCTGCTGCTCCTAAGAAATCCATAGATCAGCATGTAGGCGAATTAGGTAGTAAAGCATCAAAAGCAGCTTCTAGTGCTTGGTCTGGTTTCACAGGAATGTTCTCTAAAAAACCTGCTTCTCCTGCTTCTCCTGCTTCTCCTGCTACTCCTGCTACTCCTGCTACTCCTGCTAGTGCTACTGCTCCTGTTACTCTTGGGGGTAAAAGCAGAAGAAGATCTCGTTCTATGAAAGGAGGTAACCCTAAAAAGGGTAGAAAATCAAAAACCAGAAAAGGTAGAAAAGATTTTGTTACTCACAAAGGTGATAAATACTATAATCGCAAAGGTAAAAGACAATCTAGAAATGCTAAGGGAAAGAAAGGTTCCCCTTATAAAAAAATGTCCGGAGGCAACCCTAAAAAAGGACAGCCATCCAAAACAAGAAAAGGTAGAGAAGATTTTGTTACCCACAAAGGTGATAAATACTATAATCGCAAAGGTAAAAGACAAACTAGAAATGCTAAGGGACAAAAAGGAACTCATTATTCTAGACACTTGGCTAGTAGTGCCAAAGGTTTAACATCCGCTGCTGCTAGAAGTCGTAGTAGAACTGCTGCTGCTCATGCTGCTAAAAGTCGTGCTCTGGCTGCGGCTATTGCGAAGGCTTAAGTAATACAAATAATTTTATTATAATTTATTGAATGAATTTATAATAAAATATTTCATTTTCCTTTATTTTCTCTCTTTCCTTTATTTTCTCTCTTTAATTTTTTTCATAATACTGATAAGTAAATATACACCTAATACACTTAATGAACCATAAAATAATTTAACCAAATAATCATCGGGAATTTTACATCTTTTTCGATTGACGAATCCTTCTCTACACGGAGAACCGGTAACGGGATTTTTATTATATTGTGGTTTAAATTCACAAGAACCTAGATTTTGTAAATCAGTGGTTGTAACATGACGGGTTTCTGTAGAATGTTTATTATTAACATTAATGGTTTCTAATGTGATTTCTTGACATTCTGGTTGAGAACCGGACATGAATGCTTGAAATATAAGCATTGGGTTTATTGCAGACACATTACTTAATGTGCCTGGAACTAATCCTCGTAAATCCGAGAAATTTTGATTCATAGCTCCACTAATAAAAGGTATAGAACCATCGGGAACATTATTAATATACATATACCTATCTACAATTTCTCCAGATGCTTTATCTTTACAAGTAGCCGCCGTTTTCAAGAAAAATTTATTTCCCATAGGACCATTTGTTTTTGAAGCACCACCGCCACCAGCTACTAAAAGATCTACATAATTTATTAAACCAGTTACATCTTTCGCTATCGTTGATATAGAACCATGGGCACTCATACCCATTTCACTAGGTGATTTTATTTGTTTCCAATAAGCATAATCTGGTCCTAATAATTTTTCTTCTACACCCTGAACATCAGTTAATACTTCTTCAAAAAAATTTGACATTATTATTATATATATATATCTAAAAATATAAAATATAAAATAAATTATTCTAGATTAAAAGTTTCAGGATTATCATCTATACTAGCTTGATTTTTTTGTGAGTCTGCTTCAGAACTTGGAGACATTGAATTTAATAAACTAGTAAGAGCTTGACTATTTTCATCAATATTATTTGTATTTGTCTTGGTTTGTTTGGCAAGATTAGATAATTCATCTATTTTTTTCTTCAAGACATCTATATTTGCCGCATTTGTCTTTGCTAAAATAAGAGGATCGTCGGCATATTCTTGATATGTTCCTGTAGCACCTTCAATAATACTTGATTTAGTAAAGTATTTAATTATTGAACATAATATTAATAATATGAAAAAAAGAGATATTATATACTCCAGCATATAATATAATAAATCATTTTAAAAATATTACTTAATCAGTTTTTTTATTTCTTTCTTTTTTATTTTTCTTTCTTTACTATATATTAAAATGTCTAAACCTGTTAATTTTAGTTATTCGAATACTTTAATATCTAGTCGACAAAAACCGGTTTCTGTAAAAGGTAATGTTACTGATAATAACGATAATATTGTTTTAAAATCCGCCTCTTCTTCAGGAATTGTGGGAGGTATGTCAAGACCTAGTGTAAATGTTGGACATGCTCCTGGAACAGATGCTCAAGCGAATTATGATCATGCTAAAAATTATGTAGGTTCCACAGGAATGGCTTGTGTTCGTCATCCATTTCCTATGAAACATTGGAGAAGACAATTAGAGATGAATGGAAAAAGTGGACGAAGTGCTGCGTCTATTAGTGTGGTAAATCGTCCTGGTGGAACTGTATTTAGGGGATATCAATTTCCTAATAATTGTGATTGTGACGAAAATGGAAATAATATTTTTGTAACATTTGATAATAAATTTCTTCAATCAACTAATAAAAGTATCAAACCTTCGGCGAATATTTCTAATGCTCCTGAAACCATTAATAATAAGATTGAAAATAATGGATTTATACAAATAGGTGACCCAAATGATACAAATAGTTATCAAATACAAACTGGTGTATATAACACAAAAACAATTTGTTCCACATGTGAAAATAATGTTATCAAATATTCAGCAAATACTCTTTTAAGTCAATCTTATTATAGTGATTCAAAGGGTTATCTAAAAGCAAGATGTAAATTATATAATCAGAAATTATCGATTCAACCAATTGATGGACAAACTTATGATGATCCACTTATTGTTAATAATTCGGTAGAATATAATACCAATTATTGCACGAATCCTTATCAAACAGCTAATCATCCGAATGAAACAAATAGAATATGTAGTAATACAACCATTTATAAACCGAGTAATGCTCAATATGCGACACAAGGAGCAGTAGATAATGGAACACGATTAGCCAAATTAAAGTATGATACTATTACGAAAAATGGTGCTTCTTTTCGTTCAGCTTGGGGAGATGCTGCTGCCAATGCGGGTAAATATCAAGGCGGTTATAATGGAGTCTCTTCCTATTTCTTAAAATCTAAATATACACCTCCTTTAGTATATAGACGCAATGGAAATAAATTAATCTGTTCTGGTTGTACAGGTGGTCCTCGAACCATGTTATCTTCTTTTTTCGGAGCCATAAATTAAAAAATAAAAAAAATATAATATTTATGATTTTTTTATTTATTTTTTATAATTTATGTATTTAATTTATTCTGCAGGTGCATTATCATTTTCTACATCGTCTGTATCGGATACAATAGCAGGTAAATCATCATTAGTATCATTATCAGTATTACCATCATCATCATCATCAACCTGAGGAAACGCCTCAAACTGTAGTTCAATTCCAACCTGTGGTTCCTCCTCAATAGGTGGAACACCACCAATCAGATAATCAGTAGCCTCAATATTATTTATAATAACAAGTTCATCAGAATTATTAGAATTATTAGAATTATTTTCTTCTTCTTCATCTTCTTCATCTTCTTCATCATCTTCTTCATCTTCATCTTCATCTACATCGGCTTCATCATCGGCTTCATCATCATATTTGGATTCTAACCATTCTTCATAGGATGGAAATTCTAAATTATTACCTAATAAAGAGTTAATAATGTCTCCCACTGTATACAGAGGATATTTCTCATACATCTCTTGTTTGTAATTTTTGTCAATTATATGTTTTCCAAAAATTAACACATCTGATGGAGGAACCATTGGTAATACCCAAAATGGAATATCTTTAAATGGGTCTTCTTTATTAAGATGATATATAGATTCATTCTCAATATAATTAAAGACATTTTCATGAATAGGATACCATGTAACTGTATTAATAAAATTGGTAATATTATTTCGAATATTTTCAAAATTGTTATAAATATTTATTTTAAATTTGATATATTGTCTTTCCTCTGAAAGTTTCAATATTTTATCATTGATATTATTGGAACATTTAATAGACCAATAACTTAATAGAGATTGTATACGACTTATTAATACAAGTAACATTGTTAATAATGTCGATAATAGGATAACAATAAATATTAATAAATTTTCACAAAGTAGTTTAAACGCGCGTTCTGTCATCATAATTAGATAGTATAATTATATACACTTATGTATTCGTAGTTCAATTTTTTTTTAAAATTAAACTATTAAATAAAAGTTTAATTTTAATTGAATTTTAATTGAATTTTAATTGAATTTTAATTAATTCAAATTATCAGAAATGAATTTATTAAGACCATCACTGGTTCTAGGACCTTCGTAAAATTTAGAATTTCCCTCTTCATCTAAAAATAATATAGTTGGAAATCCTTGAATATTATATTTTTCTAAATCACTACCAGCATCACTCATTTCTATTTTTTTTAATCTTACCGGACCATTATATGATTGAACAAAATCATCCCATTCGGGAGAAAAACGTTTACAATGTCCACAATTGTTCATGTAATAATAGGTACACGATGCCGGATTTCCAAAATTTTCTGCTTTGGAGGAATACATAAACATAAATATAATACGAATAATGATATACACAGAAATAACACAAAGAATCTTTAATACATAATTAGATTTATTCCACCTATTTAATAATTGATTCATTATATATTATTACTATATAAAAATATTGTAAAAAAATATGAGATTATTAACTTAAAAAAATATTTGTGGAAAGTATTGTTTTTGTGTAAGGAATATTATGTTTTTCACACCAGTGAATACATTTTTGAATGTTATTTTTTTTAATAGTTTCTAATCGTTCATTTTTATTTTTACATCCATTTAAATTGAGTGTGGAGGTGATATTTTCTATTTGTTGTTGACCAAATATAGCATTGTATTCTTCTAATTTATTAATATAATAATAATCCAATTTAAAATTTAAAATACTAGAAATAAACGAATTTTCCTGTAATTTTGGATATTCTGACACAATTTTATTAATTAATTGAATAGGAGGTTCTTTAAAATATTTACAGACAATATATTTTTCTGAATTCGCCAATCTACTAGTATTCGGTTTAATAATAAATACTTGTTTATACAATGTTGATAATAAATAAATGATATCGGAGGTAGTTTTGGTAAAAATATCAAATATCTTAAGAATAAAATGTCCATTTGTTTTTTGCATAGAAATAGCAAAACTTACCTGAGCAAATAATAAATTTGTAGCCAATGATTCTTGTTTATTAAAATCAATGGAAAAATCAAATCCTCCATCGGCAGTTATTATATTTATAGAATTACCATATTTCTTAATACAATATTTAAGATTATCAACGGACAACAAGTCACCTGTTTTTGTTTCACCTGATTCAATATGAACATTTTTATTATTTTCAAGAAAATGATTTGTTTTTCTCCATCCAGGAACATTTAGATCTTCCGGAGATAAAAGGGTCATACCATAATATTTGTCCAACGGATTTTGTCTTATATGAGCAGTCGCTTCTATAAATCCACCGGGTCCTTCAGCCAAGTGAAATGTTTCCATCGGTTCATCATTAAAATCATCAAATATATGTAATAAATCGGATATTTCTATCATTTTATAAAAAGATCTAGATAAGGGTTTTAATTTACTAATGGAATGTTTATAATTAGGAATTTGAGTATGAATAAATTCATATGGATTGGTATATTTTTTAATAAAATCCCAAGTTTCCTCATTATCATTAATTTGCTTTTTAACATTATTTAAATAATAATTCAGTGTTAAACTAATATAACATAAATTACTGTCATCGGATTTTATTTGTATATTATTACTATCTATATTAGAATGAATTTCAGGTAGTATAAAAAAACTCATAGTGATACTATATTATTAACTATACTTTTTATGTTGTTTATAATATAAATAGAAATTAGTCCTCTTCTAATCGAAGTTTATTCTTTAATTTTTTAGGAATTTTCTTTGATTTATCATCCATTTTTTGTTGTTTTTCAGAGCTTTGTCGAGCTTCTTTTTCGTCTAATTTATCTAATTGCTCTTGAAACTTTGAACTACCAATCATTGTATTATACACAGCGTTGGTGTCTACATTTCTAATTTTTTTGTAGATGAAATAATTATTGTAAAATGAAATTTGTTTCTCTTTTGGTGTCATAGTCATGGCTTGTCCATATTTCAAAGTATTTTTAGGATTTTTCTTATTTTCTTGTTCCATTAATCCATATAATTGTTGAAAAGAACCGACACTCTCAGGAATTCCAATTTCAGAACATTCATCTCTAGATAATAAAACAAATCCATAGTTTTCCATTAATCTGTTGAGATAATCAAAATTAACCAAATATTCCGGAAATGATTTATTAATTGTTTCTTGAAACACTTCTATTTCATAACCTAATGAAGTTTCATCATCTAAGAATGATGCTTTATCATATCCTTTAGTGATTTGCCATATTTTTTTATTACCTTCAAATATAGAAATACTATCTCCCGATTGTTTACTTTTTAGTGCATTAAATATATCTGTTCCGTTATAACATGTGCCTGTGAAATAACCGTCGACTTTTGTACATTCACTCACATTTTTCAAGAAATTATTAAGATTTCTTTTATTGTCAAAGAAATAATGAAGTGCAAATTGACAAGAACTAATATTAAAACCTTCCTTACCTTTACCATATTGTTTATATACACCGAGTCCTAATTTATCTTTTTCTTTTGGTCCCTCACCAAATACCGCCCTTGTAATTTGTTTATTTTTTTCAGTTTCAATAGCATCTGTATTTTTAATATTTAATGATGAATTACCATGAACAAATAAACAATAAGGCATAATTTTGAATTTTCTTCTATCATTCAAATATCTAGCACAGGCTCCATCCATACGATTTTCAATATTATCTTTCGAATAATCTATTCCAAAAACAAATGATAATTTGGCTTCAATCCATTTTGATAAATCTCCCCCCTTACCTACCGCATAATCAATCAATGTATTTCCTCTTTTACTAACACTTTTAATAAGTGTTTTTTTAACAAATAAATTATGAAAGTCTCGTAAACCTTTTGTTTGAGAGAAATTAGATTTTTTATTATAATATACCTCGTCGTCTCCTAATTCATTTGGTATATTTTCACCTGTTCGTATCATTTCTTCTGTAATAGGATTATGAATACTTTGCCAATTACTATTAGCCACACGATACGAATTTCCATACTGAGGTGCCCCCTTTCTATATTCTTCTGTTTTATCATATCTAACTCTTATCGGAACCCATCTCCATTTATGTTCACGACTAAAATCATATTTAAATTCAACAATCATTCCATCACTAAACATTTCTTTATCTTCCGTTAGTAATCTTTTATTATTATTTTCATCAGTCTCGAGCATAATATTACATATACTTGCGTCTGGGTCAAATGGATTTGTTGCAAAGAAGGGTAATGGTTTATACGATTTTTCATTTCCTTCTTTGAAAGTGGGCAAATTATCATTAATTACATCAGCACATGGATTTTTATAACCATCTCTGTCTTCATTAAAACCTACTCGAAGTATTAATGTTTTATATTGAGATAACTGTTCATATGCTAACGCATCAGTTCCATCTTGAAAAATATTTCCAATAAAATCTTCACTGCCATTTACATCTTTTTTAGTAGTCACTAAGAAATCAATGGTATTGTATTTTGGTAACTTCCATTTAAATGCGTGTTCCCATGTAACTTTTGTTAATGGTCCTGCTTCACCAGGAATATTACCTCCCGCTCCCAAGTAAGCAGGTGTGAAAATTAAACCATCTACTTCATATTCATACAAACCTTGTTTTTCTTGATCAATGATAGTATTACAGCATTGAAATATACTAATTTCTTTACTTTCTGCTTTAAAATTTTTATTTTCTATACGAAGCGGAGATGGTTTATCGGAAAATGATGATATAGCATTTAAATTCTGAATCACATTTATTAAAACTGGTAATCTAAATTTCATTTCTATATGTTTAGATTCCTCTTGCGATGGAATAAAAGAATTAGAACGAATATCTTTTTTATTAATTATATAAATATCAAAGGCAGCATATAAATTTATAAATTCTCCCTTTTTATTATGTAAAATATGTTCTCCATCTAAAATCGTATTTTTTAAATCCACATTTTTCGTCATAGCACCGCTGAATTGAATATTCATATTCGTATCAATTAAATACATTTTCCCCTCATTATTAATAAATAATAATTTTCTCATACCATCTGCTTTTTCAGTAACAGTATAATCATTACGAATATTTGGAACAATTACATCCTCATTAATGGGTGCAATATTCATCATTTGTAATGTTATTGGTTGAGGTCCTAAAAACATGTTTGATCTCATTTGCATTTTAACATTATACTCTTTTTTATGAACGAGTTGTAAATATTCTCTCCCAATATCATAAATATTATTATAAGGTATAGGGTAATTCGTATTTTGTAATCCAGCTAATACTAATCTTATTGCTTTTTTTAATATATGGGATAATTTCTGAGGAGTATTAAATTCTGTTCCTAATCCTACTTTATTATTAAGCACTTCTAATTCTATTTCATATTTTTCTATATTATCAAATACATTCGCGGTTTGAATTGTATATTCGGGTTTTTGTACCCACTTCTTTCGCCCTTTAAATTCAATTTCTTCCTGGTTACCTTCTTTTACAATACTCAAATCAAATCTTATAGGATAATCCGGATGAATAAAGGACGTTCTATTTAAATATCTGAATGTTTTTTTATTATCTGCCCAATTGGATGAAATATTTTGAGCAAACGATCCATGAGCAGGAACTGATTTTTCCATTTGGAAAGATGCTCGTAAATTTAATTTATTTATATCCACTGGATATATATTTCGTTCACCAATCTTAGCGTAATTTTTCTGAACATAGGATGGTGATACTCCTTGTGAATCTAATAAATTCGTCTTACAATAACTTTGAATATTATGAAGACCAGCAAGTTCAATACGAACATTCGAATCTTTCGTCATTCCAGTTCTTTTATCAAGAAATTTATTAGCAATTTTTAAAGAATGTGAATCGGGTTGATACATTGACATATTGGACGATTTAAGTTTTTGAATAACATTATCAAAATTAATTTTAGATATAGTATGTTTCCCTTTTGTTCCAAAACGAATTTCGAATTCTGGAATTCCACTCATCGTTCCCCTAATGCTTTCTAAATACGTGTTAATCATATTATCAAACTCTTGTTCTTCTTCTGTCATAGGTATATATATATATACTTATTCATATTATTTTATATTTATTTCAATTTTTAATTATATTATGTATGTAATATAATTAAAATTTTTATTGAATTATGTATGTAGCTTATTTACTATTAGTTCATACATTTGAGGTTTTGTTAATTTATTAATTTCAATATTTAATCTTTTACATATGTCTCTTAATTCATCCGCTTTATAACCAGAAATTGCTTTTAATGGTTTATCTAAATTTTCTAATTTCCAAAAATGATTACGATAATATTCTATTTTTTCTTTTGTTACTTTATGTTTTAATCCAAATTTATTATCTATTTTTTCAATCACATATATTGGATTGTTTTCGTTAATTATCACTTCATAAAATTTTTGATTATCAATAAAAAAAATATTAATATCTTTTAAATGACATAATGCCTTTATAGATTTCATTGAAATCATTTTACTATGGGCTAATTCGGTTTCCACATAACTTTTACTCACTTTAATAGGCTTAAATATTTCTTTTTTTTGTCTGAATTCTTCAATCCATTTATATTTGGTTTCCTTTTCTGTCGTAAAAAAGTTATTAATCATATCATAATTGGTCATATCATTTAATACAATATAAAAACACCAAAATAATTGATCTTTATGTTTCGGGAAAAAAATATCTACTAATTGGGGAATGGGAAGTGTTGTAAACATTTTTTTACTCGGCATTTTCTTAGATACTTGGTTATTATTATAGTTGATAACTTCAATATTATATATATTTTTTGAAGTTAGCATATAATTACTTAATTCTTTGATTATCTGATTAGATCTCTGCATTTAATGATATACATGAATTATCTTTATTATCTTTAAAAAAGATATTACTCAACTCATTTTTTTGATTTTCAATATCATTTAATTGTTTTTCTTGTTTTTGAACATATTTTAAATAATCTTCTAATTGAATAACAATACTTTCTTTTAAATTCGTAAGATTTATAAAAATACCGTTTTTATTTTCATTTAATGTAATGGTATCATCTTCTTTCAAGATTTTCAAAATTTCAATTTGATGAAATTTTGTTAAATCCTCTATTTGTTCTTTTAAACAAATTAAACTAGTCATTAATATATAACTTAATTTGTTTTTAAATATCTATTTTATAATTAATTTTGGTTTCTTTTTATATTTGTCTGATTTTGGTTCTATGATTTCTCCTATTACACTCACTTGTTTATCATTTAATTCATATCGCTGTCCAATTACCTTAATTGTAATTTCTTGACCTTCTTCTACTGAATTAAAATATTTATTATTGTAATGATGATCCCTTGTAATATATATAATAATAGGCGAATTATCCTCACTTATTACTGCTCTAATACCAGCTTGAGTCTTATTTTTAATAATACATTTAATTTTCATACCTTCTACTGGACAACATACTAAACATTCAAATCCTACATCAAATTCTACTATATCTTCAAATAATATTCCACTGGAGTAAGTTAAAATTTTGGTAGAATCAATCTTTATATATCCTTCTACTGTACATTTACCTTCAATATCACGTTTAATCTTATTTTCTAGTAATTCTTTAATATTCTTACCAATTTTTTTAAAAGGTAGTTGTATTTTCCTAGACAATAAGGAGTTCATAAATACTCCAATCTCTTTATTCCTATGTAAATCTTTTTTCGTTTTCGAAGTGTCCATACTACTATATATGTATAATTTATTCTTTATATTTTCTTCAATTTTATTTATTAATTTTATTTATTAATTTTATTTATTTTATTTATTCAAAAATGAATTTTTTCAAGATCATTTATTATAGATTCTTCTGGAGATAAAAACCATCTTTTATTGTCTTTACCTATCTTATTAAAATATCTTAAATACATTTCTTGTAATACACAAAATTCTGTTTTATTTTTTCCTTTTATATTATCATCATTAAATATATATTCATCATTTTTATCTTTACCTATGATTGTATTTAATAATTTTATAGTATCACTTTTTCCAGATTGATCACATCTCGCCCCTTTACTTCTTTTATCAGCCATATTTTTTACTTTAAAAATATTTATATCCTCATCTTTAAATGGTCCCATAAAACCTATATTAATATTGTAACTAGATAAGGGTATTATTAATACTTTCAATGCGGGGGCTAAATCTGTATAATCTTCTTGTTTACCATCAACCCAAGATGTTTTACTTAATACTAATAAAAATTGTGTATTCCGCTTTAATTGAATATTTTTCTTAGATAAAATGACTCCTTTTACTCCTTTATTACTTAATATCTTGCCATCATAATATTTTTTTATTTTTTGCTCAATATCACTTAATGATTTTTTAAAATAAATGTAATTTAATAATTCATAAGTATCATTAAAAGATATTTTTTCTAAAATATGTTCTATCAAAAATTGATCGAAATCTTTATCATTTATTCCAATTGTATTTTCCAGATATTTATTCGTATGTAATATAGCTAAATAAACATACCAATTATCTTCACCTCTACGATATTCCGTTATATGACTATGTCCAATGGTATAACTGTCTTTGATTTGATTTATTATTTTTTCTCCATTGCTTATACCATGATTTTCTTGTAAATCAGAACTGGTTTCATTATTTTTTTTTATATTCCGTTTTATATTAATAGAACTATCTATCATATTAATGGGAACAGTAATTTTTGGCGCTTTGTAATCAATCGGTCTGTTTCTATCAAAAATACTAATATTTTCGTTATTCAACTCTATCGGTTGAAATAAATAATACTCCTCAATATTGATTAAATGACCTAATCGATCATATTTATCAACTAAATAGTCATTCTTATCATTTATTAATGATGTTAATGCCACATTAATTTGAACTAAAGGATAATTTTTTTCTACATTTATCTCACTAATCAATCTGTCTTTTTTATAAAAAAACTTTTGCTTAAATAAGTCTCTTATTCTTTGAATAATTTTGTCTGTATTAATAAGAATAAATGCCTCATTATAGGTATCTAATTTTATATCTTCTTCTGTAATTTGTTTAAATGGTTTACATTTGAAATCACATGTATCCATATAATCACAGGATACCGTCTTTGCTTTATCACCAATCGGATAATCTATCGTCATTTTATTAGATAATTGTTGTTTTACTACCGTATTCATATTATCTTCGGTGAAAAGTGTTTGATCTATATTCAAAAGACAATCTACAGATGACTCTTTTAATATTCTACTCACTCTACCTATTTGAACCGCTTTTAATTCTGCGAGTCGATAAATATATAAATCTACGGCTTCTTCCTCACTATTATGTAATAATGTTCCGTATAAAAATATTTCTACATTTCTATTAATAAACTCCAAATGTTTATGACTACAATTTCTAACAGCACGCCCTATAATTTGTTCTATTAAACTTAAATTATACCATGGTTCCATAATATGAACTTGTCTTAAATTTTTAAAATCTAATCCTTCCGATCCAGTCATGGATATGATTATCACCTTTATTTTCTCTCCGTTCTTATTATCTTCATCTGTCAAATTTTTAATATCGAATATCTTATCCGGTGATAATGCCTTTTCTCCAGTTAATAATGTATATGTTGCTGGTTTAAATTCAGATGGATTTTCCATTTCATTCTTGGGAATAAATGTTTTATAATCAATCACTGAACGGGGTGGAGTTTTAAATAAATTACTTGCTTTATTTCCAAAACGGGTAAATCCCATAGATTCTAAAGCCAAGGCCATTGGAATGACTCCTCCATCAATAAATTGACTATATATCAATACAATACCATCCGAATTATAAATGTTATCTATTATACCTTTAATTTTAGAACTATATTGTCCTATTTTTTCTGTAGCAAAAAATTCCCCGAAATCATTATTTTTATATTCAAAATTTTTTTTTGTTGGTGGATTAGTAGTCTCTTTAAATTTCATACATCTTTTTAACCCTTCTGAACCTAATAATATTTTAGAATCAAATGTTTTCTTATCCGATTCTAATATTTTATTCGGATACACCATATTAAGAGCCTGTAACGGTTTTTGTAATATAGTATAACCAAATGAATCCATATTTTCAAAACTAGGTAAACCCTCTTTTTTTTTACTATTTTTTTCTTTAATATTATCCATAATATAATCATAGGCTACTTGTTGAAATGACCCACAATTATTTATATATACATCTAAATGTTCTAATGGTTGAACAATTACTTTACCATTTAATTGTTTTCTTGGATATGTCAATTCTTTAAATGTATGCTGAATCGCAAATAATGATGGAAAAATTCTATATGGAAATGTATAAGGATTCTCCCCTCTTACAAATGATACATATCCAGTAGACTTTCTCTTCAAAACTTCTTCTCCTATATTTTCCCCTGTTTCACTAATTAATAAATTCCCATTTTTATCAAATACATCATTTAATTCAATCGTCGAACGACCATCATTTAAATTCATAACATTTAATAACCAAATTATTTCTTTATAACTGTTGTACATTGGAGTCGCTGAGAGAAATAATAATCGTAAATTATCAACATATTTTACTAATTTTATTAATTCTTGAGCTATATGTTTTTCTTGTTTTTCATCACTTATTCGAATATTATGAACTTCATCAATCACGATTAATCTATTATTGAAATTTTTCTTTAATTTTCTAATTGATTCTGTTTTTTTCTTCTTTGGATCCGACTCGTCCACTTTAGATATATTTTGTATATAATTCGCGAATTCCGTATATCCTAAAAATAAGTATGAATTATTAATAATTCGATTGATTTGTCTTATCACTTTTTCTTTCGATAATCCTTTCATATTCATAGGATTTATTTCCTTTAAATATTTATTCCCTGTACAAGCTCTTAAATTCCATAAACCATCAATAAATTTTAACTTTCTATCATCAAATAATTGAATTTTAAAATTTTCTTGAACATTGGGAGAGGCTACTACAATAATTCGCTGGTTAATTCCTAGTTGTTTCAGATAATTCCTCATTTCTTCAGATACACTAATCGCACTACATGTTTTACCAGAACCTAACCCATGATATAGTAATAAACTATTATAAGGTGTCTGAAAACTCAAAAAATTTCTTACAAATAATTGATTTGGAGATAACTCAAAATCGGCATCACATAATTTTTTTGCTTGTTCTTCTATATTCTTATGAATAGTCCCGTCGTATTTAGTTTCGTTAAATTCTTTTTTAACGGCTATTTTCATACTAAATTCCGGATCATCAATCGAAGGATATAGATTATTATATTTATCTTCATTCTCTGATATAAATTTTCTATTTAATATTTCTTTCTGATTTAAAAAATTATTATAATTACTATTATCTAAATCTATTTTATCAAAATTATCTTTGAATACGGATTCAATATTTTCTTCAGTCAATATTGGAATACTCTCTATTAATTTTAATTTTTTATTAGGCTTCCTTCGTTTCTGTTTTTCCATATTACTTATATATTATTAATATAATCTATATTATTAATATAATCCATTTATTAATATAATCCATTTATTAATATAATCCATATTGTTTTAAAACAGTATTCACTTTTTCCAAAATGTTTTTTTTTTCTAAATTATAGGGTCTAATTTTTTCTATACAACCGTCATATCCTAACCATTTTATTTCACTCACTTCCGTTTCTTGAAACACATTTGTTCTATCTATAGAAGAATCTATATACCCCAAAAAATATTTATGTTTATAAGATTTCATATTGGAACCGGTAAAAATTTCTTCATAGGGAACTATATTTTGGAGTAATTTTATATTAGATTTGAGATATCCTGTCTCTTCTTCAAATTCTCTTAAAGCACAACCTAAATCTTTTTCTTGATAATTTCTTCTTCCCTTTGGAAACCCCCATTCTGGTTCATCCCATATAGTTGAACTGTTTTCTATAATTTTTTCTAAATTATAAGAAACCTTTCCTTCAATACCAATTGAAAGAACCTCGAATTTTTCTCTAGATACTTTTTCTTCACCTCTATATTGAATTCCAATTTGCTCACCCCATAAATAATTCCATAACTCATCAAATGTCGATTTTTTAATTAATTCTTTTTCATACATGGACATCTCGTCAAAAATATTCAACAAATATTCATAATTATATAATGGGTATTTACCTCTCATAAATTCTACAAATCCTAAACTATGTTTCCGTTTTATCATAAGATATTGAATATTATTATCCAGCATTCTAAATGTTATTATTCCTATACTTGTTATTGGATGTTTACAAGAATGAAATTGATGTCCGTTTTTTCCACAGTTATTACAAAAATTAAATGATTTATTCATTGGGTCGTTATATGTTTATTTACTTATCTTTTTATATTGTTTTTTATTAATGACGGATAAATTGTTTGATCCAAAAGTATGGGGACCTCATTTTTGGTTTCTATTAATGACATTAGCTGTATCTTATCCTTTAAAAGCAAATGAGACTACACAAAAAAAATATTATGATTTTATTTCAAACCTTCCTTTATTTATACCTCATCCTCCTATTGGAAATAAATTTAGTGGATTATTAGATAAATATCCCGTCTCTCCGTATTTAGAGGGAAAAGACGCTTTTTTAAAATGGGTATTGTTTATTCATAATAAAATAAATACAATGATTGATAAAGAGGAAATCACATTAACTGATGCGTTGGAAAAATATTATGAGCTATATAAACCGAAAGAAATTATTCTTCGTGAACAAATAAAATATAGAAAAAAATTAATTTTTGGAGGAATTATTGTTGGTTTATTGGTCGGAGGTTATTATTTATATAAAAAATAATTCTCTCCTCTATATAAGATTAATATGAACAAGACAATTAAACATAATATAAATGGTAGAAGAAGAAATAGTAATAGTAAAAGGAAAAACAGTAGAAGGAAAGGAAGAGGAAGAGGAAGAGGAAGAAAAGGCGGTGAAGCCATCGCGTCAGGTGGATTTGGTTGTATATTTAAACCTGCTTTAAAATGTAAAAACAAAACAGATAGAATCGATGGTGTTAGTAAAATGTCTATTGAACAACATGGTAAAAAAGAAATGGAAGAAATTGAAAAGATTAAGGTAAAATTAAATAAAATTAAAAACTATCAAAAATATTATCTTTTAGATATAAATCTATGTAACCCTGATAAATTATCAAAGGATGATATGATTGATTTTGATAAGAAATGTTTCGCCTTGACTCGATATAATATTACAGAAAAAAATGTTAATAATCGATTAAATCGATTAACTATATTAAATATGCCTGATGCTGGTATTGATTTAAAAGATTGGTTAGTAGTGAATGGTAAAATAACTAAACAAAAAATATTTATGCTAAATGAATTGGTAATTAAACTTCTTAAACATGGTGTTCGCCCTATGAATACTGCTGGAGTAATACATAACGATTTAAAAGATAGAAATATTATGATTGATAGTAAATTAAATACACGAATTATTGATTGGGGATTGGCTGGAGTTGTAGTAAATAAACAAATACCAAACGAGATAATGAACCGACCATTACAATACAATACTCCCTTTTCTTCTATGATTTTATCCGATGAATTTAAATTAAATTATGATGTATTTTTAAAACGGGTAAAAGAAGGTATTATTTTATTTAATAAAACCAATGTTAGAAATTATGTTATTAATGAGTATTTAATTAAATTAGCCCGATATTATGGTTATTATGACGATAATGTTATATTATTTAAAATGATTTTCTCTCGAGGCATTAGTGAAGAAACATTTTTATCAGATGTAAAGAGAGATAGTCTTATTGAATATAGTTATTATCTATATTACTTGTCCAATTACATAACGGATATATTAATGAATTTTACCAATTCGTCAATGGAATTTGAAATAGACAAGTATTTTAATGAAGTTTATTTATTTAATAGTGATGTATTTGGATTAATGACTGTATATTATAATTTCTTTGAATTGGATCTGTCGAATATTGAACTTGAGAATGAGACTACAAAAATTTTTTTAAATCGATTACGATCTTTATTAGTTGAATATATTTATTCCAATGGTGGAGAGAAAATAAATATAAATAAATTAAGTAATGCTATTTTACAAATGAATACGATTATTAATTCTGATAATAAATTAACATTTTCTTCATTTAAACACAGTAAAAGCAAAACGAGAAAACATCCTACTAAAATTAATTCTTTATTTAGTAAATCCAAACCTCATTCTAAATCCAAACCTCATTCTAAACCTAAATCCCATTCTAAATCCAAATCCCATTCTAAACCTAAATCGCATTCTAAATCCAAATCCCATTCTAAATCCCACCATTCTCAATCAGTTACAGTCTCTACATAAAGCCACTAAATTATCAACATGGTTAGACCCCCTACTATCTAAATTATAGTCTAAATCCAATTCACATTCTAAATCCAATTCACATTCTAAATCCAATTCTCATTCTAAATCCAAATATCTCTCTCAATAATATTCTTAAAAAATAAACTTTATAAATATTATATGAAATTAGAATTATTAATTTTAGCAGTTACTGCTTTTTTTATAGCAAATACATATCATGACGGCAATTATATAAAAATATTACAATCATGGCAAAAATATTTCAAAATGGCAGGTTTTGCTTTCGCGGGATTCAGTATTTATTTATTTTTGAAAAAAAATCCATCCCAATCTCAATCAATCGTTCAACAAGTAACGAATATAGTTAAACATATGCCAACAGCCAAATCATCTTTAGATGTTTTAACACCCTTTACTGATTTTACCAATCAAACCCCTTTTATGCAAGGTAATCATGAACAACAACAACAACAACAAGTTAATCGTATTATGGAATCCGGTAAAAAAGGAACTAAAAGATGTGTGAGTGAAACAAAGAAAAAATTCGTGGCATCTCAACAAAGTTGGAAATGCGGACATTGTCAAAAACAATTACCTGCGTGGTTTGAAGTTGATCATAAAATAAGATTGGAGAGAGGCGGGTCTAACCATGTTGATAATTTAGTGGCTTTATGTAGAGATTGTCACGGAAGAAAAACAGCGATGGAAAACCTTTAATTTATTTCTAATGATTTATTAATGGTATCTAAAAAGAACTCATCAACTGAAAAAAAGGAACCACCAAAATTTGATACTTCCGGAACAACTTATTTTTCCAAATCTATGAATGGTCTTTCTTTTTTATATGAATTATTCAAATTTTATATTGTAGATTATATTAAATTACATAAATTAGAATTTGGATTTATATTAGGTCTGATTGTTTATATTATTATTGTTAGTATCGTTTTTACAAAAAATCCGTATGATATTATTACGAATAACAATGAAGGACTAAGTATTTTATTAATGTTAATGGGTGGATTTATCATCGTTTTTCTTTTATTTTTTTATAAAAGAAGACAACAATTATTTGAAAATGAAGAAAAAAAGGGCACGATTAGTTATATCGGAAAAATATTAACTTCCCTCGTTTCTATTGTATTGATAGTTGCCTTTCTTTACCTGGTTTTTAATATGTCATCCTATTTTTTTAATTTTAGTAAATTTTTAATGATGGGAATAAATATTTCTATTATACTAGGTGTCATAACACTTTTATTGAAATATTTCGGGTTATTGGCAACTTCGGGTGAACCAGGAGAGAAATCACCATCTTGGCCAAAATTATTTATCAAATTGATAACATACGTCCCATGTCTTATTATGAGTTTAATAGATTATATTAAGTATCAATATCAAATCACTACACAGCCTATTGTTATACTCTTGGTTGTTGAATTATGTTTAATTGGATTATATGCTATATACCCGTGGTTTATGGATAAAATATTAAATCATAATTCATCTCAACTTATTAAAGCCCCAGAAAAATTGAATATTGAAACAAATTTAGGAACATTTCAAGACATTAATTATGTGGATGACCAATTTAATTACCATTATGCTATATCTAGTTGGATATATATAAACGCCAATCCACCAGAAACGAATCCAACCTATGATGACTATACATCTTTATTAAATGTAGGAGATAAACCGGATATTCAGTTTAATGTTTTGAAAAATAAACTAAGAATTAAGATGAAAACACAAGGGAATAATGAAAAAATAATGTATGAAACGACTGAGTTTAAAATGCAAAGGTGGAATAATATAATTATTAATTATGATGGGTCGACAATGGATATTTTTATTAATAATGAATTAGTTTCTTCTACTGTAGGAGTTATTCCTTATAATTCAAACACTATGATGACATTTGGCACGAATAATGGTTTATATGGAGGTATATGCAATGTTAATTTTTATAGAAATAATATTTCTAGAGGAAAAATTAATTGGTTGTATAATTCAGTTAATCATTTAAATCCTCCTATTATTTAGAAAATTTCTCAAGGTATATTATATTATGGCTCTTTCAGTAAAAAATATTGCAATAGGTGTTGTTGTATTTGTCTTAATTATATGTATTATAAGATGGATAATGGGAGATAACACAAAACTCAGTGGCTTAAATGATGCTAAGAAAGTAACGAAAATTTCTTCTCAAGATTTAGAACAAAGTAATGCTTCCAATTATGCTTATTCTGCCTGGTTTTATGTGGATGATTGGAGTTATAGATACGGTGAACCTAAAATGATTTTAGGAAGATTAGATTCGGATTTAAATCCTTCTCCATCGATTGTTTTAGGAGCAATTGAAAATGACCTCAAAATTGAAACTACTGTATATCCTTCTAGTAATTCTACTAGTGGTTCCACTCATACTTGTAATGTAGCGAATGTCCCTATCCAAAAATGGGTCAATGTTATTATCAGTTTATATGGAAGAACTATGGATGTATACATTGATGGTAAATTAGTTCGAACATGTGTATTACCCGGTGTTGCTAAAATCGCCAATAACGCTCCCGTATATGTTACACCTTTAGGTGGTTTTTCTGGATATACTGCGAATATTCATTATTATGCCGATTCATTAAACCCTCAAGAAGCTTATAATATTTACCGAAAAGGTTATGGTGGTTCTGGTATGAGTTTCCCTTACGAAATTAAAATTGAATTTTTGAAAGATGGAGAAGAGCAAGGTGGACTTACTATTTAAATAATTTATAATTTATAATTAAATATCATATCTAAATTTCTTATGTATAATATATAGATATGTCAGAATTCGGAAATATTTCTTCTGGAGCAAGTTCATTTGATAGTTTTAAAAACAATAAAACGGTTAGTGGAACAAAAGAGTTTTTAGAATCCAATAGTTTAGTAGCCAAAGTTGCCTTTTTATTATTAGTTTTAGTAGTTTTTGTCATTGCTGTAAAATTTAGTGCCCGATTTATGGCATGGGTTTTTTCTTATAACAAATCTCCTTATTTATTTGATGGAATGGTGGATGCCAAGACGATGATGGTTATCCCCCAAGATCCTAATAGTAGTGGTTCAATCCCTATTCTTCGTTCCGATGACCAATCGAATGGTGTAGAATTTACCTATTCTGTTTGGATGTTTATTGATGATTTAGTATATCAAAGTGGTCAATATAAACATGTATTCCACAAAGGTAATGACGATATTAATTTATCCACTGACCCCATTGGAATGAATCATCCTAATAATGGACCTGGATTATATATTGCCCCTAATACCAATGCTTTAGTAGTAGTTATGAATACATTTAATAACATTCAAGAAAAGGTTGTTATTGATGATATCCCTATTAATAAATGGGTTTGTGTTCAAATTAGGGTTGAAAATCATCAATTAGATGTATACATTAATGGAAAATTAGCCAAAAGACTCATTCTTAAAGGTGTTCCAAAACAAAATTATGGTGATGTTTATGTTGCTATGAATGGTGGGTTTTCCGGTTATATGTCTGAACTCAGATATTTTAATTATGGTTTAGGAACTGCTCAAATACAACGCATCGTTAATAATGGTCCTAATCTTGAAATGTCAGGAGATGCTTTAACTAAAAGTATGCCAAAATATCTTTCATTAAGATGGTTTTTTACTGGAAATAAAGATGCTTATAATCCTTAAATTTTTATATAATAACAATAATTTTCATTTATTATATAAAAACAATAATATCATTTATTATAATAATGTTATCTTATTTTGATGGAATCATTACATCAACTCATCCAATTGACACAATATATTATGTAGGTAATACGATATCCGGTATTTTAGATGCCAGTAATACTATTACAATAACTCCTCCTTATATATCCGAAACCTCTACACGTTATGAATTTTCTCCTATAAATGCTATGGTTATTGGCGGAGGAGGAGGTGGTGGTGGTGAAAGTTATACCTCCCCCTCAAATATTGTCAATGCTGGAAGTGGGGGTGGTGGTGGAGCTAATGTATTAATATCTTTTCCAAGTAATTTATTAACATCTAATACTTTTGAAGCAGTCATTGGCCTAGGTGGAATTGGTCAAATTAGTGGAACAGGAACTGACGGTGGTCCAACCGAATTAAATTCTGGAGGTTCAAACATTATTTCTGCTGCTGGAGGAGCTGGTGGTATTAAAGGAACAGCGGGTCCACCATTTCCTTCAGGTGGTGCTGGTGGAACAGTTACTAATATAGCTAGTGGTGTAACTATTATTAATGGAGGTCCAGGTGGTCAAGGAGGTCAATGTAGTAATAAATGGCAAAATATAGGACTTCCGGCTCCAACTGACTATAATGGTTTTTCTAGTCAATTTGGTCTTGAAACATCTTCTAATCCAATTATGATACCATTAATAGATCTTTCTAATAATTTTAATGCTCAATATGCTGGTTGTGGAGGCGGAGGCGGCGGTTCATGGGGAACAAACCAATCCAATCCTGAAGAATCAGCTGGAGGGCTTCCTGGAGGACAAAATGTTGCTCCAGCCGGGAATTATAAGCCTTGGAGTTATACTGCTGGAGGTCTCGATGCTGGAGTAGGCAGAGGTATAACTGCCCAAGTTTATGGAGGTGGAGGCGGTGGAAATAGTGGATCTGACCAAACTCTTAACGAAACAGGAGGTGCTGGTAAATCAGGTGCTGTATACTTTTGGTTTGACTTTAGTATTCCACCTTTAAGGAATGGTTGTGAATGGAATACTGAACTTGCTGCACAAACTCCCGTTTGGAACAGGGATGATGGAAATTGTGTGGATTTAAACGGGGCAAAATTAAATGGTCTAGCTATGACTAGACAAGATTTAAGTGAAAAACGCAAAGCAACTATTTTCCAATATAAAAAAAACAGTGCTGGATTTTCCAAAAAACAACAATATTCACGACTCGCTAGAGGTATTGGAAGGCAGAAAGGGCAATCATATGCTACTCAAAGTGATACTTATACAAATCCAAATACACATAACCTTGCTCTGAATAATACCGTGCTTGAATGTCCAAGCAGTGTCCTTAAAAATTGGGCTTGGACGAGTCAAAATGATACACCTGGACCTGTGAGAAAAATTACGAATGAGCCAACTGTTCCTCTTACGAATTATATAGTTAGAAGAACCTATTTGGCTGGTAATAATAAATGGCCTCAATTAGGACCATCCTCTGATCCAACTTCTAGTTCCTCTGACCCAACTTCTAGTTCCAGTTCTTGGGGTTCACCAATGGTTACAATAGTGTATCCTCCCCCTAATACTACCATCTATAACAATACTTTACAAGTTTATTATATTACAGCTTTTTTTGGAAATAGTTCCTATATTGAAGGAGTAGTTATGGATAATAATAAGGTGATTCAAACCAATAATACCAATCTAAATGAACCAATATATCCATCTGTAATCCCGTCACAAAAATTACTTTCTATAACCGATATAGCAAATATAGAAGATACAGCAAATGCAGCAAATGCAGCAAATACAGCAAATGCAGCAAATGCAGCAAATCATTACCAGATTTTACTACAAACATATACCAAGAATAATGTTCTTTTTTCTACGACAAACCCTGTTACGGTAACTATTTTAGTGCCTACTGTTGTAATAGATTCTCCTTCAGAGGATGCAGATATTTTTAACAATACATTTAATTTAGTTTATACTGCTACTAATTTGGGTCCTAATAATACAATTGTATTATATCAGGGATTTGATGTCGTAGATGATAATGTAACATCGAATCCTTACACATTTACAGGGTTGAAAAGTCAGTCATACACTTTTAAATTAAAAATAGCTAATAGTGTCTTAACACCTGTTCCTGATATAGATAGTAGTATAGACATACTAATAGCAAATCCTACTGTTGAAATCGCTAATACGACTATTTATGACACTGATACTGAGACGACTATTAATAACAATACATTTTATTTATCTTATAATGATAGTAATTTGGGTCCTAATAATAAAATTGTATTATATCAGGGAACTGATGGAATACCTACTGATGTAACAACGAATCCTTATCAAGTTGAAAATTTGACTAATGATGGCGAATACACTTTTAAATTACAAATACTTTCTAATGATCTAACGGTAGCACCCAACCCTTCTCCTTCTATAGATAATAGTATGAATATAATAATAGCAAATCCTACTGTTGCAATCACTAATACGACTATTTATGACACTGATACTGAGACGACTATTAATAACAATACATTTTATTTATCTTATAATGATAGTAATTTGGGTCCTAATAATAAAATTGTATTATATCAGGGAACTGATGGAAT
>Ga0233414_10000133_pt1 | contig 31413 bp, 14 predicted proteins | sample Na_anoxic_10_MG_FD_189020 | JGI IMG/M metagenome (GOLD analysis project Ga0233414, IMG submission 189020) | Seawater microbial communities from Saanich Inlet, British Columbia, Canada - Na_anoxic_10_MG | ecosystem: Environmental > Aquatic > Marine > Inlet | place: Canada: British Columbia... | reverse complement strand
TTAGTCTTTGATATAAATTAGGCACAGGAACTTTTTGCCTTATTTTAATTTGTATATATTGTGCGGAGACTGTAGGGAAATTAAATACCCCCTTACCCTTGAATGAAGACCTATCTGGAGATAATATTTGTGAAGCTACATCGGCTTGGAGTTCTTCATTCGCTTCATTTGTAAGTGTATTGGCGAATCTATTATTAAATAAGCTAGGAATAGTTTTAAATCCCTCTTCTTGTGAACTTTGAGTGCCTATGTCGGTAATTTCAACCCAGGCAGTTTCACCAAAATTGATGGGATCTAGACTGAGCCAGGTAAGTTGCTTTTCAGACCCAAAATCTATAGTCAGTTTAACTTCAAAATCTTTAGTGTCCTGCTGGATTACTTCAGCCGCAAGCTCATCTAGTGTCAAATCGATATCCTCAGTTTGGCTAGGAGTAAAGTCTCTAACATACTCTGCCTCCCAAAAGGTGGCACTATCTTCATCAAACATGCGTTTCCGAATAATATTTTTTTCTTCTTTACTGGCGCCTCTATCGTATATGGTAATATCTTGTGGCCTAAGTACGGTTCCTGGCGTTAATGCACCGTCCATAGTATTATTAAAAGCAGCAGGGACTGCATCTTGCGCCACCACAGTCACTGAGGCGTTAAGATCATCTTCATCTATTCCGTATAATCGTTCTTCTAGATGCCAATTTCCGCCTTCTGGCCTGGCATTACCTATGAAGTCATAGAAATTACCTTCATAATACCTATTTACGTTGTTAGAACCTGTTGCATTATCAATGTCGATGTCTCCAGGCATGGTAGGCTCGCATGTAATCGAAACATCTTCGTTGACAAGATTGATAGATTCAATTCTATTTAATGTAACAAGTCCTTCGGAAGGTCTGATATCTGCGCTGGGAGCCGATAAGCTGAATGACTCATCTATTTTGTTGGTATTTAGGAAGTCATCACCAACAACAATAATTTCTTGACCTAATTGTCCTTCAAATAGTCTGATGTCGGTTATTTTAGAGAGCGCCGACTCACTTCTATTCTCCAGCTCTTTTGCCATTTGTCTGGCAGAGTTATAACTACCTATGATCATTGGTTTTATGGCGTTGATCTCATCCGTACAGACAGTTAGGTCTTCTATTGCATCCATATTTGTATCGTTATATCTTTCCGCAACTACGACATCCCCTTTTGTCAGAGGAGTGAATTCGAATCTTGGGGATTTTATTTTTATAAAGAATCGTTTAAATTCTATAAACAATTGAGATAGAACCTCGAATATACTACCTCTGTTATGCTCTGCATTTCTTTTAACAATTCTGTTAAAAAGCGCAAAGATCTTGTTCTTGGCTATCCTGGAGGTATTCGGATTTTTGAATCTCATAGTTTCGTATTCTTTATCTTAATTTTTACATTATCTACTTTGGGGGTTATGTCCGTTGCTACGTTTATGTTACATCTCAGAGTTATATTGAGTTTAACATATTGGGTAAGCCATCTATAGAACACTTTTATATTACTTTGCTTAATTGGCTTACTAAAATATATAAATGGCCCGGCTTGAATGTATTGGTATTCTAAACCGATCGAGTTATTATCAACAAATGCGGGATTTTCTAGCTTTTCGAAATTCGTAAGATTAAACGCTTTTATATCATTTACAAAAATTCTAGTAGGCTCATAGGTGATATTTTCAAATCTAAAGTGCTGCCCATCTACATAATATGATTGACTAATCTGGTATTCAGCAGAAGTATTTGATGTTCCCTGATAAGCAGAATCTAAAGTTACTAACGTGTCATTTGATATAGATTCAATTTTATATACTTCAGTATCTCCCTTGGCCCTAAAATAATTAGTAATCCCGGCAGACATATCAATGTTATCAATAAATTCTGTCGTGTTTCCAGTTATGTTCAGGCTATTATTAGTAACGGACACTGTCGCGGCCCTATAGTTAGGCTTCGTGGGTTCGAATATCCATTTAGTAGATTCACCATCAAGTTTTGTCCAAGAGGAGGTGTTATTTACTATTTCGTATTCTGTATATGGGTAATATGATAATTTTATTGCATTATTAGAATTTGTTTCAGTGAATATTTCACCATTGGTAAATTCTTTTGAGTTGAATACCGCAAGAGCATCTATCTTAGTTGTATCGCTACCAACATTATAGGTTATTGTGTATATAGAATTTGCATCATAATTTTTAATTATCGTAAGCTTACCGCGATTAGAAAAAATTTCAAAAGTATATTCAGCTAAAGATATCTTTACTCCATTTTTCCGAACAAAACATGCTATCGATGTTGGTTTAAATCTTGTAATGCCGTAAGAATCATTTCTGGGTATTTTAATATATTCTTCTTGTACTTGGTATTCTGTAGTACCAGATCCGCTAGTTGTTCTTTTCGCATTGTCCGGCAGGATAGGAAGTCTAGTATTGTCGGCAAATTCAAGTTCGTATTCTACGGAAGTTCTTCTGTAGTCAAAATAGCCATCATTAAATAAAGAGTGTGATTCTTCTGATTCAATGGATACTTCGGTGATAGTCGCATTGGAGTTAAATGAAGGAGACCCATAGAATGAGACCGGCTGATATTTTATATAAGAGACATCTATGGACCTAATCCCATACATATATTCAAGTTTTTTAATCTCAATTGTTTCCGGGGTATTAGGCCTACTGGATCTAACAGATCCTATGGCTGATCCAAGGGTTTTATTATTCGGTAGACTAATTCTAGAGAGGATTGTAGACATCGCATCAATGAAATGTTGTATGTTTTTATATTGGTCGGAGTTCTGATTATTTTGAAAGTTTGCAGTTTTTATTTCCTCTGCGACCATATATGTCGCATTTAAGAATGCTAACTTTTCGGGCTCAGCTTTTATTACACCATAATTTAAGTCGTCTAATTGGAAATCGAAGATGCTTTGGTCGTATTCTTCTTGTACTATCTGGCTCCAAATCATTTGATTATTAAATATATTGGATGGAATATGATATGTTTTCTCTTCGAAGTTTTCTTGTTCTAATACAACAAGGAGATTGGACATGGCAGTAGGTCTAAAAGAAATTTCGTACCAATCCAATGTAGGTTGTCCTACCTTAAAGCCTTTTATGGTTCTATACGTAGGGTCAGAGGGATTCTGCTTATATGCTAAGTCGATAATTCTTACTGGATAAGAAGCGAATGGCAATATCGAAATATTATTAACTTTATTCGTTTTGGCGAATTGTATATCTATCTCACCTATTGCCCCGTTGGAGATAAAATTACTTCCAAGACCCGCGTCGGAGCTTGGAGTATAAGTGTGTTGTATCCTTTCATCTGTTAGGACTAATTGCGCCCAAAAACTTCGAGGATCTTCATCTAACATATTCTGCGTATCAAGGGACTGATCTAAATTATTTGTTATACCTCCGCCTAGATGCTCAATAGATATATTAGTACTAGAATCTGCAAATATTTGATTTTGAATTTTAATATTTCTTCGACTGGCAAGTTCAAGTTTTCTAGTATTAGTATCTATAGTCGCATTAGGCGACTTATTGGTTAAATTTCTAGCGTCAGAGAAATCAATATATTTTATATCCTGGTAGCTGGGATAGTTTTTTAAAAATTGATATTTTTGTATCTCATTGAGGGATTTTATTATTGCAGCCTTTGTTTGATTGAAGTCACCAAGATTGGAAGCAAACGATGTAGATCCTATTTTATCTATTTTCTCTAGCTCGGCATATATGCCAAACATGTCTATATACATCTCCTTCTGCATGTCATTCCAGTCATCGGAGCTAATTTTTTGCCCGGCAATAGCTGCCCTAAATTTCGAGATAGGTTCAAGCGTAGATTTTGCTATTTTTGATATAAGATCGGAAAGAATAGCTTTAGCTTCATTAGAATTATTCGCCTGACCTGCTTTCATTGACTGTCTAACTAAAGACCGCAATGCAGCTCGTCTGCCAGGGTTTAGTACTGATTCTATCTGCCTTAGAAGCTTCATTCGAACTCCAATAGGGTATCTACACCTAGGGTGACATGCTTAGTTATTCTACGCTTAATCTCTGCGACAGTCATGATCTCCTTGATCTCTTCTGGGATCTCGGCAATTATTACTGACGACCCAGGGTAAGGAACCCCATCTAAGAAGCCTACATCGGAAGAAGAATATACATTCTTATTTATTTCTAAAGTTGATTCATATTCAGAGTCTTTTATCCCTCCGCCTCTACTTCTCGTGTCAAGAATATTGGTATCCTTATAGTTGTTGGTTTGTCGGATGTGATACGCACCTAGAATGAGTATTGGCTCGGTGCTTTTTGGTAAAGAGCTAATTGCATTCAATAGCCCATTAGATGTCGCATGGTAGATACTCTTTTTTCTAACCACTCCGTCGGGATTTATTTCTGCGGGCTTAAGATAAATTAATACATATCTGCCTGCAACGCCGGGGTTATGTTCTATCGCGGGGTTTAGATTTATGTCTTTATAGATAAAAGAGTTCTCCTTTATCGTCAGGCTGGCCCGTAGTTGAATACTGTCAGATAGCTTCTCTTTGATATATATATATCCGTTATTCTCATCAACATCTGAAACGAGGTTAGGAATCTCTACGCCTAGATCGGTGAGGATTTTAATATTATTGTCTCTATAATATATTTGAGAAAACCCTGCAGAATATTTCTTATCTGCCAAGAAGGTTAAGGGGGCAATAACTTGCCTGTATGGTTTACCGTAGATGGCATGCCATAACTGATGCTCGTATTCTGGAATACTAAATAAATATGTTTTACCACGATATTCTTTGAGTATTTTTCCTAAATCAATCCTTGGATACCAAGGATCTCTTCTGAATGTGGAGGAGACCCCGGATACTCTGATTCTAGTTTCTTCGTTATATTTAACTATGTGACGTTTTAAATCCAAAAAGTATCCCCCGTCATAGTTGGGCGTAGACGTATTCAGATTCAATTCCCCAGTGGCTAGATTAATAGCTTCGTTTAAGGCTATTGCGTTGAATGGCATATTCGAAATATTGATTGCTGTTTCTAGGGATTTAATTGAATCCCCAGCATACGGGATCTCTGTCGTTTTAGATGGTGAGATTTGTTCCAATACTAAACCGGAGTCATTTCCCGATATAGTAAAGTCAGTGCCGAATGTTCCAACATTATTATAATATATAATTAACCCATGAGATTTATCTCTTTGGTTAACTAAATGCACGGGTACTTTTTGGTGTCCGTCTGAGAATCTAGTCATTTTAACCTGTATTCAAGTACAAATCGTAAACGCCGCTAGAGTTTATCTGGACAGAGTATGTGTCTTGTCCAGTACCAATCTTAAATATGGGCGTGGGGTTAATTACTTCTATTTTGCCAGGTACTAGCTTGTATTGATTGACACTATCGGATGCATTGTACTTTATTAATGTGCTCCTGTCTTGCAAAAATAGTTTGTTTGTATACAGGACAAGGGCGAAGTTACCAGAAGGCAGCGCAACATTATTGTAATCTACTGTGGAAACTTCTATGTCGTATGGATAGTCCTTATCAAATAGTTCGGTACCAACTTCATCAAGAAGAGTGATGCTTGATCTTATGGCAGTTAGATCAGAAGCTTCTACGCCCGGCCTGTTAAGGTAATACCGACCTCTACCGACAAGATACTTATAGAACAGAGGATGAGGCGTATTTGATTGCTTACCTACGACTGATCTATTGGAGATAACTATATCGTCGGTATCGATTTGGCCCGAATAATATATTTGAGAGCCCGTGATTGTATAATCTCGTAAAGAGAACTGGCCGTGTAGGTGATTGGAGATATTGGTGACCTCTTTATCGGAGAGATCTATAAAGGAAACATTGTTTTCTGCGGAAAGATCCGGTGTATTGATTAGGGCAAGATTCACACTGCCGTCCGGCACAGTGTCCAGGATTCTAAACGGAGATTTAGTTGTACATGCTACTGCCGCGATACCACTGGACATTACGATTCTATCAAATGCATTTGTGTATTTGTATGGTTTATGGGATGAAACCTTGTATGATCCAAAATCCACATAGAAATGTTTATCACTTGCGGTTTCTTCAGGCATAACTACGTAGGCAAGTTTAGGATGGACTGGCAAGACTCGATCGTAAGACAGTTTATTCCCGCCCACATAAATATCTAGCTCTTGATTAGATTTAACCATGTCTAATTGGCGCCAGTTGTTATAAGTGGAGGTGTCCAACAACCCGTCTATTACAGTAAACTCATCTATAGATCCTACCAGACTGTAACCTATTTCCAGGCCCCTCTGCATTCCTTGTGAATATCCAGAAAACTCTACGTCAAGCTGTGAAGATGAGTACCCTGTACCCACCATGCTATATACAGATGTATTTTCGGGATCTATTCCCACCATTATAGGGGTGAATATATTGGTCCCGAGATATGCAGAAGTATTTATGTGAGAAGTAGCCGTCATAGTACCGGTGTATAGGTCAACATATAGATAGCCTGAAGTATTTATTCCTATATCAAATCCATATTGATTAGTACCGTCTGCACTGTCTAATAGGCTGACTACGCTAGATTTTCTTTGAGGGTTTGTATACCCACCGATTTTTAAAAATATAGATCTGGCGACACCGGCATTAGATTGCCAGCCAGTGTTATACGGAAGATTTACCCCGCCATATCTTTCGCCCGTAAAGTTATTATATTTTCTTACAAATCTAATAGCATTACCTATCACGCCAGACTCTCCTCTGAGAGTAAGATCCCTGCGAGTATGTGACATAATTGCTTGAGTGGCTGCCCCGGTAATATTTTCTGTATCGTTAACTATGGGGCCCTCTACTTCGTTGAAATGCATAAGGGCTAAGCTTCGCCAATCTCCTGTCGTTCCTGCCCCCGTATATAGCGGGAGTTCATAAACGCTATTAAATTTAGGCGTTGTGATGCCAACAGATTGTGCATATTCTGAGGGTAATTCAGAGCTATTTCTAAATCGAAATTCGTCCATAGAAATATTATTGGCATTATTTGCCAAGGATATGCTTTCTTCAGAAACATCAATATTATTATTATATAAAAATGTACTACAGACTTCGCCGTCTACACCGATATTAACTACATCGTTTTTTCTAGATAGGCTTATCAAGCTATATGTATTCAAGGGTACTATTTTGCTGCTAGTACCCGTATGGAGAGGTAATACGACTTGCAGATATCCCTTGTTAGTCAATGAAATTTCAATATTGCCGCCAGCTAATAGTTCTGTTTTTTCGTGAGTCAAATTATAAGCCAATGGCTTAGTATAAAAATCTATCGAAAAATCTCCAGTAAAGTTATATCTGCTATCTGGGAGATAAGTTATTTTGCCAGTAGAAAAATCTTCCATCCTGATGTCAGACACACTAAACTCTGTGTGGTCGGAAACTATTTGGTGATTAGACATAAATGATATTTTATTTGTATTACCATTATCAAATCCGGTAACAACTAATGCGATTTCTTTTGGTGATTGATAATCAAAGTTCGCAAAATAATGACGATTGTCTAATGTACCGTCATTGTGTATTATTTGAACGCCGCCATGTTTTACTTCAAGATAGAATTTAATCAGTTTATTTCCATCGATATTTGAAGTTAAATTCGAGATATAGAACCCATCTGATGAATCTAAGCTATATGATTTGACTACTTGCGCTATCTTAGATTCTCCAGTAAGAGTTCCGGCAGCTATATTCACCGTATGATTACCGGACATATACTCGATAATATTGTTTGAATTAACTATTATATCAAATCCATTTGCTATATTTCCGACTGCATATGCGTTGCCAGTATTGCCATCGGGATCGACATAGCCTGTTATATCGATAAATGAATCAAGTGCCGATGTTGCATTCGTTGTGACTGTAGCTGAAGATGTTCCTATCTGAACTGCTTCATTGAATTGACCAACTACACCCGACTGTATTGCACCAGCGAATGTTGCAATAGTACCGGTCGCGCTATCTGTTGCATAGGAGCCGCTATTGAAGTGAAAGAGGTGTAGCGTATTCGAGTTAACAGATCTTTCTCTTTTCAATGCGTTGCTTGGTTGCAGCTTAACGGCAATAGTGTTGCCACCATCAGTTGTGCCCCATGTAGGTTCAAGCATTAGCCTGTTTTGATCGGAGGAGCTTTTAATACTTATGCGATCTAATCTTGGCGGCTCAGCGCTACCATCCGTAGATATTTGCCTTATTTGAAATCTAAGTTTATCGCTTCCATCACCAACGGTAGGTATCGTACTTAATAGTATCTGCTGATTGGGTACGCTAGTTATGTTTACGAAACTACCGTAATCGGTCCAACCAGTATCGATACTGCTTTTATATTGTGCTTTAATACTAGTCGCCCCATTGCCGGTCTCTATCTCTGATACAACATACAGAGCTTCATACTCAGTTAATCCAAATAAGGGTGCATACTCTGGAGTAGTGGCGGTCTGTTCGCTAGTGGAGTATACATTGTCTAATATGCTATCTTCATCTAGATATAGGCCTGTTGTGGATTGATATATATAATCGATTAATGTTTTGCCGATTGTTTCCGGAGATACAGTATTACTACTTGTATTAAATGCACCAATTTGTATTTTTTTAGTGCCCCCACCGGAGCCAGTGAATTTATTGATCCCGGCAAAAGATTGTCCGTTCTCTAGAAGAACATAGTAATCATCTTGTTTAAATCCGAGACGAATTTTTTGTGGGGCAGTTTGTAAATCAGTAGATATAAAATCCGTGGTACCTCTGATACCAATCCCAGAATCAACAAAATAAAATTCTATTTTTTTAGTCGTATCATCTATTAGGATTCCATGACCTGATTTTACAGACGAGGTATCTGTCGTTATAACTTGAATACGAGTTTCTAAGGTATAACCTGTTGTATTGTTGGCAGAATTGAATTGGGAAGTTTCTGTTATATGAAAATACTCTGAAGTATTTTTGGTTTCAAAGCTCAATAGGGGAGTGACGTTTGCGTACATGGGATTAAGAAATCCGACACTTGTATTAACAATAAAATCAGCTTCTAGGTTGCCAGAAGGAGGAGATAAATCATTTTGGTTTGTCCAGGGAGGTGTTACCCAACCCCCTACACTATATCCTGTGTTACTTGATTGGGATAAAAGCCTTATCGTTGTACCAACAAGACCTATCTGAGTAGCATCACTAAATACGAAGCCACTGGTGTTGGCTTCTAAAAATTCTTCAGTAGAAAATTGGGAGTTAGCTGGTAGGAACATAGTCGGTGTCTTTCGCTGTTGCCCAATCGCTAGCAATAGAGGATTCGTCATACATGTTCCTATAGCTAACCCTGAAACCATATTCCATTCCGCTATTTATTCTTGTAGTAATCACTCCGTGCTTGCGATTTAATATATGCTCAGGAGAAGAAAAGGAATCAAACTTAGACCAACCATATAAGGTTCTAGCGTTTCCGGTGTTATGCTCGTATACCTCAATTTTATAATGATCTATGTAGGGTATTAAATTTTTACCGGAAATAGAACTGAAGGGAATACCTATTTCTGCATAATAATAGTTGTTTTCTTTTAAAACAACTCTACTCGGTGCCTGTGCCTTTGTGTATATTAATGAGTTTATCTCTAGAACGCCAGTATTGCCACTGGAGTCTATGAAGGAAAAAGAAAAAGTAGAGACGTCTCCGGTAACGATACTGGAAAGGCTGAAGTCATATACATAATCTGTTGCTGCAGGACAAAATACTCCCGTTAATCCATTTGGGTCAATTACGGATGGGACTCCTACGCATTCTATTGCGCAAACACATTCTTCGGAGTCCCAGAGGCCCGAAGTTTGATTAAAATTAATTCTAATTCCATTGCCTTCATCGAATCCAGTAACAGAAAATGGCGGCGGAGTGTAGCCCTTTTCAAACGCATACGTAGAGCCATTAACACAGGAGTCATCGCATGTATTGAGTGGTACTGGAATAATAGATTCATTAGCGCCGTTTACGTAAAATTCTGTCATGGCAAAATCTCCGATCTAGAGCAGGTACCTATAAACTCATTGGCGAGGCCTTGTTGACCAATCCTGAATACTGTCTTAAACATAACTGAACTAGTGGAGAAGAATGTCGAGAAGTGGTCGCACATGTCGGCAACAAAGTTGTAAGTTCCCGGTAAAGACACCGGGTTAAGGCCAGAATGCTGGTCGTCTGTAGTTATGGCATTTAGTTGATACCAGGTGCCGTCTTGGCCATTTGTGGAATCCAATGAGAAGCTGCATAGCTCATAAATTATCTCGGCGGTATTAGTATAGGTTTCAACTGGATTGCCTTCTTCGTCACACATATGCAATTCTATGAGTATATCCACTATGCATGGATTGGAAGGTCTTTGGCAAACAGAAACAATATTTGTTTTCCATAGCGAACCACCGGGGTCGGAGCATTCATCATTTGAAGGCGTCGGCGCCGGGGGTATGGACGGAGGAGGCGGTGGTGGATCATCTGGATTCGATGGAGGTAAGTCAGGTGGATCCGATGGCGGGACTACTGGAGGTATATTGTTTTGATTTGGTACTGTATCTGGTATGGGTGTAGGTATATCGGGATTTTCGGGAAGCGTATATTCGCCTGTAGGGAGAAGTACAGAGTTATCAGGAAGTAATGTCTCTTGAACAATCAGGTCGTTATAGTTGCCTCCTACGCCCTCTGCATATATTTTTATAGTATCTCCCGGTAGGCTGTCGAAACCGAGATAGGGTGTTTGGCCTGCGACAACTTGAGTTATTACTTCTCCTGTTTGATTCCATCCGCTAAGAGTATTGAGAATCAAATAGCCATCATGGGTTGTATGGATAGTAGTAGCAATTGAGGTGCGTTGATTTTCTAGCATAATCTTGCTGTTTATCGCGTTAGTTTGTATATCTCCTCCAAGATATCCATGGTCGTTTGCTATTCCGCTAAAGATTAGCGGAGGCAACTCTAAATTAGATCCAAATACATTGAATGCATAAGTTGAATGTGTGCTATCTGTAGCATCTGATATTTTTATATCAATATTATTGCCAGACACAGTAGGGAACCGAAGATATGCTTCATGCGTACCGGCGAATATCTCTACCCCATCTATAGTGTATCTGTCAGAAGATGATCCGGTAGAAGCGGAGTCAATGACAGTGATCTCACTATCTAGTCCTCTAGTTATAGCGATCTGTGGAGACTTAGTGATAATATCAATTGGGCTAGAAGTTGCCCGATATCTCCTTTTACCAATAACATCAAAAACTCTACCTCCGTGCAAAGGGGTGGGACTATTCGCTAAGTCGGCTAGACTAGCGGGTATATAAGGTGAATACGGAGTATACCCCTCCACGGTATAGCCGTCCGGGGCGATAATGATATCTTCTGTCTCGGACAATATTAATTTATTGTTGGAATTGAATACCATTCCTACGACTTTTGCTGCGCCAGGAGGTAGGCCCGGAGGAATAATGGCATTCATAAATTGATAACTTCTTGGAACTATATTGATGTAGTTGTAGCCTGTGTATCTAAATATAGCCTCAGAGTCTAATATACCAATAACAATTAAAGCGTGATATTCTGTTTGATGGAAAGAATCATTTTGTATACCGATGCTGGCAAGCGTTACAATATTCGACTCTACGATGGAGCTATCATTGACAGTAACAAAAGTTGCAATACCGTTTCTTCTGGGATTAAGTGAGTATAATCCCTCTAAAAAATAATCGGATTCAATTGTTTCAAATGGGCCAACTCCATAAAATAGGCCTTGTCCGCCATTATAAATTATATTACTGTCATCGATTATAGTAAAATCTTCATTTGATAGTGGAATTTGGTAATCTTGATTACCACTTGTTCCGGCAAGTGGTCTAGTACCCCGTCTGGAGATGAACGATTGTATCTTGTCTTTGGGGATACGTGTGGCAAACAGATTAAATGCCGCAGTTGGCGGCATTGATGCCGCTCCGTCTCTTTTAATCTGACTGCTTTTTATTGGACGTCCTTTTGAATCTACCTTTTTTTCTGCCCTATGATCATGTGCGGGCATGTTTTCTAGCCTGGACCCAGCTTTAGGATCTTTAGTCACATAAGAATTAAAGTTAGTTACAGAATAATTAGCTCCGTGAGGTTCTTTAGTATTTATGTCTATATTGGGATTAGGTAAGGTAGATTTGATATTTACTCTATTCCCTGCCGACTTATCTGATACGATTGTTCCTTTCATAGTAGTTTTTTTGCCGACGATTTGGCTTCTATTAGGTTGATACACAAGATTTTGCACTGCATTAGCGTTTTTAATTCTAGGCACAAAGGATTGGCCGGGGCCAAAACTGTTCTGAGGTAAAGCAGATTTATTATAATTTTGGGTAAAGTATAGCTCTTGTGATTCGCCTATCCCGGCGACCGGTCTTTTAGTTGTTGACCTATCTTCCCTATTTATTGGAGGTCTTTTTCCGGGTTTCGACTGCCGGCTATTAAAATCTCCAAGTATTCTGCCATTAACATCAAATTTCTTAAGCCTATACATATCTGCAAGAGCTATGTTGGGCACACTAGTCATGGGATCACCGCTTGCATCAGCATCATAGGGATCCGGATTTTCTGCTCCGTCTGCAACATCACCGTCGCTACCAGGTATATACGGTGCGCCAGAATTGCTCCCCGTAGCCTCAGGCTCCGGTGGAAGGTCCGTAGCGGTCCCAGGATCGCTGTTGCCAGGTATGTAGTCCTCTGGTAGAGGCCAAGCTATTACTCCTTCGTACGGATCCCCAATCCCCGGTCCAGGAGGAGGTGGCGGCGCATCGGGGGGAAGATACGGTATGGTCGGTAGACTCACACAATAGTCCCAAACAGCTGCTATTGGGTGGTGTTCATGTATGCCATCAAAATGAAAATCCCATCCAAGAAGCACTTCTGCTTCTTCGTTTTCTGGGATTACAAGAGGAAATACATCATCGATATCAATCATAGTCATACTATTCGTATCCCCATAATGATCTGTATATGTAAAACTAGTATCTTGCAATGTCCATATACCTGGACATGTGATTAGCACTCTAAATATATGTAAGGTTCTAGCGACGAGAGGAACATTTGATCCTGGCGGAGGAGGAGGGAAGGTCGGCAAAGGAGGTAAATTGTAGTAAAAATGCATATACCTTTCTACTACTTGCACGCATGGGGTCGTGGTTCCTACTATCCCTGGCATGCGACTGTGTTCTTAAACGGATTTCTTGCTGTTATCTTTAGCATTTTATATTTTGCCGGGATTCCAGCGACCCTGTCAGGCGCATTAGCGGTGATTTTAAGATTTATTTCAGCATCGTAATTAATCATTATATCGCCAGTAATTTGATCAAGTACCGTTTTATCTATATTTATCGTTTTCCTGGAATCTGGATTGACCCAAGCTAACATTCGGTTATATGTAACTTGGATACTTCTAGGTTCATTGCCTTGAAGTAGTATTCTGGTAAATAATGGATCATATATAAATTCTCCATATTCTGGAATGGACTGTTCTGTTAATTTAAGCGTAGTATCGAAAGCCACTAAGTTACTCATTTTACATACTATGCTGCCGATTGCAGCATAGTCATTTAGATTATATACTGTGAGGCCCCCAGAGAAATGAGAAGGAGTAATAGTTCTAGTAAGTGTGGTATCTGCCTCCAGGTCATATGAAACAAGATTGCGGTCTCTAACAACTATGTTGCCGTAATTGTCTAGAGATGCAGGGTAGTCTATCTCAATCGAAGCAAACTGCTTATTTATGGCTTGGTTAGCAGGGAATGTCGCAGAAGAAAAGACGTCTGGTTTATTGCCAAAGTATTGTGTATCTTCACTGGCAGGTGCTTCGATAAATACGTTTATGCACCCGTCTGAATCTGTGATGATATCTACTGATTGGCCATATTTATCAGGAATTCCTAGTTCCCTGTGCACTATTGCCCCGGGGTAGATGCCGTCAACGCTAAATATTTCTAAGGAAATATTTTTGAAGGTGTATGCATTCCCATTAGAATCCAGAATTTTTATGGATAGGAACTCTGCCTCGGAGTCCTGTAGGCAGGCGGGCTGATTTGTCGCACTGATTATTTGACTAGGAGTTGGAATATCTAAGTCCCAGGTTATATCATTATCGCAAAAAACGCCAGAATCGTGTTTGTGCCGAGTTCTAGCAAACTTATTTTTACCGTTTGTTTTTGCCCAAGGTAAGTACTTTGTTCTACCGTTTGACCAAAACCAATCAGTCAATGTAGTCGAGTTGTAGGGCGCATTTTCGTCAAAATCTGAAGCGGGGACAGGACCTATTTGCAAAAATCCATTGGACGCAACATTTCTTAGAGGAGCAATCGTAAGATCATCTACTTCGTAAAACCCTGAATTAGTAGAATCATATTCTACGGTAACATCTGATTCTTTGGGTATCCGGCTATATCTGGTAGCTTGATCCCCCTCTTCAAATTGTAAGCAATCTATCGCAACAGGATTTCCTGTTTCAGAATAAATTCTAAATTGTACTTTTCTTGCTTCAGAATTTAATGACAGCATATCGTTCGAAATATTTGTTATTGATGTGTCAACGTTTACTCCAGTGACAACGTATCTGCTTGTCGGATGTACGGCGGCCACGTTGCCTATACTTATTCCAAGTCTTTTCCAATGACTATCTGCAGAATTCAATTCAACCGAAGAGGCAATGTCCGCGGAATATCCCGTATGCTGCTGCAATAATACATTGTTTCCATCATAGGTGTTCAAATCAAAGTATATTTTTCCTATTTTATTTGGTGCTGCAGCATAAAGGGAAAAGTAATAGTTTTTATCTGGATCAATATAGCTGACTTCTTGTGCGATATAATGATCTAAGTATAATCCTGTAGGTACATCAAATACCAGCATATTTTTACCCATAAGCGGATAAACAGGATCACTACCACTAACTTGAATAAATGAACGAGAAGAGATTCTGCCATCTGTTTTAAGAATGTAATCATGAGGGACTTCCGCTCCTACGTGAATAAAAGTTGTGCTCCCCAAAGTCCTGGCAACAAATTGCTCGGACAGATACATATTCAGGGGGTCATTCACGTTGGTGGAGTATGGATCATTAAGATCATGATTCGCACCAGTAGTATCCTGGTAGGTCAAAAACGGATTTGTAACATACTGAAAATCAGAAGTATCGATCCCATAGTCCGCTATAGCGTCTGATACGGTATTGCCGTATTCAAATTGTGGATTTAAAACTAAATTTTGGTCTTGATGGAATTTCAAAAATATTCCATCGTTTCCTGCTTCAGTATAAAATTCGTGCGGTAGAAAGCTAGATGGATCTAGAGGCCTTATGGTATCGTCGGTAATAACTATGGGCGCAGAGTCTTTAGGCTCTTCTGGAAAGACATAGCGCTTTTCACCATCCATAATTCTAAATCTATAGACTACGACCCTATTAGTAAATTTTTCGTGATCACTAGACCATATACGTACCTTACCCTGAATAGATATAATATCGGCTTCGGAAGTAATATCTAAATCTCTATGTTTTAATAAAAACTTATCTCCATGAATTTCATAATAGTTCTTATTTGTAACTGATTTTCCAGAAACATAAAGGACGGGGTCAATTATTGGCCTAGGCATTATAAAAATAGTTTGCCTAAGATTCTTTAGTGTATATCCCTTCTTGTCAGCATACAGGTAATAGGGTTTTTCCCTTACATAAAAGAAACCTGACTTAATCTGTGGGACCCAACAATTGACTGAAGATTGATATTGCTCGGAGACTGCGTCTATATGAGATAGAACCGCACCTTCGGCACAGGCGGGCAGGTTCGCATTTTGTAAATTAATGTCAGTCGTAACTGTGGTCCCATAGAATCCTTCGGTAACATTGATCTCGTTGGCACCTATGGTCGGTGCAGATCCTCGATCCTTACCAAGTACGTCAGAGCATAGCAGGGAATCATCTATGTATAGGTCTAGATCATTAGTGGGATCTCCACAGAGAAGCTTTGCGGCAGCTATGCATGGCGAAGCCGCTAATAGACTGAGATCTATTGCGCTGGCGTTAACATTAGTATTTTGTACTATGAATACTGGGTCATCAGATATAGATAGTGAGTCGCCGTACGATTGGTTATACCAAGAGTCTAAATCTTCTACCTCAGTAAGGTTGACTGTACCATTGCTAAGTTCTTCTCTAATAGTTGCGACGCTATCGTTAGGTGCGTATAAATTATTAAAATCCGATTGCAGGTTCAAGAGGTCTCTCTGATTAATAAGTATTGTTCTACCTGCCATGCTATACAGCAGATTATTATATATAGTTGCTTTACCATGATCCAGATTGCCTCGATCTTTTTGCAACCCGATATAGAGGCATGTATCTTTGCCCGTTGATGCAAACTGATCATTAAATACTGTGTTGTAGATAACTGCAAAATCTTTTACTAAGGTGCTTACGATACCATATTTCGCGTTAAAAACTACATTGTTTATTATTTGACATCGATCAGATTGATAGACCCATACTCCCACATTTTCACTATTTAGTATAACGTTTTTTTCTATAATCGTATTATGGCAGTTCGGTCCAACAACTATCCCCTTTTGGAATCCCCTAAAATACATTCTCCTTATTGTTACATAGCTAACTGCGTCAGCAATAAGGCAGCCATTCATAAAAGATGCATTTATCATCTCTGTTTTTGTTGCATCAATTATGGGCAGTATTCCATTCGCTGCACCTATAACTAACCTGTAGGTAGATGTCGGCTTAAGCTGTTGAATAGGGTTTATCTCAAAAGCAGAGTATATACCCTCTTCTACAATAGTAATATTGTGCTGCTCAGTAAACTCCGTAGTTCCCTGTATTTGAAAAAGAGCGTTAATCGCATTTTGAACTTCTTTGTATAACTGGTTTGGACCTACTAAATAATTTGCCATTAGTCAGTTACCGTTCCGGTAGTAGGATAACCTGTATCATTTGATGGCAGCGGAGATGGATTACCTTGACTGTTCTCGGGTATAGTCATCTCGGTTCTTACTATGCTTGCATTGAGTCCATCGAAAACTCTTAACTGTCTAGTGGACTTGCTGTTTATTTTTACCAATAAATCTGTGCCATAGCCTATTCCGCTCTTTAGTTTATCTGAAGTGACACCGACATAATATATATTGCTTCCGTCTACAGTACTTCGATAGTTATATCCGTATGCCTCGTTAACGCTAAGGAATGTAGTAAATCCAGAATTTGGCCTATGCCAGTAGCCATATACAAAATCGTAGTTTGTTGGTAAACTAACTGATCCGATAGATAGATTATCTTCTGTCTGCCAAATGCTTTTATCCGCAATAGCGGTTCCCCACTGTATTTTAAACTTTGCAGATAAATTATCTGCATATGAATTAATCGTTGTACCAAATAGATTGTTGTGAGAATTCAAAAATACGTCTTGGTAGTCAGAGTTAGATAAATTTTCTATATTGCAGTTTGCCCATTTAATCGGTAATCCAGCGATCTTTGTTCCGCCGTCATCTAATTGCACGGTGTCTATTACTGGAGTCTCAGGAAATTTTTGTATATAGTCTATATTGGATCCAGTATTTACAGTAGACCCAGTAGTCACACTAAATAGATTTATGTCATTTATGGCTATATCAGTAAAATAGTCCAAAACATTTTTTACTTTTTTGTCTTTTTTAATTAAAGTTTCTGCGTACCTGTAGGATACATAAATAGGTTGTCCAATTAACTTATCATTTTCAAACCATAGTTTGTTCTCAGTAGAACGCCAATTGCCTTTGTTGGGTATCTCGTTACCTACTGGGGATTCTATTTTTATCATTGAGCCAGCAGCGGTTTTCTTCAACTGTATAGTCCAGTCAAAAGAATCTAAATAGTGCAGCTCATGTTTCACATAAAATAAGTCGGAAAATACATAAAAGCTTTTAACATTTGAAGATACGCTTAGCGTAGATTGAGGATAATCTTGGGCAAAAGAAGCACTCGGTTTTAAAGTTATCGCTTGGTCATCGAAACTAATATCGAGTTCTCTGATTATACCGTTAAGAAGTGGGGAGTATGTGGTCCCCGCTCTGTGCTCATACACGTCGAATAGTCGTCTTTTATAATCAATGTTATCTTCTTCCGGTATACGTTCGAGACCAAGCAAAAACCCGAAGCGATCAAATGTATTAAAGAACTGGTTATACTTTTGTTCTGCGGTACTTATTTCTATATTTAATACCTTGTATGCCGACTTAACGCCTTTTTTGTTTATAGCTCTAACGAGTAGTTTTTCTTTTACTTGATGTATAGGGACTTCCGCAGACCACTGGGTAGGGCTAAGTATTGTTGTGTTTCTGATGGAATCATTTATCTCGATATTAGAGATAAATGGAGATTTGCTGCCAGCGATCGTAGTTGTTATACCATTGATCTTTTGATCATATCTATCAATATTCCATGAATAATCGAATACGATAGTTTTAGGTTCAAAATACTGCACGGCAGAAGGAAATCCTATTGATCCATTTTCTGCAACAGCCATTATGCGCCATAGATATTTATGGTATTCTGCGTTGACAAGTTCAATCATATCTATTCGTGGAATAGTATAGGAGAGTTTTTGTTTAAGTGGTGTCTCGTATTCATAATCGGAGATAACATTCGAACCTACAACTAATTCACTGTACTGCTTGAGTAGCGGATTGGATTTAATTTGCTGATCAACTAGGAAGGGTTCAAAATTATCGTCTTCATTCTCTTTGCCCATATCGGGAGTAAGCTGGAGGATATAGCTGGCGGCTGATTCAGCACTTATAGGTATGCCAACAGATCCGCTATTAGTTTCAATCATATTGGCAAAAGAATTTTGCCAATAGAATGTTAATTCTTCATATGATCTTGTGGTGGAATTATAGTCGCTAGGTATTTCTGGGCGCGGCAAAACTTGGGTGCCATCACCAACATTGATGGCACCAAAAGGTTGAGTAAACCCATCGAAAAAAGATCCCGGCGGTTCATGTGTCATCCTAAACCTCTATTTTAACACGGATCCATGTACCCGTAGGAACAGTCATTGACATTGTCGTAGGAGTAATGGCAGATACATAGTAATCACCTGCAGAATCTGCCAATGGAACAGCCCTGATTGTTCCAGGAGTTCCACCGGTACCTGCTTCACTCACAATGATCTTATAATCTTGAGACCTGTATGTACCGCCTAAATTATGATGAAACGTTATACTAGCGCTAGAATATTGAACCCAAGTACTATCATATTTGCATGAAGGCCGATAAACAATCAGGCTGTCTGGATCTACCGTAGATGGTGCAGTCACATAAAGCTCAGCGACTAATATTGATCTATCGCTAGGTACATCATGATCTGCTGTATACCAGACAGGATTAGATTCCAAAGAGTTCAATCCACCGAGACCTCCATCGGAATTTTCATTAGACATAAATAAGTATTGTTTACCTGCAGTTGCATCACTGAAAGATACGCTTGTGTTAATAGAACAGACTTTTACTATTCCTTTGATATTCCCTACAATAGGAGATGTTGTGCTAGCACTTACATCAAGGGTTGTCCCATTTATGGCAATAAAATCTGGTTGACAGAAATACTTATTGTATATTCTATAGGAAATTCCGGAATTTTGATTGGTACTTAAGGATCTAGAAAGCACCCACCCTGTAGCGCTGGTATCCCACTTAGCTACAGGGACCTTCTGCCCTGCGTCTGGCCCACTTTTGATATCTGCAATCCAAGTACCGTCGTCAAATCTGTTGGCATAATAGGATGTACCTGTGAATAAGTAGGTCCCCGCGACGCCGGTATCAATAAGTTTTGTTGGACCGACAGAGGCGTGTGTAGTATTGCCTATATATCCACCAGAGGCAGTTGTTGTGGCTCCGAGCCAAGTGCTGGATGAGTAAAGTATTCCGATGGAACACTCATTGACGCTGTCACCACACCAGCTTGGTCCAGCAGGTCTCATATAGGTATGTCGATTGGCCATATAGGATGCATCGAGGCCATCGACTGTAGATACGGACAAACCGTTATTGTTAGTAAATGATATACTTTTAGTTACTTCTATGTTATCTTTTGCCGTGATCTTACCCGTGGCGGTAGTAGGACCAGATATATAGACTTGATCAGATGGGGCATTCCCGAGGAACGAATGCCCTTTAACTAACAGATTGTCTTCGAATACATTAAATTCAGATGTAGTAGTCACATTCAATGTGTGATGCGTACCCATAGTGAATAAGTCGCCAGCCAGAAAAGTATCTCCAAAGACACGCAACGCATCATTGGCGCCACCATCTCTGCCGGATAGAGAACTAAAGAGTGCACCAGTTAACGCGGTATAACTTATTCCTGTCGCCCTAGTTGTACCAGTAGGGGATAGATTAACAAGGCCACTCATATTAACTGTATCGCCGGAATGGTCTGATATTGTTACTACTATGGGATCGCCAGCATTCCCGTCATTGAATGTACCTCTGAATACATTAAATTCCCGAGCATTAACTGTGATGGTATCATAACTATTGCCGAGGTTAATAGTATTCCCGATAGTATCGCTGGGGAGAGACTGAAAGCTAATATCCGTGGTTAAGCCTTGAACATGAATTCTATTTGGTAGTTTATTGTTTATCTTACTATTTATATTTTTAACTAATATATCTGCAGATCTAACACCTTCATTCAGTGTATTACTTGCACCTGCCCATATCTCTAGCTCATGTAATACATCTTGAATTTGAGTCAAGTATTCACCATAGTACTTATCGGGATCTGCAAGATACGTAAGAGTAACTTCTGCCGTAGGTAGTGTAGAGAAGTATACGATTCCGTGATTGTAGTCGGTGAGGTTTGTGTCTATAGCGCCACCTGCAACGCCGCTGTTGTAGGCTATAGTGGTGCCGCGCCTGGGCTTGTGATTAAGATATAGTCCACTATCAGCAGTAATCTCAGCTACGGCATGAGTTTCATCGCCAACGCTTACAGACACCTGCTGGTCATTAGTTTTGTTTACGAATAGATCGTAGTTACTGGGCCAACCGACTGTAGTGGCGGTGGGATGATACGGGTTATTAGACACTAGGCTGACAAGGCCCGTATTTATATATGAGGTATTATTTTCTGGCGAATTATTTGAATGTGTGGTGTATGCCATGATTACCTTATGTTATGCAAATTTGATCGTATTTTTCCCGGGTTAAAAATTGTCCATTATCAGCATCTATGTAGTAGTCGTAAGCAAACAACGCCTCGTAACTAACTCCGTCGCTAGATCTTATTATAAACTTATTCTTTTCGCCCTCTAACTTACTTATGGAATTAAACTTGACAGATCCTGTTTCTATACCGGTGAATACATCCTTTATGGTATCGGAGACTCGATAGTCTTGAATACACTCAAAATATGTACCCCCGAGTTTCTTTTGAGGTTTTATAAATTTGAATGTATAATATTCATTCGAACTAACAGACTCTTTACATAAGGCAACAATGTTGTCCCCATTAAATGTTAAGGCACGTATCTCTAGTGAGTAATTCACGCTACCAGAAGAATAATGATCTTTTAGCACAGTATACTCATATGGGTTTGTACCAAAATAATCTCTTTCAGCTATTGAATACGAACCATGATCATCATTAAGTTCAAAAGCTTGCTTTTTGATTTTACTGGAGTCTGCTGGATCGATAACATACTGTAGATTTGAGATTAGAGTATCATATATACCTACGACATTTCCGTGAATAGTGTTGTTAATTCCTACCAAGACACTTGTATTCATCGAAAGCAGCCTAGTTGGTATTGCCTGGTAGTAGAATTCATCATCATTCACTGTATTGAACAATTGTGTTTTTGGCCTACTATACAGATAGGAAGTATTTGAGTTTATAACTACGGTATTATATGTATAATCTGATGTGTTGTTGGAATAGATATTATATCTTGGTAAGGCATAATCGTTGCTTGAATATATCCAGGGTAAATTGTCTGTTTGTAAATTTTTCCATCTAGTCGGCTTATCCCCTTCTTCTAGTTGGATACAATCCGCATAAAATAGAAAGTCGCTAGTCTGATTAGAGTAGTTCGAATTAATAAAACATTTAACTGCAGCAGTTGGCTTAGTTAAATTAAGCACGGTATTGATTCTATACCATTGAGATATATTCACGGAAGTGTTTGTGCCGGTTGAGCTCACTTCCAAATATCCACTTTCAGTAGTAGACAGCGGTATATCAGTGAAAGATCTAGATATAGTCCCATCGACATAGAGCGCTTCTATCATAAGATTTGCACTGCCGGAAGCATTGTTGTCGACTGTAGATAAATTATTTGGCACATTAACCATAGCCGATAGAACTAGGTCTTGTCCCTTCGGGTATCTATAATTGTATGATTGATATACATTGGCATACTCTCCGGAATTAGTTCTTATTTCTAGTGCGTTCCCAGCGCTAAGGCTATACGAGGAAACTAGTCGAGTAGTCGCTTCGGGGGATTTATCTATGGCCCACCCACATGGGGTATTGGGAATAGCTCTTCCTGCGACTGCGAAATTTGAGTTATAAATTAAATTGGGATTTTGCCTATCTGAAATATCCGGAATTTCTTTCGGATAATTGCATATATGGCCAGAATATATATCGTCAGTATCTGCAGTACCTATGAAAGCGTTTCGCCGAATCTTACCAAAATAGAATCTATTCTCTTCAGAGCCCATGGCATAGGAATTTAAAACTTGTTGGTAATTACCTGTTTGGCTGTATCTTCCTGCATGCCATAAAGGTAAATTGTTTCCTACAAGTTGGGTAGAATCGGACCAATATCCTGTAATGCTACCGGTAGTAGCGTGCATGGCCGCCTCAATACTCCAGACGGCATTATATTCTGCAACGCCATATGCTATTAAATCATATGAATATTTTATTTCGTACTCTTGGTACTCTACTCTCTTATAGCTATAGTTTAGCTCTAGAATAGAGTACTCAGTTACCATTCTAGACTTCCCCTATTATACCTATGGTGGTAGAAGCTCCAATTTCCGTAGGAAGATTGTCGTTAATTTTTTGTCTAATCACAAATCCGACATATGCTCCAGGGGCCAAACTAGTTATTGCAGTACCTAGTCCCGTAAAAGGCGAAGCATTGGCAAGTCCTATGGGTTCAGAAAAGTCGGCGGTTGTTGACCAAACACCGTTATACCCAGTTACACTACCTGTCGCAGTACTTCCCGTAACAGAAGCACTGTCGATAAGACTATTGAAAATAGAAATCTGCCCTACGTGCTTGACATTATTTAAAAATACTCTTGGGTTGTTAATGGTACTAAGCCCAGTATTTTTGACATACAGTGTTTGGAATCTAAGTTTTTCTGATTGACCTATGTAGTCACTGACACCTTCTGGGAAAAAAGAGTTCAGAGACGCAGAGAGGGCAGCACTGGAGTCAATGGCACCACCCATTTTACCGGTGGTATCCGATTCTAGATTATGAAATACAGATGGGTAAAAACCAATTTCTAGTACCATTATTGTCTCACCATTATCGGGTTAATTTCGTCGGGGTCTGGAACAAACAGCTCATCTTCTTCTAAGATGAGATCAACAATCGCGCTTATCCTTTTATTAATACATAGGTAAACTACTTCTGCGCTAGTTATCAAGGGAGATATATTTAAGACTGCTGTAGAAATACGACTCATAGATAAGGTTTCTCCGGGAGACATAGAGCCAATGGCTGATTGTACGGCAACCTCGGCAGAGTTCATTATTGTCTCTCTCGCAGCGATTTGAGATTCATTGCTGAAGGTGACTTTAATTTCCGCTTTAATAGGAATATAATCAAATTCCCTAACTATGGCATTTATCCCAAATCCGCTAGAATGGTTCAATAGATTGGCTGCGCTAAGAAGGGTTGCAGAAGATATTCTATTTCCTACAGGCAATAAAAATACATCATAAGTACCTGTGCCGGAGACATTCGGCCTAATGATAATGTCTGAAACATCAGAATATCTCCTCAAGGAAGAAATTATACTTGATTGATTGGGCCCCTCTAGGGCAGTAACTACGCTGGAGATTCTAGATCTGAATGAAGCATCAGATTCTACTCCGGAACTATGGTATATCGTATTTGTATTAGTGACAAAGAGATTAGCGTTATTCAAGTTATGTTTTACTAATTGGTCTGGACCAAGATTTATTGTTTTGGCAGCGGATGAAGCAGTGGCTGAAACAAAAACGTGAGTATCCGTTTGATTAAAATTAGCTACTGTATCGACAGAAAATGACACACTGCTGTCTAGGTTTTTTATCGTTGTCCCGGGTTTGATCAAAGTAGTTCCCAAGACCCTGGCTAAAGTATTAACACCCTGTACGTAAAATTTTATAGTCTTATCTCCCGCGGTAGTTTTATATACGGAGGCCCCCCGATAGCGTTCTATGCCAAACATTTCTGCGATTAGATCTAGATAATAACTAGACGCAGTATCCAGGTAAAGGTTTAAAGATAGCTGAGATATATCTGAGGATAACTCAGAAGACTGCAGGCTAACAACATCTACGATGCTTGCGATAGTGCTCCCTGGAGCAAAATTGCTTAATTGAGTTTGTTGGCTTAAAAACTCAACTGCTTTTGTTCGGAACTCTGTAAAGGTTTGGGCTCTTTGAGGCATTTATCTAACCTTCTCTAGGGTTCCATTATTGAAATCATATCTATAGGCAATTATTGTTTCCTCAGGTACTGCATCGGGATCGGATTCAAGAATAGATACATTAATTTTCATTATAACAGCAACTTCGTTGTTAGAAACCGATATTACCTGCAAGTTGTAGTCTCCAGATACTAAGACTCCTTGATTTCGTAGATGATGACCGACATGGATTCTCATATAATCTCTATTGGTGCGATTATTGGGCTTTCCAATAAAGCGTTCTGGCGAAGCTCCAAAATCTTGCTTAGGTTTATATCCGCGCAAGGAAGTTAATAAGCAGAAATTGACAGTATTCAATAGCGATTCTGTGGCAGTAGATGTCTTTAAGTCTCCGCCCTCTAGATTTAATTCTCCGTTACTGATAGAGGAGATGTCTAGGCTTTGAAACATCTAGTCTCCTACGAGGGTGAAAAATCATCGTAATCAATAACTTCATATACGTATTTTACACTAGAGCCGTAGTCTTCTGAGTCAATATCGTCTAAAAGATCTTTAATTTCTTTTAAAAACATAAGTATAGTCATATATTTAACTTTATTAGAAATAAAAATCTGGGTAGGCGTCATAACGGAGGAAGGAGCAATCCCGGCAATAGGATTAATACTCTGATTATCTATGGACACATTATCTAGCTGGCTATTAATCTTTGTGCGAGTAGAATTCAACGTTATTGTTTCTGAGCCATCTATCGTGACACCAAGTTCGTCTGAATCTGAAAATCCGGGGGGATTTATCTTTGTTATTCCCTTGTCGGGATCCCATGATATTCCAGATCCATTAATCGCTGAAGTCCCTTTAGAAAGAACTTTTTCTTGCATGTCATTTTCTGGCTTGATGTATTTACGTGTCATTTTATTTATTCAATTCATTGATTAAAAGATTGAGGCGCTTCCTACGGCTATTCATACTGGACGTATTATTTTGGGCCTTTTTTATTTCAGGACTTACTCCGCCAGAAATTGGTGTAGGCGTCTGCTTCAAGTCCTTTACTGCCGTGATAAGATACCCGGAATTTGATTTTACTAATGCACCTTGATTGACGCCTCTGGAGTAATTCTTTTTAATAACATACCGTGAAGTCGAAGAAATTTCGCCGTCAGTGATTTGGGGGAAAACCTTATCCTTGCTTAGGCAAATGCAATTCCTATATGCCCATATGGCCTCAATTAGTTTAGTCCACTTATCCGCATCAGAGTCTGTGAATAGACCACCCTCGCCCTTTAAGTTATTCCCAAATCGCTTTTCCAATAATGTAAGAATTTGTCCAGGGACACTTTTTTCGTAGAACCGGTCTCGGCTACTCATCTGATCTCGACCTGCCAAAGATACTTTAATGTGATCTAGATCCGCAATTAGTTTTCGCTCTATAAAAATATAAAATGTGTGACTACCAATAATATATTCGCCACCAGCTATTTCTTCTATGCTGGCGAGTATATCATCTATTGGTTTATCTAGTAGGGATGAGTCTTGACCCATTTTTATGGGATTTTCAATCTTGAGAATATGCCCAGTCCACGGGGTGCAGGTCATTTCTTGAGTATTATTCAATATTCCTGAAACTGGATCATTATTGATTATCTCGGTTAATTCTCTTACTACTTTTGAGCGCATTTTAGTGCCTTACTCTCTTACTACTTGCGTTGGAGGGGATAGTTATATGGGCGCTGCTCATTGGTAACATTTTGGGGGTTGGCATTCATCTCTATCAGCCAATCTTCAAAATTCGCGAAAAGATTACTCATTCCATCATTGCGAGCAATAGTCATAAACGGGTCGGTTAATCCTGCAATAAATGGACTACCCTTATAATAAACTAACCCTACGGAGCAAGGCAAATGTATTACCCTCTGCCCGGCTGGTCCGGTGGCCGAGAATAGGGATTGATGGATATCCGTTTGATAAATCTGAGCTGTGATATCAGCAACACCCTTAACAATTTGTCGTACCGCAAAGACTCCTACGGCCGGTCCTGAGATAGCAGCAAGATTTAAACCTACTCCTGCTATTCCGCCTCCTGCTGCCCATTGTGTTGTAAGCATAGTTCCAAGGTGTCGCGCCGCTGGCAATACGACTGATCTCGCTGCCATCCCAAGTGTTACGGTACTAACGGTTGCAGTTGCCACACTAACCACCGCAGCATACCCAAGTGCTGCGAGGACACCCCACCCGAGAGTTAATATGATTAGGATTCCGATTACCATTGCCAATCCCCCCTTAAAAGAATCTCCATGCGCAAGTGTAAAAGCCCATGGTGACTCTCGCTTTACTCCAACAAACTGAGAATTAACTTGAGTTAGACCGCAGGGAACTATTGTAGTAATCCATCCGTCGGTGACACTGAAATTTTGTATAACTCTTTCTACCATAAGGGTGCCATACATCTCATTAACATTATCTAGTAGTTCTATTCTGTCGTATGGTTTAATGTGTCTACCTAAAACTATTAGATTACCTCTATACATCTTAGATAGTCCTTGAGCCAACCTAAACTTAACTACATTTTGTGCTAAGTTGGCTGTAGTTGCGTTTATCTCAGTGAAGTTCTCAAGAATATCTTTTGGACCCGATCTTTCACCTTTGAAGTTTATTCCATCCGCATGATTATGCGGATAAGTCATAAAAGCTTGGTCGGAATCTATCGTGAATGAATTATTGCCTCGATCTTTACCACCTTCTGCAATACCCTCTTGCGCCCATTCGGCCTCTCCAATGCCAGCCAGGTTCTCTATGGTGTCTGAAGGTACTTTTACCGCAACGGCGGACCACATATCTGATTCCGTAGCGATCAAATTATTGGCTATTAAGTCATGCTCAGTTGTGATTACTTGTTTATCTCTATATATTTTATAGTTAAGTGGTAGGTATCTAAATTCCCCGCCCTTTACTCTTAACTCACCTATCATATCTTTTAACTTCGTGAGCTCGTTATCTGCATTACTCTCTAGATCCCTTGCGACATTTTCTATTAGAAAAAGATAGAGCATGAGGTTAGCTTTTTCATGGTAATTAAACACAGTATCAGTACCCAGCGAATACAATTTTTTCAGATTAGAATGGTAGTCATCATCCCCTATGAAAAAGTCCCAGGCATCTACCTTATTAGTTGTGAATTTATCATCCTCAGTGAGAAGAAAATAGTTAACCTTGCTAGACAGAGAATCGCTAGTAAGATTATTAGGGTCCATTATGAAAGTAGTCTCGTCACTATTGCCAATCATGGTTTTAATAGACTGCCGAATGTCCTTTTGCCTCCGCCTCTGAGTTATCGCATTATTAGCTGCCCAGTACACCATACTGGGAATAGCTAAAAAGCTATTAGCATATGAAGGGTAGGTTTTTGGTGTGGTGATTGGGGCCATTGGGTTGGTATTGGTAACCATGGACACTATGCTTAGGTCGAGATCCCAAATCTGAGGCGTTGTTTGACTAGGCGGAAAAGCGAGTGTAGCTCCACTGAAATCACGATATCCAGCATAGTAATCTTGTGCGATAAGGGTTAGAAGCCCTGCTGAGTTAACTACTCGGGGAGCCTTGGTCAAATTGTCCTGGCTACTTAGCCTAAAGTAATTGAGAATTAATCTGTCAAGTACGTCTGAGCCAAGTATCCTCGTTGCAGATTTGATAAGTTCAAGGAACCTATTCTCGGCATTTTTGATTTTGTCAAGATCGAAGGCGAGACGATTATGTGGGGCGGCAGCATACACAGCAAAATATGGACTAAGCTCCTTATAAACCGAGCTCTCTCTGATCTCGCTAGAATTACCCTGCAGTCGACTCCTCAGTTTTATAAATTTTTTATTTACCTTATCGATAAAATTAGTGAGCGCCGGGGCGAAGTCGCCTATGTCCTCTTGGTTTCTAGATGCAAAATCATATCTATCTATTCTATTCCTGAGTTTAGTTTCTATCTCTGTGGGTGGCCTGTACTGGAATGGCCCGTCTGGATTACCGATGAATAATGTTCCTTTATTTTGGTATGGTACTACCTTACAAATAAAGTTTGGCATATAGCGAACAACTTCCCGCAACGCACTTATCACGGGCTGATTAACAACTAGCCATTCGCTAGTCATATTTATCATAGTATTATTGTTGGTTGCGACATAAATGTTTTTATTTAGGTTTCTACCAGAAAAGCCTGTCCACCATTGTTCAACCCATCGATCACCCCAAGTGACCCAATCTCCTTGGGAATCTCCAAGAATATCCTGCATACTTGAATAGTCAGAGTTGCTTCCGAACATCTCTCTGAGTTGATTACGCGCCGAATTCGGAGAACTGTCATCGTAACTATATCTGGAGTCTCTTCTACCAAAGATTCCTACGTTCTCTGCATAAAGATCAAGTGGTTCTCCTAAATGTCTCATGCCATTTCTTGGCTTACTCCCCTGTTTACTGTCTCCGATAAGCATGAAATTTATAATCTGAAGAAACCCAAACTTTTTATCAATTTTCTCACCGTACGTTGCGAAATCATCAAACCAACCTTCTTCATAAAATCCACCGTAATCGTGCTGAAGTTCTGATTGGTAACCTTGTGCAATTATTTCAGTTATTTCCCCGGGTTTAACCTCAGATATTTCGCCAGTAAAAACGGTTTTTAAGGTGTCTAAGTTATTTCCATAACCCATCTTGAGCATTATGGTTATTCCTGGACGAAGCAGAATTTTTCTAAGAAATCTTTCATTTTCGTCGTCGACTACCTTAACTTGTTTTTTAGTATATTTCTCCCGTCTTTCACTCCATTCGGAGTAATTCACGAAATGGCTATAATCTGTGAACTTCATTTCACTAAGCACTCCACCAAAATTTGCTAGTTTCATCCTGCATATATCGTTATCTAGTGTGTGTGTTGAAATGCTACATTCCATAATATCCCCAAAACCGTATAGGTCATCTACGAAATATGTACTCTTATTATCTTCTTCAATAAAATATAGTCTAATAGCAGGAAAAGATTTCAACATGGAGTTAGTGAGGTCCGGAGTATGAAGCATAGTTGTTTCTTCGTTCTCCTCCGCTAACCCTATGTCGAAAACATCCAGCTCTAAAACTGAGTCCGCTCCTGTGCCATAATAGTTCTGATTTCCGCCGATTAAGCCATCGAGGTCTGCTTGCATGGAATACGCACCGCTTTCTGGATTCCATATCACTCTGCCCATAAATTGGCTTGCATTGCCTAGAAAGATTACGCCGGTTTTATTTACATGTCCAGGTATCGTAGAATACTCATTCGGATCTTGGAAGTTTTCGGGATTTATTTGTTTTAGAGTTTCCCAAAGTTCACCTACGATACTATTGAACTCTTCTTCATTCATCCCTAACTCTGTCCATGCTTCGGTCGCATGAATTACCTCTGTCGCCTCGTCGGTACGACTCGACTGGGATGTGTCAATTGAGCCGAGAGCTGTATCAAGAATTTGAGAAAATTTCACCCTCGCGGCAGACATCTCTGCCAGTGTGACTGGTACAGATTGACCAATCTCCTCACTTTGCTGCGCTCTCTCAATCATGACCAGGTCATATAGTTTTTCATTCACATTTATCGGAATAGTAAATTGTAGGTTTTCTTTATTGTACTTACCTTTTTCCCTTGAGGCTTCCAGCACTCGATGCAGGAGGTTTTTATCGCGCCTACGTACATAGAATATGTCGGGGTCAATATAATGGTCGGGCGTGACGCTTAACTGATTTGTTATGTATGTATGTGGGTTTAGCTCGGCCTCTACTGCCTCCCGGGCAGTTTTGAATGCAGGTATGGTTCCGAAATCACCATGCTTTGGTCCAAATGCCTTCATCCATTTACCTAAGCCTAATTGATAATTATAGCGATAGTTATAAAGTTCCCTATAGGTTGGGCAATACATATCTTCATATAAGTTAATTTTTTTGTCATTAAACTTATTCACTGCTTCGTCTTTTTGATTTAACTCTGTCAAGTTAAGCTCCGCCGTGTGCTCAACTTTGCTGCCCGGAGCGACGGAGTTATTCGACCCTAGCCAAGTGGTAAGGATTAGCCTACTATGCTTTGTCACTGAAGGCTTAGATACCGGAGGAGGTACTGGGGTCACCGGTGGGGTGGTCTCAATTATATCAAATGTATAATAACTAGGGTATTCTAGAATAACAGATGACAGTAATACGAATGCAGCGTCCATTTGCCCCCTTGATACAAAAGAGTCACTGCCTCGGCCCCGTGTATGTTTCCTATTTACAATTGCATTGAAGGCACCATCCCATATTTCTTTAGGCATAGGGGCGCCATTATTATGGAATAATTCTATAAGATTTTTTTCTTCCCTGGCCCTATGCATACCATATACGTCAAGCCCTAGGTTTGCTCTCCATCCGGTGGTATCAGGGTTACTCTCTGAGAATCGTTTTGGAATGGTAATGCCTAAGACTCTAGCTAAGGGTCTATTCGGCTCAACATCATCTATTTTGGATCCCCCGCTGCCAAAGCCGCCAGAGATAGAGCCGCTATATATATATCCTTGGGCAAGATAGTATAATACCTTTTCTATATTAGCTTTAAAGTCGGTAGAATTTCCGCCTTGTAATTTTGTCGCTTTGCGTGTTAGTGAGAACCGGTGGTTCTCTAGTTCG
>Ga0233414_10000132_pt1 | contig 31431 bp, 37 predicted proteins | sample Na_anoxic_10_MG_FD_189020 | JGI IMG/M metagenome (GOLD analysis project Ga0233414, IMG submission 189020) | Seawater microbial communities from Saanich Inlet, British Columbia, Canada - Na_anoxic_10_MG | ecosystem: Environmental > Aquatic > Marine > Inlet | place: Canada: British Columbia... | reverse complement strand
CGTATATTAGCTATGGATACATTGAACCTATCTGAGATATATATTGACCAGAATGCAGATTCACTCCCAGAATTAAAACTTTATGAGGATTCTAAGAAAGAAGTCCTTTCAAGAATTCAAAAATACCAAGACACAATCAACGCATAAGAGGATTATAAATGAGCGATGATAACACACAAGAGTTCGTTATGACTGATGAGCTTCGTAAAAAAGCAGGCGAGCGCCCAGTATTCAACATTTTGTATGTTGGAGACAAGGACTCATATCTTTCACCTTTCCGTGGTGAGTCAATGCTACGTACCTTCTCCGAGGTATATCAAACACAGGCGCATATCAGTTACATGACTGCGACTCCTTCATATCTTAGCAAAATTAAGTTAAGTCAGTTGGAAAACATTAACATCCTTTGGATTGACAATGTATCTGATTTTCATGCAGCTCAAAAACTGAATGAAATCCAATCAGCACTGCTTGAAGAAATTCGTCCGGGATGGCGCGAAGAAGTTCAAGCACTTCAGAGTGACGGTGATGAAGACGGTGCCGTTGAACTTATCCGTAATATTAATAAAGAACGTGAAAGTAAATTGAAAATTATTTACTCTATTGATGAATGGGTATGGGAAGGTCCTATTGGACGTGCACATGATATACAAACTGTGCAAGTAATGGAAACTTATATCAACATGGCCGATGTTGTAGTTACTCCAACACAGGAACTTCGTGATGCGATACAGTATTACAAATTTATTGCAGACCCAGATAAACCTATTTGGAATATCCAATCTGCGTTGAATAGTGACTTTTTCCAACTATACAGAGATTTCTCTCGTAAAGGCGGAAGTCGTGCAGACCAACTGCGCTCAAAACCAAAAGTTTTGATAAAAGGTATTAGCATGCCTGAGAATGTTCAGCAATTCGTTGTTGATAATTACAAGAAGATGGACATCACCGTTTGTTCGGTTGGTGAAGTAAATGACCATCTTATGGGACTTATGCAAAATGGTAAAGTGAATCATATTTACCATTGGGCAAATCCATTCGTAAATAGAACCAATATCAATGCAACATATTCCATTGAACGTGATGGGTCATATGACTTTGTTATTCATACTAAACCAGATAATTTGGTTGGTGATTTGTATGAAGTGACAACGGGTGACGAAGATATCCTATTTGCAATCGCATCAGGTGCTCTGCCTATCTGTGGTATTGACCATCTTGGTTATGATGAAAATTCAACAAACCTAGCAGTAACGGCTGGTCTTACATTTGGTAAAGATACGAATCCTAAAAAAATTCGCCAAATGATTGAAGCTCATATGGTTCCTGTGACATTTAACGAAAAGTTTAATAGATGTCGTAGTATTGTTGAAAACCGCCTCGCAGCTTCACCTCTAATTGGGTCTCGATACTTTAGTCTAATGCTTAGTGATGAGCTACGTCAAGCACGTAACGTCCTAGCAGATGAATCTAAGGTAAAAGAAGAGTCTTTCCAAGAAGAGCAAGCAGCAAGACAAAGTGTCTCAGAAGCAACTAAAACGGCCTCTGTGGATACGCAATCTGACGATGATGATAAAGTCATTGCAGTTGACTTTGCCACAGGAGAAGTAAAATGAGTGCAAAAAGCGATAAAATAAAAGTTGTAGGTTTTTTCGGCCAATCAGGTGCCGGGAAAACTACTATTATCCGTAACGTAAAGAGTCCCATTAATGGGAGCCTTGTTATGCAAAACACTGGAATTATTCGTTACCTATTTCAACGAAATGATAACTATACAAGTCCAGTTGAACTTCTTCAGAAATATGAAGAAGAGTTAAAAACTATGAAGCCAATTGAGAAGTCAAATAAGATTGATGAGATTTACGAAAAATATATTCGTTCACAGTTTCAGTTACTTAATGATTTCAGTACTGAAGTATATCTTGGAGTCCGTGATGACAACTATACTAAAGAAAGCTTCCTTTTGATTGATAGAAGTCCTATCGACTTTTATACACTGACCGTATGTGGTGTTAATTACTTAAAAGAAAAACTTGGTAAGAAACACAACGCAAACTGTCAGAAATTAATTGAGTTAGTACGTAAAACCGCGGAAAATAACACACGTAACTTCTTCGACGTTATCATGGTGACTAAGCCATGGAAAGCCGAAGGTGGACGTGAATTCAGAGATGGCGTTCGTGACCAATACCTTGGTGAGCATTATGCTGGTGAAAACTGGTATGACTGTGCGAATGACATTAATCTTGAAGGTATTCCGCAATTCACTATCAAGGAAGAGATAACTGACCTCTTCGAGCGAGCTGAAGTAGTGGAGATGTACTTAAAGGAAGTATAGTAATATGCCAAAGCAAAAAAAAACAGGTCTTAAGCAAACGCTTACACCTGAAGAAATCCAATCAATGAAGACAGGTTCCGTGGGACCTGCTCTTTCTGATGCCCTTCCAATGGAAGACCCTGCGCCTGTAACTACACCTGTAGCAACTGCACCATCGTTAAGTCCTGAAGAAGCTGCACTTATTATGCAGGCTCGTCAGGCTCAGACTAAAATGAGTTCAGTTGGTGCTATTGATACAGGCCCTCAAACGACTCAGTCACATATGCCACCACCTGATGATACATTCCTTGAAATTAATGGAATGCCATCTGCTGGAGCTTTCTATCCTACGCAAGCATATGGACAACCATTGCGTGTACAGGATTTGCTTCTAATACAATCAGTTGATGAGCGAAATATTACTGGCCGATTCGACCAGATTTTCAATCGTCGTCTATGGGGTATTAGTCCGGGTGAGATACTTATCATCGATGAATTGTTTTTAGCTTTATGGTTAAGAGCAACTTCATTTGAAGGATATAACTTCCCTGCAATGCCATTTACATGTAATACGTGTAAATATGAAACTAAAGCAGATGAAGCATCATTCAACTGGCCTGATATTGCATGGGATGTTACTGACGTTGCCGAAAAGGTTAAGCTATATGAGAAGGGTTACTATGAAACTATCCTTCCTAAATCACAAATTCCTGTAAAAATATTCTTGCGTCGTCGTAAACATATGACAATAGTACAAGAGCTTATTAAAAAAGATTTCTGGGATTACGGTAAAGAACCAAGTAGTGAATACTATGAACTTCTGTTAATGTCTTCGATATTAGATATCGGCGCGAACGACTTACGACAAACAGCAGCATATATTCAGGAATTGCCTGCTATTGACTTTGTTACTCTCATCAAAGAGATAAACAAATCATCAATGGAAGCAACGCCTATTATATCTACTAAATGTCCGCAATGTCAGGAGACCAATCCTGTAACGGGGTATCCCTTTCGCCCTGATATATATCTTCCCACAGATACCTGATAATGAGGTTCGTGAAGCAAAGATTATGATTTCAATCAATAGTTCCAATACGATTGCTGATTGTGATGCATTGTTTCTACCGGACTTTGTTAAACTGGATAAGATGGTTGCGAAGCGAGAACAACAGAAAAAAGACAATTTAGAGTATATGTATGAGAATATGAATACTTTATAACATAAAAATCCCCTCTTGGGGATTTTTGTGGTTTTGTACTCTGACTATGATTATAAACTATTAATACTGGAAACCTATGTGTGTGAATAAATATGGCTGATGATAATAATTTGAATGAATTGCAAGACTTGATGCGTCAAGTTGCAACGAGCACTAAAAGTATGGCTGATAGCCTACAAAAACAATCTTCTCTACAAGAGAAGTTAGTGTTAAATAATAATGCCAAAGAAGAAGCCAAAAAAGCCGAAGAGTACCACAAAGAACAACAGAAGAAGTTATTTAAGTTAGGTGAGTTTGGTGAAGAACAAAAAGCAGTCGATGAGCAATCATTAGATGTGCTTAAGAATATGCTCAAGACCCAAGAGGAATCTAACAAACAGAGCGCGAGTACTACTGAGTATCTACAGACATTAGCTAAGCTAACCAAGCAAAATAAAGACGAACTTATTAATTTAACGAATGCGAATGTTAAAAGTAAGGGCTTCCTTGGTGGCACTGCAACTACTCTATCAAAAATACGTGATGTATCCGATAAAGCAAACATGCAGACTGGTCTAAGTGGTATCGGTAGTGCAGCAGGCTTAGGTGCATCGTTAATAAAAATTGGTAAAATGGGCGCATCTGGTGTAGGTGATTTAGCCACTAGAGGTAGACGAAAACGAATTGCCAATGGCACACAAGATATCAATGATTTTAAAGTTGGGATGAGTGCCGAAAAATTTGAATTAGAGCAAGCCGAAAAATCAGGTGATAAAGACCGCATAAAAAAGGCACAGGGTCGAATTAAAGATTCCCAAGGTATACTAAAAGAAAAGGGTACTACCCTTAGTAAAGACCTTACATCTGAATACATGCGACAGCAGAGAAAATCAAATCCAAATGCATTAAAGGGAATGGATTCCAAAACATTGGATTTAATCCGTAAACAACAAGAGTCTAATATACTCTCGTCCGTTATGGGTGATTCCAAAGGTCTTGTTGGGAATATTGATAAGAAGGGTAATTCAGAAAAAAATGGTGGTTATAGTAGCCCAGAAGCTGCACAAAAAGCCAAAATGATGAGTGAGTCACGTAAGTCATTAAGTGGTAGTAAAGGTGGCATACAGGCAAAGTTCCAAGCAGGTGAAGCCCAAGAACGCCAAAATGAAAAATTAGGTGGCCTTATATTAGATACTGGTATTTCTCCATCATCATCACCATCAACGTATGGTGAATATGTAGCATCAACTCATAGTGAGTTAGTTAATCTTAATACAGGTCTAGGTAAATTACTAGAAGGTCAAACTGAAGTCGCTAAAGAGAAAAAAGGCGGTGGTAAAAGTTGGTTTGGTAAAATGCTTTCTGGAATTCTTGGTGGAATTGCAACGATGTCTAAAAAACTATGGGGCGGAATCAAGACAGGTGCAAAATTTATTGGAAGTAATTTAATGAAGGGTGTAAAATTCCTCGGTTCTAAGATAATGAAAGGGATTAGATTCCTTGGACCTCAACTACTTAAGGGTGTGAAGTTTTTAGGTAGTAATGTAATGAAGGGTATTAGCCGTATAGGGCCTATGTTAATGAAGGGACTTAGATTTGTCGGTCCTATGTTATTAAGAGGTGTTATGTCGCTTGGTCCTTTACTTGCAAGCGTAGGTACTACATTAGTAAGTACACTAACTACAGCAGTGGGTGGACTTCTAAGTGCAGGTGCAGCCGGAATTGCTACTGCAGTGGGTGGTGTAATAGCCGCTGCTTTAGGTGGACTGGCAATTGGTGATTGGATTGCCGATAAATTAGGATTTGATGATGGGTTACGTGTAACTGATTTAGTCGCAGGTGGGAAAAGTTTACTTACAGGTGATGGATTTTCAAAGGGACTAGAAGATAACCAAATCGAGCGAATGAATGAAAAACGTGCAGAGGAAAGTGGTGTTAAAAACATTGAAGCTAATCAAGGTGGTAAACCATTATTGAAAAGTACAGAAACTGCAAAGACTTCTGAAAAAGCTGCCATGTTAAGTAAATCAACATTCACACCATCTGCTACAGCCACCGCAATGTCTCAAATAGATTCAAATAAAATTACTGAATTTCAGATGTTGGCTAAAATGATTGCATATGAAAATGTGAAATCAATGAGCAGTACAGCATATCAAGAAACTATTAAACGTGAGCTTCAATTCGCTGCACGTCAAAATGCAGATGCATTCAAATAAGGATAACTAATGGCTGATGACAATAAACACGGCAGAAATCTAGAGGGAAGGGAGTTACGTACTCAGGCCCCTAAACCAAATATTATCCGTATTGAATTACTTGATGGTTCTGCACGTACAAGATATCTAGGTACTATTCAGGCGGCCTTTGATAATACTGTTAAAAAAGCAGTATATGATAACTTTGCACCCAAGTCCGAAAGTGTATTCTATGGATTCCTAAAAAATCAGGGAATTCAAGGATTGAACCTTAATGCAGACTGGAGTGGTACTGGTGGCTCAGGTGGTCTTCTAGGAGACCTTCGTTCAAGTTTAAAAGCAGGTTCAGGTACTAGTTTAATTGGTGAAGTGGCCAGTGCTGCAAGTAGTGCAATTGACGTTGCATCCGCCATAGAAAAGGCAGCTAAGTCATTTGGTGGATTCGATTCCAACTTAACTGGTAGTAGCTCAATTAAGCAAGTGAAGGGTGTTGATATGGGAGACTTAAGTGTCTCGTGTGGCTGGTACTTACCTGAACAGTTGAGTTTAGCCTCAGCATCCCTACGAATTTTAACTCGAATGGTATATCCCCGACAAGTAGCTGATGAAGTACTTGAGCAATTTGCTCGAGATACTGCAGATGTCATCACAGGTAAATCAAATGAACTTGATGAGGTACAGCGACAACAGAATGGACTGGCACCGGCAGTTGATGATGGAACTCAAGAACTTATTAAAGAAACTGATGGTGGTATCGTACAACAAACCGCAAGAGGCGTTGCAGGTGGTATCGCTCGTGGTTACACAGGATTTAATTCATTGGTTGGTCGTAATCTTACTGTAGACCCATTACCTGTTAGAATTAGTGTAGGTCATTATATTGATTTAGAACCTTTAGTTATTACTGGAATCGACATAAGTTTTAGTAGAGAACAATGGGTATCACCTAATGGTCGACATCTTCCTATTTTTTGTGATGTTGATATTAAATTTAGTTCTTGGCTTAACCCTGCTCCTAAGCTTGAGTTCATGCAATTACTAGGTACTGAAATGTTCGGACTTGATGCTCACCAAGAAGCGGTCATCGCAAACATTGAAGCATCTAGAAAACGTGAAGCGGCTGCGGCTTCAGTTGCAGCTGAGGCAGAGGCAAATCAACAATCAATTATCAAAAAATCGGCTACTACGTTTAGTACTGGTGTTGAATCTGCTGGTAATGCGGCTCGATATAGTACACAATACGGAGGCCGTTCCTTTTAATTAGGTAGGATATGATATGAGTAATTACCCAAGAATAAAAGAGTTTGACTTTGACATTGAAAAAAGTGTTACTGTACTCGCATGGCAAATAGGTAGACTAGATTTAGTGGCACTTGATTTATATGGTGACACTAGATTTTATAAAGCACTCGCTGCTGCAAATCAGATTAGAGTACGTGGTGGATATCGCGTAGGAATTCGCCCTAATGATGAAGCTATTGCATCTGAATTAGAACGAAAGGGAGTTCCATTAGAGGATATCCCGGATATGGTTAATGAGAAGATATTAAATAGCCGTCCTAATAATCTTGACTGGGATACCTATAATAACATAACTTATGGTTATGTCAGTGACGCATATGGTAACAAATTATTATATGTACCTTCATTTGAAAGCGCTGACGCGTATTTACAGAAATATGAATACATTAACCCGGATAGCAACGAAGGAAACAACTAATGGCTCTTGTACGTTCCGATGCAGGTAGTAATCTAGGCTTACTTATTGTAACAGATGAATTAGCATTCACTCATGCGAATGTATCTCATTTTAAATTTGTAAATGCTTTAAATAGTAGACCTGTTTGCGACCTTAGTGTAGTAGATAACCAAAGTTCTATGATGCGAAATCGCTCATTAGGTTTACTTGGTATCTACTTTACAAATACCACTGATGATATTCAGAAAAAACAATCAGGTATTTCTGGTATAATTAAAAGTATTTCAAATGGTCAGCAAGTCGTGGGTACAAGTACATATGACATAAAATGGAGCGCTGGTAACATTGACCAACTTAACGTATTAACCAAGGCATGGAACGGCAGTAGTGTCGAAGTACTTGGTGAAATTTTTAAAGAACGAAAAGTAGAATTTACTAATACAGCTAAGGATAATGTGGAATCTACCGATAATATGTGGTGGAGATTTCCTCAGGATACTATGTGGGAATCACTAGATGCGTGTGTTGAACATTCATATGTTAAAGATGATTATGCATTCTGGGCATGGGATGACATTAACAGTAAATTCAATGTATCTACATTTAATCTTGAGATGGCTCAGGATGATAAATATGTATTTATGGAAGCCCAAGATGCCAATACATCGACATCAGCAGGTGTAACTCATCTTGATAGTCCTAAGATAACTATATGGTCATTTGATAAACACATTAAATCAAATGAACTTGGTATGAATCGCGAAAAATTATTCCCTAATACCTACATAGAAGGCAATGGTAAAGGTGCTTCAGTAACTAAAGGTTGCTTCGGTAAAGTATTAGGTGATATGGGTGATACAAGCCAAGAGACCATAGCCAATGCAACTGATATTAAAGACCCAAATACAACATTCGGGCCTCGTAAAATTGTTAGACATTTCCCAAATAATACACATAAGTTTTATGCATTGTCAAAAATGTATCGTGACTATAAATTAGCAACTTATGGAAAAGTAATTACTATACAGTTATATAATCAAATGGGCCCACCTATTGGTTCAAAGGTAACTGTGGTTACTGCAGGAAATGATTATAAAGTTCGTGGTATGAATCTAGATAGAGTCTACTCCGATAAATACATTGTAGCTGGTAAATTTTATGAGTGGAATACTGTAGGTGAAAATGCACTCGGTCAAGAAACTCCTGTCTCAGAGGGATGGGTTACAACAGTTAGGTTAATTTCAAATAATGTAAATGACGGTGACCCTGACCATATCGCTGAACTATTCAAAAAACTAAAGGTTAGTAACTAATTATGGGAAAGTGGAATGATAAATATTACGATGCAATCGTAATTAATGGCGATGTTGACCCAAATCATGCAGGTGCTGTTCGCGTTAAGATATTTGGTATTACCGATACATTTGAAATAGAACAGCAACCATTTGCATCACCTACGGTAAACAACATTCAAGCAGTCCCAACAAAGGGAACTTACTTACGAGTTTCGTTTGAAGACGGTGATATAAATCTACCAAATTATTTACAAGTTAGTCCAGAGAAGACTCCCCTTCCACAGGATTATAAAGATAACTATCCTAATGTATCAGTTGCAAATCTCGGTGGTGACTTTTTCATTATGACTCATGACCGTGCCCAGAAGAATACAATCATTGCACATCCAAGTGCAAGTAAGATACAATGGGATGAAAAGGGTAGAGTTGCACATAATAGTGATAAGGGATACGATAATGCTGGTCGTGGTGCATATAAAGGTCGCGGCTCTAAAGTACAATCAGTATTAACTGAAGGTACTGTAGATGTATTTTGCTGTACTCCTGTTGGGAATAATATTGAAGACGGTGGTGCATTCCAAGGTTCTGAATATTTCTTTGTAACTCATATAAGCAAATCAACCGTAAATGCAATTAATGGTGTATTGGATTCCGATTTCAATACTCAAGTTGAAAGTGCTCGTGAAACAGGTACTGAAGACGAAACTAAGAAAGAACTTGTTGATGCGAATGATACCGTTGTTCGTAATATTGAATTCGTTGAATCAACTTCAATTATCCCTCGTACTGGAAATAAAGAACTTAAACGAATTATCATTGACTACACCGGTCAGAATGATTTCCCTGCGATGGGTCTTAAAATTCTAGATGATACTAATAAAGTAAGTGCCCATTATCTAGTTGGTCAACAGGACGGTGCGTCTGCGATTGAAGGTCAAAATGCCGATGCTAGTCAAGCATCCCCGGCTGATTTACTTCGTGGATTTATTCAATTCTGTGAATTAGAAAATGACTGTTATGTAGGTTCTAGTTATCCACCTGTCGGGCCCAAAGATAATGAAGATACTATTAGTATTTTATTAGTTAGTGATGGACAAGCCTTTACCGATTTCCAGTATGAAATGGTTAACTTAATAATTCAGAATGCAAGAACTAAATTTGATGATGAAGCAGTGCAGGCATCATTGTTACCACAATCATTAGACCCATTAGATGTACTAGTTGCATCAGCCACTGCATTAGCAGGTGGACCAAAAACAAAATGGGAACGATTTGATAATTCAAAGGTTCTCGGTGGTGTTGAAGATGCACTCTCAAGGCTTACAAGCTTTTAAGGTATAAATATGGCTAAGTGTATAAATCAGATTATAAATAGAGATGTTAAAGTTAGAGGAGCAGTTCCTCTAAGTAGTAGAGCTGCTGGCTCAAATAAAATTGACGATGAGAACTTCTTCGAAAGTTTTAAAGATAGTATTGCAGGTGCAGCAAAAAGACTTCGTAATGTAGACTGTAGTGAAGTAGTTTTAGACTATTTCAGTGATACTACTGGGCTTGATATTGGTGCCGGTTATAACTGGGTATCTAATAATGTAAATCTACAAACAGCAATGCAGCAACTTGGTGGTTTAGGTGATAAGCTTTCACCTACAGTTGGGTTCGATATATCTAAAATTACCAGTATCTTCTGTGTAACGATTACGAATATATTCAGGCAATTAGTGTTCTTCATTGAGAATGCACTTAAGGTTGTTATCGGCTTGTTTAAGGTTATTGATAAATACTTATTTCAGCTTGAGAATGCAATACAAGACTTTTTAGATTCAGTTAGAGATTGTATCATCTCAGTTATCGTTGATGCTAAATTAGCATTGAATAAATTAGTGAATAACATACTTGACTTTGATATTGCAATTGAGCTTATGGAAGCATGTCCATGTGTTACTGAAATTTTTGCTAGTATTTTTAATTGCGAAGATGATGATGGTAACAAACTAACTGACCCCGAAGCTGTACTTGAGTGTATGGTTGATAAATTCAGTATAAATCCTGATGATTTACTGGGCCCAATAAATGACTTTATTGACGATACATTGATTGCTAATATCCAACGTGGATATAATGTCCTTCAGGAATCTGTAGCTTTGATGATGGAACTTTTAATTACTCCTCTTAGAGAGTTAGTAAAGGCATATTGTTTCCTTTTAACTGAAAAAATTAATGTGACATTCCTTATCAAAACTTTAGGGCCATCTAAATGTCTATTGGTTTACACAACCGAAGTAGATGATAGTGGACGTGAGTATGAAGGAATGAGTATCCTTGATATGATTAGTACATTGAAGTTATGGACTGGGTGTTTTGAGTTTGTGTGTGCTCCGTTCATTGAGGATATCAAACTAAGTATAAAAGATTATCAAGAAAAATTTAGACTCGATGCTAAGTATTGGAACAACGTATTTACTTTGGATATTTACACATCATGTGTAATGGTCAACCTACAAGGTAATACAACTCGCCCTACAGCAATCCGAGAAGTTTATGCAGCCAATGTCGGTAAAGGTAAAGATGTATTTACTGGTATTACTGATGTATTTAAAGACCTTGGTGAAATTGCCATAGAGTCGGCTCAGGATGAAAAAAGTATCGGTCAAGTATATGAATCGATTAGAGGTAAAGAAGGTCCTGATGAAGAGGAAACTCCTATCGTACAGGGGAACCAGAATTACTTTAATGGGGTCGAAGATAAAGTTATTGCAGTAACTCGTAATTTGGGCTCAGCTATTAATGATGAACCAAACTATGAGCGCTATATGAATCTGTTGACGTGGGAAGCTCGCTACCGTAAACAACAATCGCATATTGAGTTACTTAATCAGATTAAAGAAAATTATAGAACGGGCACCGCTGCAGTTCCGGATGTTCGACAAATAACTACCGCCATTGATGATACCGATACTAACCAAGTTATAGTAGGACCACCTCAGGTTAATTTTGGTTTAAATGTCCCTAGTTATGTAATACCAGTTGATTACGATTCGGAATCATCCGAAGAAATTCAAGATAGTATTGCACCGAAAAAGCAAAAAAGTGAAAACTTAGTTGCATATTATAGCAGGTGGTTCAATGAAATTGTGGAGTAAACAATGGGCTTTAATTATAAAAAAGATACTAAAAAAGGAAAATATAAGGTACAAAATCCTGAGAAATACATAGGCAACAATGCTACTATTTATAAAAGTAGCTGGGAACAAAAAGTATTCCTCGCGCTAGATATCAATACATATGTACAGAAGTGGGGATATGAATGTATCGAAATATACTACTACCATCCCCGTTATATGAAATGGACTGTATATTACCCCGATATCTATTGTCAAGTAGTGAATGAAAATAATGTAGTACAGAAGTTGTTGGTTGAAATTAAACCGGCTCGATTCTGTAAATATCCAGTTCAGCCTAAGCGACCCACTAATAGAGATGCTAAATCACTTACTAAGTATCAAAAATCTTTGAAGCGATATGAAATAAACAAGCATGAATATGTCATTAATATGGCTAAATGGCAGGCAGCTCAAAATTGGTGCAGTAAACATGGTGTCACATGGCGTATATTAAATGAAGAGAATACGAAAGGACTATTCTAATGACATGTTGTGGTAAAACTGGAATGAGTACAGAATATTCACCCCTTGATAAAAGGTTACTTGCTTTTGGAAGGGATACATATAAAGGACCGGTTCTAGAAAAATTTAATCAAACTAAAATGTGGATATTCACTTTCTATCGTGATGAAGACCTGTGTGAAGATTGTACAATGAAGTTTGCTTCTATGAATCAATGGTTCGAGAAGTATAACTTTTTCAATGACCCTATCTATAATGTTAAATGGGTAGTTGAGGATGACCCTGATAATAATTTACTTTATATAGAGATGGGTTTCACAAAATCACCAATGCACATCTTCGCCGACTCTAAAGGACGCGTAATTGATATAGTTTCCGGGTTCCCACCACCATCATGGCTCGAAAAATATATCTTAGATGTCATAAGAGAATAAAGCGACTAATATGTTTGAAAAAGAATCTACCTATATAATAGGTTACAGTTTAGATGCGGTACTACTCGCAAGAGAACTCGCCAGTAAAGGGAAGAAAGTAACCTTCCTACAAACTGGTAAATTAGGGTATCCGCTCGATGAAATTAGAGACTACATATCATATGAAGATATGCTGCGTGTTAAATCGATGCATATTAATGTGCCGTTTAGAAAGTTGGTGAACTCAACTTACGCATTCATACCCTATGAACAAGTAAAGTTTGTAAATAACCAAAATGGTTTAATGAGTTGGCCAATAAATCGCTCATCCATTGATTCCGCTGAAGAGTGGGAACAAATGGAAGCATGTATTTCAGGTATCGGTGAATTCCGAGAAAAACTGGATAAGGCAACCAACTACATTAACATTTATAAGAACTTCTTCCCTAAGTGGTTGTATGATACTATTATCAAGCATGTCGCTATTAGTAAATGGGGTGGGTTTCGTCAAAGTAAGTTTAGTGAAGAGGGACTAGCCAGAGAAATCAATCTATCATGTTTAGATGATAAATCAACTGGAGTTGTTTATACTCCAACTAATGGATATAAGGACCTCTGTAATAATGCCCTTGACCATGAAAATATTACGATAAGTTCTATTAAACTCTCATCAATACGTAAATTCCTTTCTAAGCGATTTATGGGAATTGATGTTATCTTAATGGATAATAGGGTTGACGAAATATTCGGTTACTTATATGGTGCTTTCGATAGAGTGAAGTGGCATGTTGAAGAAAGTAATGAACAAAATTTAGAAGAATTTATTGATGTTAGTTCAGGTGTAATATTTACACCAACTAAAGACTATTGGTGTATATCTAATGACCGTGGGAATATTACCAAGATTACCACCGAACTTATAGATAATATGAATACAGGGACTATCTCCCAAATATGTCATACGTCAGCTAATAAGAAAATGTACAGTGAATATAAAAAACTTGTTAAACTCCATTCCGGTAAGATATTGACGTTAAAGCCAATGACTCAAACCGTTATCATGTAAAGAGTAATATGACTATTGAAAAACTGGCCTTACTTGTTCCTATCTACAAGCAAGCAAAACACTGGGAACTTATTCTAAAAGGGATTGAATCTAATCCCAGTACTCCGGGAAAAGTGTATGCTTTGATGGATAGAGCTACTGATGAAGAATATGAATTAGTTAAACAGCTTTCGGATTCCAGTGAAATCAATATAGAAGTTATTCGGTGCCCAGTCCCACCGCATTACTTAGTGAATCGTAAATCTAGTGGTGACCCATTTTATGTGGGGTATATTAGAAATTATGGACTTGACCGAGCTATAGCTGAGGGATTTGAGCAATTCATATTCATTGACGGTGACTGCATTCCGCAATCTGGTTTATTCATATCACACTCAAATAAATTATCAGCTGATTTACCTGTATTGAGTATAGGTCGTAGACGAGAACAAAAGTTTAGATGGAAAGACCAGCGTGAAATATCACCAGAGTTTACTCATCTTGATATATTTCGCACTGAAGGTATGCTCATTAACAATCCAGAACTCATTACTAGTTGTGTTATTGTATGGAGTTGTAACATAGGATTGAATTTAACCCTTGTTAAGTTACTTAAGAAATTCAATAATAAATACTACTCACGTGAGGAAGTATTCAGTAGCGAGTTTTTAGGTGAGTGGGGCGGTGAGGATGGATTCCTTGGTATTCAATCTTGGTATGTTAGGGCATTTATCACTACAGTAGGTGAAGTTAAATGCGGTGTTCAGCATATTGACCACCCTAGACCAAAAGATAAATATACTATCAACCATAAAGATTATTTTCAGGAACAAGTAAAACGACTGAGGGTGAAGACTAAGCTCCACCCTCTTGATATCGAGTTCTTTAATTAAGGTTTTTAGTAGCCTTAGCCACTGTATTATTTGGTAAATTAGTATTTAATGTTGATTGGTTACCATTAATCTTACTGACATTCCCCTTTCTATCAGTACTCTGACCACCACCGCCACCTTTACCACCTCTATCTATCGGCAGTCCACCTTCTTCGAAGAATGCTTTATTATAACTTCCATTCTTAATAGCACTGGCATCTACACCGGACGTTGGTACATATCCACCTTGACTGCTATTATTAGCTAATCCTCTGAACTGAGTTTTAAAGGTGCCTTGGAATGTATTAGGTACTTGGATTTGTACCGTAAATGTAAACTTATCCGGTTGGTCCTGTGATAGTTGAATCTTACCCACTTCAGTAATCAATACTGAGTTAAACTCATATACCATTGCAGGTACATCAGTTATAAGTCTATCAACACCAAATTCATCAATCGACCATTCCAGTCCATCCTTGATAGAGTCTGGTGCATTAGTTAATACATCAGATTGCATTACCGCACAATACATCCCTACTTTATGGAATGAACTTTTAGGTATTAGTTCCTGTGCATTGTAGAATTGGTTATGGAGTGTATTGAAGAAATGCCATAACATCATGTTACGGTCCTCAACAATAGTTATGTCAACATTCTTAGCACCGCCATATCCAGTCAATAGTGGATACTGAATAGGTTTGATTGTATCAATTGAATAGTCTTTAGTTTCGAATTGAGACTCCACTGTAGGTATTGTAATCTGGCTACATGTCCATTTCAATTCAACTTCATGTGTATCATCGTCGACATGAACCGATTTCCATCTTTTAAATGCAGTATCAAAAACATCAGCGCCCTTAGTTTGGCCACTTCTAGATTGGTTAAGGAATGGGTCTCTCTTAGTCGACTCTGCCATAACATTAAGTGCATCGTCAACATATTCACCCCATAACCCAACGTAGAACATATTGTTTTTGAATATACTCGAATTACCATAGAACTCATCTATGCGTTGTGTCATACTTTGATTGTAGACTGTGGGTAATTTAGGTGCTCCCATTATTAATATCCTTTAGTTTGTTATACATTTCGGTGGAACATCTGCAATTGGTTTAGGGCATCGAATGATTTTCTTAACTTCATATGTCCAACTCATGTTAAAATTAACTGGCTCAGGTGCTAGAAAATTCAAACTCAAATCACTGATATCCGTAGGCCAGCATCTTTCGTATCGAATTATCTGCCATTCTTGGTACGAATCATCTGCCATATGGATTTCAATAAATGGTATCCACATTCTTCGGTTCCTATAATGTTTATCAGCTCCGTAGATTCTATGATTATAATCTTTTTGGGGATTTGCATTAGGTCCAGTCATACCACTTTGAATTGTAGACATATAACGGTGAAGAGTCCAATAGTTCTCTTGTCTGTCATCTACTATCATGTTCATCGTAATGAGTTTATCGTAATACTGGTTATCTTCAGTTACAGGGATATGTACCAGTCCTTTATAGCTACCATCTATTTGGTAACGCAACTGTAATCCGGGTCCAACAAATGACGTTATATTTGCATTTATTGTTTCCGATGATGGTGCATCTTCTTCTGCGTATGAAACGGGTAAATCACTTATGATACATCTTGCGGTGCCTTGGTGTAACCTACCTACCCATCTATCTAAAAGTGGTCCGTCCATTGTTCCCTCTTATAAGTTAATATAATGCTCAGTTCCTGTTTTAGAACTAAAGCAAACTTGGTCTATAACATCATTTAGTTTAGTGAAAAATCCACTCTTAACTAAGTCTTCACATGCGCCTTTTTTAACATAAGCTAAAGTTGCGTGCGGTTTGTAGGAATCCCATTTTTCATCATGAGACAATCCTGCTGAAATTTTTTCATTCAGTATTCTAAGTTGACCACTTTCGATATTTACTTTAATTACATCGAAATTTGGATTCGTATCGAATTTATCAACTTTACCAAACTCTATATTTATGGGTCCACATCCATTACATAGTTCGTTTAAATTATCGGGGTTAGCATCATGGAGGCCATATTTAATGGTTACATGTGGATTGAACTCATATCCGTCAATCCCCTCATCTTGATTCACATATAATACTTCCTCTGGAATCATTTTACGTGCCCAGTATTTAAGAATAGGGCCCACGCTATCACTCAGGGGCAATAATGCACAACTGTACTTATATGTATAGTCTCTCTTGGATTTAATATCCATAGTTTCTCCTGTAGCACTCATAGCCTCTACTAGTGGAAGTAAAGGCGACTGACGTTTTCTGGTACGTTTCGGTAAACTTATATCACCTGTGTTCTTAAAATCATAATTCATATTCGTACTTTCTTTTAGTGTGCTATCATAGTTTATAAACTAGAACTATGACAACTAATAAAATAAATCAAAATACGCTCCATTCATCACACGAAACGATTCCAACGCAATTACTTGGTGGTAACTTAGGTGGTCGGGTATGGGAAGTAAGCGGCGGTGCGTATAAAGGATGTAATGTAGGTGGTTGGGTAAATGACGATGGGGATACAACTCCATGTACTGATTGCTCAACTTCTCGCTTTCAATCACCCTGCTAATAAAAAAAGGCTCCTAAGAGCCTTTTTATTTACATAAACTTACTAAAGTCTATTCCGCCATATGGCTCAGCTAACTTACTCTTAGATTTCTTAGGAGTATCAACTTTAGTTGAATCCCATTCAGTAACCTGTTTTGTAGTAGCAGTAGCACTCATATCAGCTTCTTTAGGCTTAACCGCACCAACATTATCTTTTGGTGGTGTAGCTGCATCAGATTTAACAACTGAGTCCATAGCTTTAGTTGAATCCCATTCAGTAACTTGTTTGGTAGTAGCAGTTTTTCCCATATCAGCTTCTGTAGGCTTAACAGCGCCTACATTGTCTTTCTTAGGTTTATCTGCATTAGATTTAACGTCTGTTTGCATTTCTGCCGTTGCATCCCATTCAGTTACTTGTTTAGCTGAAGCCGTTGCACTTAGGTCATTCTTAAGTGGTTTAACAGCATCTGTCATATCAACCATCTGAGTATTTTTCATTTTACCCATCACATCTTCCATACGGTCAACGAGATTCCCCTCGCCTTTCATAGAACGCTCTTTCTTTTGTTTAGCGCTTAGATATGATTCTGGAGTATAATGAACCTCTTCTGGTTCAACAACATTCCAAAAAGGAAATAATTGTTTGTGTCCACCCACTTCTTTTTCTTTGAGTTCTAGAGGCTTTATTGTCTTCAAGTTTTCTTGAAGAAGGTCCTCGTAGTCCTCATTATTGGGCATTTCGTAGTTATTGCGTTCTGTAGCCATGTTTGAGCCTTTAGATGTTATATAATAGAGTTTATAACGATTAGGTATAAACTATTGTAAATAATTAACTGAGTGTACCATGAAAAAATTTTACGATTTCTTAGATTCTATTAAACATGTAAATCCCACATTAATTGAGGGTGTTACCGATGCACATAAAATAATTGTTGAGGGCCTTCAAACTGAAGAAGCATTAGATGATGCTGATATGAAGTTAGAGCAAAACACTGAAGAGAAAATTTCCGAATCTGAGCCAATGGTAGATGATTTGGATTTACCACCTATGGATGATAGCACAGAAGCGTCCACTGAAGATATTCCAGTGGACGATTTCGATAATTTTAATGATGATACAGAAATTGATTTAGATATTGATGGATTTGAGTAATTACGTAGATTGCTTTCCTAGAAATGGATTAAGTGACTCTCTATCTCTACGAGACTGCTTGTTCTTGTCTTTTTCCATTTCTCTAATCTTCTTCTTAATCTCACGTTCACGGACTTTATTTTTGTCACGAGAAGCTTGACGCATTGCTTTATTACGTAAACGTCTTTTGTTACTCACATTACCACGCACGATAAATTCATCAATATCATCAATAACTCGACTTACTTTGACTTCTTCATCATTGAATGTATTAAGTGCACCTTTGCGTTGATTGATTTGTTCGTTATGCTCTTTCTTAACTTCATCAATTTTATCCCATACACCATACATCGGCATATAGTTCTGCATAATATACTTATTCAGTCCACTGCCAGTTAATGGATTTTTAGGAGTATTGTCCTGAGGAACAAATCTATCATCTCGCCAAGCCTTACCCTCAACAAATACACGTTGCACTTGGAATCGACCACTTGAGGTGACCTTGAGTAGAGTCATATGCTCAGCATTCGCCGCCCAGTTAATACATTTACTTACAGTCTCCTCTCCGTCCTTGTAGTAGAGTTTTACCGTCTCAGGGCATTGATAGCATACAGCCCAGAAAAACCCCCTTGTATCAGGCGGAGAAATGTCCTTAAGCTCTCGAGTGAACATATATCCATTACGTCTACCGCCAACTTCTTCGGGTTTAGTATTGGTATCCATCTTCCAGAAAGAGTTTAGATTCGGATTTCCATGATAAATTTGGGTTTCGACTATTTCGCGTGCTTGTAGTTCGGATTGCATTAAATCCACATACCATAGACCATCATCCATAATAGTTGGCATTGTGGTATGGTAAAATATATTAAGTGTACCATCTACAAACTCAATCCAATTTTCGTCAGCATCTGTCTGGAAGTCCCATTCATTGAACCACTCTTCATAAACAGATTGGGCTTCTGTTGGTAATTCATCCACCAGAAACATATTTCTGAACTTAATTGGATTATAGCCAGCGTCTTGGGCCATATAGGTAATCCAAAAATCTAAAATGATATCTTTATGGTCTTTCCAGTTGATACCATCAGTTAGATAGTTTACTAAGCGAATGCCTGCTATTTTTACGGACTTCATAATATCTCGATTTAGGTTATAGTATAGTTTATACTACTAAAAATAATTTATCTGACAATTGAATCTAATTTACTATCTTTTCAAATGTATTAACGACCATATCAAAAAAAAGGAGTCTCAAATGTTAAATACAAATTGGGATGGCATTATGACCAAGCATCTACACGGTAAGCAAGATGAGACTGTGTATAGTAAAGTAGTTATAAAACACACGAACGAAGGTGATGTTCAGAGTTTTATTAATTCTTTCGAAAAAGAACTAGGGACAAATAACTACAAACAGTTATTTGAATTTCCTGTACGATGGAAAAAACTATCTATTGATACGAGTGATTACACCAAAAATTACTTTTTAGTGGAATTTGATGAAATTGACTTTAATGCAAAGTTAGTAGATATCTCCATTAGCCGTAAAAACAAAAATGGTATTGATGTATTCGAATATATGTTGACATTTATCAAAGATGTTGAGAATGGAGATACTGCAATCGCTGTCTCTTATTTGAATAACAAAGAAGAGAACGAAGACGGTAAGAAAGTTTTTGTTGAATATTCCGTGAAGTTAACTCTCACTGAAGAAACAAATTCAGTCCCAGTCGAGTTCGACGCATTCTAAACGGAAAGGGTGGCATTAGCCACCCTTTTTAGTTTTTAACTCTTACTTCAATATTTCCTTCAGGAACCGAGTAAGTATTAGATACTGTTCTGTTAGATGTCTCACCATCGATATATAATTTCCAGTGCATAATTTGATGACGCGCCGGTGAACCAAGTTGGAATCGAATTTCTTCTTTAGGTAGATTATCTAGATACATGAAATTCTGAACATTTACATCATTTCTATAATACTTTGGGTTCTTTTTAGTCATCGTAAGAGCGTACTGTACGGTCACTTCTTTATATACCTTACCATTCACTAGTATTTCAATAACATAGGCTCTAGGGGCCTTAAAACCTACATACAGACCTGTATGGTTACCATGGTCATTGTGACGGAACTCATATGGTGAATTTTCCCAATATTGATTCACTTTTTCTATATATCTATGGTCCAGATGACCATTTTTATCAACTGCTATGTCACGACATAGATTTGTCCAAGGCATGAAATATTTTTTAAGGTATTTCACTTCTCCGTTTCTGTTATAGCCAGATGTATTCCCATGAAACGTCCATTTCTTATTGTATTTAGGTGTAAGTGATATATTTACTTCTGTGTCATATCTACTCTCTATATTTACATTTAAGTCATATGGGAATAATGATTCAGGTGTCATATTCGGATTAAGAAATGCTGACATCATCTCAACACAACTATTTACTTTTTTACGAAAACTTTTAGACTGCTTCATCAGTGTAACACGACTAGAAAAAAATGAGTTGGTCCATTTGGCGTAAGCATCATTAAACTTCTTAGCATCTCTAGTGAAATTATCACATGAACCGTCTGGGATACTATTAATAGAAACTGAGTTACATTTTCTGGAATATACGATTTCACTTAACTCAATCGCATCATTGCGTAATTGATTAAGGAATATTCTTAATTTAGGATTGAGCTCACTATTCTTTGAAATATGCTCGAGATTCTGTCTAGCATTTAAAATTTTTCTTTGTGCATCCAAATCAATAATACTAGCCATTGATGTGGTAGTTATGATAGCGATTAGTGTGATTATTTTATACATGACAAACTCCTTGTTTTTCTTAATATAGAAAAACAGGAGTTTTTGTCAATTGATTTTTTAACTAAAGTCGAAGCCTGTTTTAGGCTCGGCGATTTTAGTGCCTTTCTTTGCTTTTTTTGATTTATCTGGAACCGCTTCTGCTTTTATACCTGAACGATAACTTCCCGGCATTATCTTAATCGTAGTCTTTTTGAACTGCGTAGATTTTTTAACAGGGGCAATTACTTCATCCACCTCTACTTTAGATTCAGCGATTATAGATTTTTTAGTTCGTCTATTTGCTTTAGGTTTAGGTGCTAGTTTAGCAACCTCTACCACTTTAACCTCAGCTTCAACTTTGTTTGGTTCGTCGACTACTTTTTCAAGAAAGTCCTTTTCGTTTTCAGTGCTCATTTGATACCTCTTATTATATGAAATAGTTTATATATATCGCCTAATTATAAACTAATGGCAATTAAGAGGTTGTTATGAAAGCAGAAAAAGTAATTAGACAGGAGACTTCGTTTTCCGAAAATTTGACTGATATAAATGGAACTAAATTTACGATAGATTCCGTAGAACCCATCACAGGTGCTGAAATCGTTAAGTTGAATCCGGGGTACAATTCATATTATTACACCGCCAAGTATAAGAAAACTAAAATAGTAATTCATAATACAGTTGGAGTTCTTCGTAGTGATATTGCAGCTATGACTAAACCTAAGTGGCATGTTAGCGTTCCTTTTGTGATAGCCAGAGATGGAACTATCTATCAACTATTTGACCCAAGTATGTGGTCATATCATTTGGGTAAAGGTGCTGTTGGCGGAAATAAAACTAATAGCAAATCTAGTATCGCCATTGAGTTGAGTTCTTATGGTCCTCTTAAACGAGTTAACGATACCCTTGAGACGATGTATTCTAAAATTACATATAAAGACAGTGAAGGGAACTCAAAGACAACTGGAACTGATGTATACTGTACTATTGATGAAACTCAACATTACACCGAGCTCCCAGTATCATATAGAGGGTATAAATATTTTAATGGGTATACCGACGCACAATTAAAATCACTAAATTTCCTAGTTGATTATCTATGTGTTAAATTTAATATACCCAAAGAAATTTTGGGTGAAAGTGCTAGATATGAATTATTCACTTCGAATAAAGAAGCAAAGGTATATACTGGAATCTGCTCACATGTTAATTTCATCGAAAATGGTAAATGGGATATCGGACCTGAAATGGATTGGAGTTACTTATTCCCTAACAAAGAAATCGTTATCGATGAGCCAATTGAGATTAAACCTAATGAAGTACCTGTACTAGTAGATGAGCCCATTGAGAAAGAACCACCAGTAATACCAGTATCTATTAAAAAAGATTCAATACTTGAGATATTACTGAATATTCTTAAAAAGATACTCAATAGATAATTACTTATCACTGTCATTATCATTACTCTTATTATATTCCCTGATTAGAGAGATATAATGCTCTAGTTTACCCGGATGTGGTGCGTTTACTCTCACTAGGGTATAACATATGGCGCTTATTCCATACCACCCTATTGTTCTCGCATCTAATCCTAACCGAACTAGTTCAAATACACCTATCATAAGAGTAATAGCAAATGCAACAAAACATATAGTCATAATAAATATGGAATGTCTAACTCCAACGGCGGCTTCTTCTATTTCAGATAGTAGCCTAAATCGTTCGCGTTCATCCATACTATTTATATCTATAGGTAATTCGACCTCTAGCTAGGTCATATGGTGATAAGACAATTTCAACTTTATCGTCAGGTAGAATTCTGATATAGTTCTTACGAATCTTCCCAGAAATATGGGCCAATACTTTATGTCCATTATCTAACTCACACCGAAACATTGCATTCGGTAACGCATCTGTAACAACACCTATAACGGTGATACCATCTTCTTTAGCCATTGTAGACTCCTTCTTGTTTTGTTAATATAGAAATTGTTTATATTCTGTCAATAGGCAGGGATAATTTTAATTTCTCTATCAGTAACCTTTAATTTTAAATCAATTGGTCGGTTATTTTTATTTAAACGTTTGAATGGAGATTGGGCAACTGATAAGTTTTGATAAATATCAACCTTCACGGCACCGACTTGATGTAATCGCTTACTCTGTCTCTTATTAGTGATTACAATAGTATCATCATTAATGTCTAACATGATATTAACTTTTTCACCAATTTCAAATCCAGCTTTTTGTACGTCAGATACTTTTACATTATACCGACCACGTTTATCAAATGGCCCTTTAGGTGTCGTTACCATAGCTGGTGATTTATGATTTGTTATCATATAAAGTTCATCATTGACTATTTTTTTCACTGGCTTAACTACAGGAGTTGGATTAACAAGGGTGTACTTAATTTTAGAACCCATACTACCACATACTGATTTGACGTAATTTTCAGATTCCAGTTGCTTCAACATTTGAATAATTCTATAATCTGTGTAAGTTGTACATTCTTTGATTTGTTTACGTGTGAATAGACCATCTTTGCTACCTGAAATCATTTCAGATATCTGAGTTTTAAAGGTATGTAAATCAGTATCCGATTTAAGTGGCTTCGATATAAGTGTCTTGATTACAGCATCTGTATTGATAGGATGTTTCACTACTGATATTTGCTCGACTTTAAGTGATGTAGTTGGTATTAAATCACTAGCATCATACTCACTTACTTTTTTATCCGCTGGGTGGTATACTGGAATTATGATTTCACAGTCAAGCTCTTTTAAAGTACGAGTGTAGAAAATAGGATATCTATAATTCTTAACGTACTCGGTGATAATATCATTTGATGACGTACATCCACGCGATTTTGCTTCAGGGATTATATCATGTACGGTAAATAAAGCATTTGCTTCAATACACTCTTCAATTATTTCATTTAGTAATTTCATCAGGAACCTCTTTTATTTTTTCCATTAGGTGTTTAACGTGCTGGAGTAAGTAAATAAACTCACCGTGGAATCGGATTGGCACGTCGTTTTCTAATATTATTATTGGACTTGCATTCATTTTTCGAGTAACAACACAGTACTTGTGTTCTCTAATCGAAACAATTTTTAGTAGTTCATCTTCATAAACTACACCATTATCAGTGACACCCAACAAAAAAACATCAGGTGTATGAACACCTAATGTATTGACGATATCGACTATATCAAGTAAGAACTCTCGTTTTTCTATAGTAAGTAGCATTAGAATACATCCGGTATTATTAAGTTACTTACTAATCTAAATAAATTAAGTTCATATAGTGAGTTAAATAAGTGAGGTATGTATTAATGGAGGAGATATGTGAAAGTTAAATCCATGTTACGAAATAGCAGGATGTAAGGGAGTCGAACCCTTAAGTCACAGTTTTGGAGACTGCTTAGTACGCCTATACGACACCCTAAATTTTATTTACAATATTTTAATGTAAGTTCATATCTAAGTTCCCAATACTTAACTTGGGATTCCAGTGAACTAATTCGCATACCATCGGTTATTACCATTGGCATATTAGGCGCATCACTTTTGGACATTTTCTTTTGTTCATTCATAATAACTCCTTTAAAATAAATCCTCAGGTCCGGGCTCGAACCGGAAATTTCAGCATCACAAGCTGAGGTGTTACCAATTACACTACGCTGGGTATAAAAATAAGCACTAGGCCGGATTCGAACCGACGATGGAAGGGTTGCAATCTTCTGTCTTAGACCAGACTTGACTACTAGTGCATGTTTATCACTCGGATTTCCATCTCTGAATATCTGAATATTTTACCGGGAGTTCATAACTTCGCAGCCATTTACGGACTGCATTATCTGATACTCCATATTTTTCTCCGATTTTAGTCATCGGTAAACTTTTTAAATCAATACTTAATTGCTCTACTGAGGGTTTAGTTTCTGATTTCTGTACACAACTTGTACATTTTCCGGTTTTCCCCTTGTAAGTAATCTCATTATTACAATCAATGCATTGACGTGGAGCTCGTTTAGGCTTACGTGGTTTAGTAGGGGCCTTTGGTAATTCTCTGACTCCATTAACACTTTTTATATTCCTACCTCTAAACGTAGGTGTCTGTGAATGGCAATTTGGGCAGAGCATCTTTAAATTATCCAATGAATGGTTAAATCTATTACCGTCAATATGGTCTAACTCCATTACAATACTATTTCCATTCCATTCAGTGATTTTACATAACTCACATTGATTTGATTTTAGTCCATACTTCATCAACTGTCTTTTTAAATTGCCAGTCTTGTAATGTGGATATTGTCCATTCAACACATCATCCAATTTAATTGTATTTGGTCTATATTTTGATACCCCTTTACCTGACTGGTTTGTATCATAACACCCTATTTTAATAGCTTGTCGTCTAAATGTATTGAAATGTAAACCTAGCTCTGTACATGCATGTCGCATGCTACGTGAGGATTTACATACATTTATAAATTCCAGTTCTGTTATGTTATATTTATCAAACCAATCCATAATAAATCTCCTTTCATATAGTTTATATAAAAGGTGAAATACACATATTTCTATTGATGTTTATGTATTTCAATTAATACCAAATATGCTATTTTTAGTACTACTGGGGGGACTCGAACCCCCAATCCGTTACCGGCGTTTGCGCTTAAAGCAAATGTGTATACATTCCACCACAGTAGCATAGTTTTGAAAATTAACGGAAGGTACGGGATTCGAACCCGTAACCGCTTTCGCGGCGATGCCTTAGCAGGGCACTCCAATACCAATTATGGGAACCTTCCTTATAGGGTGAATGACGAGAATCGAACTCGCAATGACCAGAGTCACAGTCTGGGGCTTTACCAATTAAGCTACAATCACCATGTGTTTTGTTAGTATCGAAGGAGGGAATCGAACCCTCACGTCCATTAGGACACGGCGTTTGAAACCGCTGTGTATACCAAGATTCCACCACTTCGACATATTTTTAGTACAGTTGGAGAGATTTGAACTCTCAAGAGCTTGCGCTCGCTGACTTCTTAGGCCAGTGTGTATACCAATTCCACCACAACTGCATAGTACCGAGAGAGGGAGTCGAACCCTCACGCTATTTAAAGCACTGACTTCTAAGGCCAGCGTGTCTTACCAATTTCACCATCTCGGCATAAAGTTTGAATTTGAGTATGAAGAAAAATCGTCATCAGATTGATACTACAGGATTTGAACCTGTAATCCCTTTTAAAGGAGTCTGTTTTTAAGGCAGATTGCGTCAACCAATTGCGCGAAGTAACTGATAACTGCACATTCATAATCAAATTCATAGAGGAGAGTAGAGGACTCGAACCCCACTGTTTTACCAGTCCATAGCTTTCAAGGCTACTTACCCACCATTGAGTGGTACTCTCCGTATTTTTTATAACATGGATTTTAAACTTTCAAATATCATTTGCTCTCAGTGGAGTCAAATCCCAAAATTGGGTATAAAAAAAGAGGAACCTTATAAAAGGTTCCTCTTCAGTTTTGTAAGATTGTAATTATATTATTAACAACCTTCTATACCAAATGAAAAACCCCTCTCGTGTGACCACGACAGACATAAGCAACTGAGCGAATGTAAAGATAAGTTTTTCATAGTATTTTCCAATGTTTTGAATTGCACGTTATTGTGCTGTTCTGTTACCTAATATAGACAATCTGAGCGAGAAGTCAATCACTTTTTTAAAAAAGGTTCAAGTTTTCTTATAATTTCTGCATATGAGTCCTGTATAGGTTGATTAGTATTGACTCTAATTAACATATCACGTTTCTCATAATATGAGAAGATAGGCTCTGTAACTGATTTGAATTGCTCTAGTCTCTTTGTAATTCCGGATTCAGTATCATCTATTCGACCACGCTTCATTAATCTTCCCACTGATACTTCATCTGGGATGTCTAATACTATACATACATCAACTAAAAAGTTATTAGCTACATATTGATGCTGTCCGGGAGTTCGTGGGAATCCATCTAATAAAAATCCTTTTTTAACTCTTGATGGCTTAAGTTCAAATTCAGCAACTTTAAATAAAGCTGAATCGGGAGCTAATGTACCTGCATTATAGTCTGCTATTGTATATGGGTCAGCAATGCCAGTTTCATCAAGTAAATGTTTATGTATAGCATCACCGAACGAAATATGAGGTATTTTTAATAGTTTAGCTAATTTTTTTCCATGGGTCCCTTTTCCTGAGCCCTGTATTCCTGCTATAATAATATTCATGATAGTCTCCTCTATTAAACCCAAACCTATAATAATTAAGTTACTTTAGTGAGATATTTTATCCACCTTTACTAAATATTACTATTTTTATTACTAAGAAAAGCCGGAGGTCATATGACTTCAAGAAATACACCTGTTCAATCAGGACTAGGTGAAGAAGATTATGTAACCAAACTTATGTTACATGAAGTTTCTAAAACCGTAGTAATCAGTAGAGATGAAGAGCAGTTACTTTTTAAAGAGTATGAAACCGCATCTATACGAACTCGACAGAAAATAAAAACAAAGCTAGTTCAAGCGAATCTTCGATTTGTCCTTAAGATTGCATTGCAATATAAGGCAAAGATGTCGGTGGATGTGAACGAAGTAATGACTGAAGGTAAGATAGGACTTCTAAATGCGGTTGATTTATTTGATTGGCGTAAGGGAAATAAATTTATTTCATTTGCGGTTTGGCAAATAAGATGTCGAATTAGTAAATATCTTGAAGAGCGTGACCTAATTAGATTACCTGCACATCAAAGGGTAAAACTAAATAGAGCTCGTAAAGAGATGGACCCAGAAGACTTTGGTGATGACATTCAATACCTACATAGAATTGCTCAATCTCATAGTTCACTTGATACACCTATAGGTGATGGTGATACGATGTTAGGTGATTTAGTAGAGGATGATACTGCTGAGGATGCCGAAAAGATTTGCTTACTTCGTAATATATCCAATGTAACTGCTGATATACTCGAAACTGTATTAAGTACAGATGAATATAAAGTCATCACTCGCTTATTTGGTTTATGTGGACATGAACAGATAACTCTACGTGAAACAAAAGAATTAATAGGAAAGTCTCATGAACGTGTACGTCAGTTACGTGACCGTGCATTAAAAAAGCTTGCTAAACATCGAGACATGAAAGAATTTCGTTATGTTTTGGATGACATACAGTGAAGTATGATGGATGCTCAACTTCTTTAAAAAACTTTTCTCTCAACCGAAGCATCACAGTCCAATTGGACTGATTGACGAAAAATATGATTGTATTGAGGTCAGAAAAAATAAATTACCTACAGAAGAAAAACTCTTCGATGAAATATTTTATGTTCATGACTCTCCTACGCCTTATCCAAGGAACAAAAAAATGCCAAGTAAAATAGAACAAGCCGATAATATCAACACTAATCAGATTGAAATGATTGACCAAAAAACTGGAAAAACTCGAATCGTAAGTGCGAGTGATATGACCGATATGCAAGAAAAGGTGCCAGATGGTATCAATATACCGGGATTAGGTAAAGTGGGTGGTAAGAAACCACAACGTCCTCCACAGGGACATCAACGCCCTCCACAGGGACAGCAGCAACGTCCATCACCACAAGGACAGCAGCAGCAGCGCCCACCACAGCAACAACCACCGGCTGGGTATCAACAACAAGCGCCAGCACAGGCACCAGCAGGGTATGAGCAAGCACCAGTAGCACCACAGCAGCCATATCAACAACCTGCACCTCAGTATCAGGAACAACCTTATAATGTAGTTCCTAATGGCTATCCACCACAGCAACAACAAGTACCAGTGAATCAAGCAGCAGGGCAATACTTACCACCGAGTGAGATTGCAATGATTGAAGGTTCATATCATGTATTTGTTGATTTATCTGGAGTTAGTAAGGAATCGCTTAAGGTTCACTTTAATGCTGGTACATTAGTTATCGGTGGTGAGCGTAAAGGTAGTGTAGTTGAATTACGCAAAAAAATAAAGGGCCGTGGAAGAAAGGACCCTGTATTAACTGAACATAATACTGTCCCACCATTTTTAGTCGGTAAATTCGAGTTTAAATACCCGTTTCAGCGACTGGTTGATGAATCAAAATTAAGTGCAGATATGGAAAATGGTATACTCCATGTGGAATTACCACATAGAGTTAAAGGTGAAGAAGTATCAATCCCTATTATGTAGGGGTTTACTTTTTCTTACCACAGCCACATCCACCTTTTTTTACTCTACCTAATACATTACGAACTACACCAGATGCTGCATAAACAGCTTTGAGTGCAGTAGTTCTGTATTTTTGTGGTAGTAGCCAGAAAAATTGAGTTACTTCACTAAAGTCTTTAGTTAGTTCATCAATTGCCGGAGCTCCTTCAAAAGTCACCCCATCTGCATTGATATACTGGAACTCATCGAGACTAGCAGTACTTGGTACATATTCTAACTTATCAGGTGTGACTTTCTTTTTCAGAAGTCTTACGTAGTTTGTACAGATAGGACAGTTCGCATCGTACACTAATTGTGGTTTAGCCATTATATTCTTCCTTTTTAAATGTATTCACGCCTTCTAATATAGATTTCTTTGTAACCAGATGTCCTTGGCCTTCCAGAAGGTTGTTAACAAAGTTAACTGCTTTATTTTCGTTGAGGTTCACATAACTACAAAACCACTCTTTATCCAATCCATCCAAGTCATACTTAGATGTATTTTCAAAAACATAGTGGATAAAGTCCGATACGTGTACAGGGTCAACAGACTTAAGTACAGGCTCAGCAACTTCAAACATAGCTTCTAGTTGACTCAAATGTTTGTTGTAACGCGACATGTTACCACCCTTTCTTAACTTTGATTCCATCCACTACTACATCAGTTTGTGGTTTTGACATATCATGAATATGTTTTTCGTCACCAAAATTCTTACCAAACATCTCACCGAACATTTCGCCTATTTGTGATTCTGGTCCCAATTTTTCAATCTTGTTGCTGTCGGCAATTTCTTGAGCAATATTAGATGATTCATCATCAATTGTTTCACCGCCTTGAAATCCTTCAGTGCGTCCCATCTCTTTCGAGATACCACAAGAAGTACCTAATCCCATTCCACCTAATTGTGGCTCGGCACCATCAGTGGCTTTACCACCAACTGCATTACCAGCGCTTCCTGATGCTTTAAAGTTATCGTCACCAATCTTAACAACAGTAACATTATCTATATCTGCTTGTTCATCATCAGTGTATTCTTCTTCTAATGGAATCATTTCTGCTTCCATCAATTTTTTACTAGCGTCTCTTAACTCGTCAATGCGATTGAAATATCCAAATCCGTGCATAATAAGGCTCCTTAAAGGTATTTATAATAGTTTATAATAAATTATCTTCTGAAAAATAAGGTACTTTCTTCAGGGTCTTCTTCATCTTCTTCTTCATTTTCTTCATTTTTTGATAAATGCTCGGCTGCATTTGATAAGTCTTCTTGTTGCTGAGCAGTGTCTGACATTTCTTGTAGTAATTTATCTCTACTTGCCATTTCATCTTCAGGAGTTAGAATGATTTCATCCTCCTCAAGTTGCTTAATATTTACTTCAACAATATTACCATAGAATAGCGGCGACTGTAGATAAAATGGAATCCAATATAGTGATGTAACATGGTCATCATGATTACCACCGAGGGCTCCCCACTTATTCTGAGTTACTTGGCCATATGAGTGAAGTTCATTGATAGTAATCCCATCATGTAACTTAAGGAACTTACGCTGAACATAAGTTTTCAAAAGAATAACAGCATTCTGTTTTAATTTTTCACTTGCCCATAGTCCCATATGATTACCAGTATGGTCAAAGTGCATTAGATTGTCATACTCAGCAGTACTATGGAAATATTTAGTTGCTGCGATTCCCGGACCATTTTGCTCAATTATAAGCGCTGGGTCATTATACTTCTTAAGTAAGACTCTGGCTTTTTTACAAAACTCTTCAATTTCCATTGAGTTGGAATGCATTGTACAAACTTGATGTGCCGTGATATTTGATTTAACTAAAAATATCTGCATTACAGTATTATCTTTATATACACCATACCCCGAATCCAGTGAAGCTACATATTCCCAGTTCTTCGCTTCCATCTCTTCAGATTTTCGAGGTAATTCCCAAATCTTAATAAATGGAGGGAGTTTTGGAATCTTCATTGGCTCTTT